>SESD01001598.1_pt1 | contig 12305 bp, 15 predicted proteins | sample 3171411 | NCBI WGS metagenome assembly SESD01 (sample SAMN06051880, study PRJNA518727) | freshwater metagenome | biome: subpolar coniferous forest; feature: holomictic lake; material: water; isolation source: holomictic Lake 442, 16.5 m depth | place: Canada: near Kenora, Ontario | collected...
CGGCTACTTTTCCCTGATAATCCGCATGGATATGTGGCGTATGATGTTTTTCAGTGTCACGGAAAAACATTCGGATTAAAATTCCATAGAACATAGAAATTGTAGACATTTTTTTACTCTCTAAATTAAGTTGACTTAACGATAGCGTAACTCAAAATTTACTGATTTGATGTGTTGGGTTACGGCTATCGCCTAAGCCATCTACGGTTTATAAATCCAATCCTGCCATAATCTCGTCACTAATATCCGCATTGGAATAAACATCCTGTAAATCGTCAAGGTCTTCCAGTCGGTCTATCAATCGCAGCATTTTTCTGCGTCATCGGCATCCAGCTCAGCCTGGATGGTTGCCTGCATGGTGACTGAAAGCCTGCGGCAGTCAGCGCCTCTTTAATCGCTAAATAAGTTTCGGGAGTCGTCATCACATCAACGGCACCGTCATCATAGCCGGTCACATCTTCTGCGCCAACTTCCAGAGCCGCGGCCATCAGTGCATTTTCATCAACAGAAGGCTCGTAACTTAAAATATCCACTTTATTGAACAGATAAGCGACCGAACCATCGGTGCCCAAATTGCCGCCTACTTTGGCAAAGGCATGACGGACTTCCGAAGCGTGACAGGGTTTGCACCCCCGTTACTCAAGTTTTATTTGTCCTTATGGCTTCAAATGCTATGATCGAGGCTGCCAAACCCCGACCTGCTTTAGAAATCTATAGCACTCATCGTTAAGACATTGTTATATCAACTCAATCGTTCCAGACTGTTTCCGCCGCTTGCGAGCTTGCGACAGCTTCAATATGCAGCTTAAGACCTAGCGCGTTAATGACCTTCAGGATAGTAGCAAAACTGGGATTACCTTCACCCGATAGCGCCTTATAGAGACTTTCACGACCCAGGCCTGTATCTTTAGCCAACTGCGTCATGCTCCTCGCTCTGGCTATTGTACCCAATGCCTTGGCTATAAAGGCCGCATCGTCACCCGCCTCTTCAAAACATGCCTGCAAATACAGGGCAATATCTTCTTCTGTTTTTAAGTGTTCGGCGGAGTCCCACCGTTTTAATGTCAAAGTCATTCAACCCTCCTTCAATTCATGTGCCAGTTGCAATGCAATTTTAATATCCTGCGCTTGGGTCGATTTATCACCACCAGCCGGCAAAATGACCAATTCCAGACCATTCCCACGCTGCACAAAATACACACGATAACATGGCCTCACATCAATCCGCATTTCTGATACGCCATCACCTACCGGCTTGCAATCGCCAAAGTGGCCATCTTCGGCTCGGTCAATACGCATTTGAATGCAACGTTTGGCGACATTATCCCGTAGTCTGGCGTACCAACGATCAAATGTGTCGGTGGTTAAAATAGTTTTCAATAACGTATCCTATTTTATACTAAATAACAATAAAAACTCTGTCATCCGTTAAGCCACTTATAAATCCAACCCTGCCATAATTTCATCACTAATATCGGCATTGGAATAAACATCCTGCACATCGTCAAGATCTTCCAGCCGGTCTATCAAACGCAGCATTTTCTCTGCATCATCGGCATCCAGTTCCGCCTGGATGCTTGCCTGCATGGTGACTTCAGCACTATCGGGTTCAAAACCTGCGGCAGTCAGCGCCTCTTTTACGGCTAAATAAGTTTCGGGAGTCGTCATCACATCAACGGCACCGTCATCATAGCCGGTCACATCTTCTGCACCAACTTCCAGAACTGCGTCCATCAGTGCATTTTCGTCAACAGAAGGGGCGTAACTTAAAATACCCACTTTGTTAAACAGATAAGCTACCGAACCATCGGTGCCTAAATTGCCGCCGGCTTTGGCAAAGGCATGACGGACTTCAGCAACGGTGCGGTTACGGTTATCGGTTAAACAATTAACGATAACCGCTGTACCGCCGGGCCCATAACCTTCATATCGGATATTTTCGTAATTAACACCTTCCAATGCGCCGGCGGCTTTTTTAATAGCTGTATCAATAGTATCACGGCGCATATTTGCACCTAAGGCTTTATCAATTGCTGTGCGTAAACTTGGATTACTGGCAGCATCGGGGCCACTGGTTTTTACTGCAACGGTTATTTCGCTGATGACTTTGGTAAAAATTTTACCCCTCTTGGCATCCTGGCCTGCCTTACGATGCTTGATATTAGCCCATTTACTATGTCCAGCCATGGTATTTCTCTTTAAAAATCAGTTTGTGTGTAACGACTTGTGTAACCCTTTTATAAAAAACCGCTTACAAAATATGCTCTAAAACTGAAAGTAAACTAGATTCTGTCGTATAAAAATCAGCTAATTCACGCACAATCGCTCTATCAACTACGCCGCCAAAACCCAGCACATAAGCACCGGCTTCCTTGGCTTCCATATCGGTATTGCCATCCCCAACCATCACCAGCGAATCTTGCGCTTTAAGCAACTCTCTACAAATCTCTGCTTTACCACCTGTTCTTGCTAACGGTGAATTTAGATCGTAACTACTATAACTTCCATCTTCGTTGAAATAAATATCAACCGCGTGCACATGGCTTTCAGGTAATCCTAAAAAAGACGCTAACGGCAAGATAGCTTGACGTAATCCGCCACTAATAATATGCACCGTTTTATCTTGTGCTAATAAAGCCTCAAATACCTGTTTAACGCCCTCAACTATTTCGACAATATATAAATCAGCCAACCAGTCAATGCTGGTTTGATCGGGTTGGATAAGTGACAGACGCTTCTCATAAACGGCTTCCAACGGCACAATTCCATTCATTGCCAAATCGGTCAGTTTGGACATTTCCTCTCCCAACCCAACACGACGGGCCAGCTCATCTATACCTTCTATTTTGCTTAAGGTACTGTCGCAATCAAAACAAATAACGTCAAAACTCATAAATTAACTCAAAGCCATAATCACTATGTAATAACGCATCGCCAATAATTTCATAAAGCCCTTTTCATCAAATCCAGTCCTGGGGGGAGCATTAACCTAAAAATAAGACTTTTTTATGAAATAATGAGCGGATGGTTACCTGCTAAAAGGTGCACAGTTTAACAGCTTTGCTATAATCTCGATATTGCCAAGTGAGACATTAACATAAATGCCCAAACAATTGCCTGTAGCTGCCATAAAGACGCGATTTTTCAGCTATCGATTCATTGTCTTGGCAATGTTGTTATTAGCGCTGATATTGCTTTCGGGAATCAAACTCAATCGGCTATCTACCCATGTGCCCGACGTGATGTTTACAACGATTACCGGCCAAAAAATAGCTTTAAAAGCATTGCTCGGCAAACCGGTTATTGTCACTTTTTGGGCAACTAATTGCCCGAGTTGTATAAAAGAACTGCCTGTTTTAATTGATCTTTATTCGCAATACCACCCGCAAGGTCTTGAGATTATAGCAGTCGCCATGCACTACGACCCGCCCAACCATGTTATCGCCATGACACAAGACCAACAACTACCTTATCCTGTTGCGCTGGACTTAACAGGTGAACACGCCCAAGCTTTTGGCGATGTACAATTAATACCCAGTACCTTTTTAATTTCCCCTGATGGTTTGATTACTCTAAAAAAAATCGGCGTATTTGATCCAACTAAAATAAAAACCCTTATTGAAACCTTAACAAAAGGATAAACCATGCTCTGGTTAAAAGCACTACACTTGATTTTTATGGTCACCTGGTTTGCAGGTCTGTTTTATTTGCCACGCCTGTATGTTTATCATGCCATGAGTACTGATGAAATCAGCAATGAACGCTTTAAAGTCATGGAGCGAAAACTGTTTTTTGGGATAATGACACCCGGCATGATAATTACCTTGGTATTTGGTATATGGATGCTGACTGATTACGCCTGGGGACTTTATGCGGCCAGTGGTTGGTTACATGCAAAGCTGGCGCTGCTGGCGCTCACACTGGTTTATCATTATTTTTGTGGCGTGTGGCTTTTGGATTTTAAACATGACCGCAATCAACATAGCCATGTTTATTACCGCTGGATGAATGAAGTGCCGGTTTTATTTTTAGTAGGCATTATCATTTTGGCAGTCGTTAAGCCTTTTTAAAATAGGAGGTGGCATTAAATCACTCCTATTATTATGGCATTGCTTTTAAAAATAGCGTGAACAGAAATTCCCGACTTCAATCCCAACGACTCAGCACTGGTTTGAGTTATGATGGCCAAAAGACTATCGCCACTGGGCAATTGAATAACAATCTCAGAATCTACACCATCAGATTTAACCCTAATCACTTCGCCACGCAAACAATTTCGTGCTGAAAAAGCATTGCTAACCAAATCGGTGGTTACGATAATCTCGGGGCCGTTTATTAAAAGCACAACATCACCACCAACACTAAGATTAAGCAACTTAAGTTCAACTAAAGTAAGCGCAACTTCAATCTGTTCAGTACCTTTTAACTCTATTAAGACCTCTGCATTAACTGCACCTTCATGAACACCGATAATTCTGCCAAACAACTGATTAGTCGCGCTGGTTTTAATAACCAATCGCTTTAGAAGTATCTGCATATCAGGATCTTCCGCCAAATCTTGATTAAGTTGCTGTAAAAACCGTCGATGCTTCAAATCAATTCGAGTAAAAAGTTGTAATAACGACTTACCCGCATCAGTCAAACAGGTGCCACCACCCTTACTACCGCCGGTAACCGTCGTTATCAAAACTTTGGGTGCCAGATTATTGGCACGCTCTATCATCTGCCACGCACCTTTGTAACTTAAACCGGTTTGTTTGGCTGCCTGATTAATCGACCCACTTTGTTCTATCGCCTTTAATAAAGCTATCATTCGACTATCGAGTGAGCCAACCAGCCGTAATTCACCTTCGACCCAAGAGGGACTTATGCTACCTATCGATTTTTTGGACATGTCATTATCACTATTCGAAAAAACTCAAAAAGCCTAAAGCCTTTCTCAGGCCAAGCAGTAATTCTAAAAAAGGCGAAGACTTATTTTTATCATCGTTATTTACTTTTATATATAACGATATATACTAAATCGTAATCCTGACAATAGACTACCATTGGCAAAACAACCCAAACAGCAGATGCCAATTTGAAGCAAATTGTAATTAGATATTAATTGATAACCTGCTATTAACAAGGTTAATATCGTACCTCAAATTCACAAAACAGGACATTATTATGAGAGCAAGTGCGCGTAACCAGTTTACCGGAACCGTCAGTGAAGTGCGTATTGGTACCGTTAATGCCGAAGTTTATATTAGCTTGAAAGGAGGAGAAACTATTGTCGCCTCTATTACTAAAGAATCCGTCGAAACACTGTCAATTAAAACAGGTATCGAAGTTCTTGCCTTGGTTAAAGCTCCTCAAATCATTATTGTCAGTGATTTCGGTGGTTACAAAGTTTCAGCTCGCAACCAACTAAAAGGCACCATTACTCAAGTCAAGCCGGGTGCAGTTAATGCCGAAGTGGATATCGAACTTGGTGGTGGCGAGCAAGTTGCTGCCACCGTAACCAACGACAGCGTAGATACCCTCGGCCTAAGAAAAGGCTTAGCTGTCACCGCTGTCTTTAAAGCCGGTGCAGTTATATTGGCTGTCGCTGGATAATCTTTCGAAACTTGGCTGCCAGCCGATTTTCGGTTACAGCCAAGTGTTTTGGTAATAGGGGTAACCATGCTGCTGAAAATGAACCTAAAACGGCACCGGTGGCGTTTTGATCTGGCTACACAATTGTCGATCAGCAATTCAAAGGTGATGACATTCATTGCCTTATCAAAACACGTGCAATTTCCTACCTGACCGAACTTAATACACGCCCTTATCACCGAGTTGTAAATCATGGAGATGATCATTATAACTTGAGCTCTAACTGATAAATAACAATCTTCACGTCAGCACCCAAGCACTCTTTATTTGTTTTCTAATTAAAAGCTATTTATGGTATCCGCTATTTACTTTTATACATAACGAATTATACTAGCCTTGTTTTCTCGTAAACCCGTCAAATCGAATTAAGTAATTATCGATAATAACACGTAACTCTCCATAACCACTTCAACCCAATGTAACTGATGAAACGAAGAGAACATCATACACAGGCGACTATTACTCAAGCCTTTAAAATACTTATCGCCACTGGTCTTCCCCTAATTTGGTGTGAAGTGCTCCAGGCGGCCGAAACGAAAACCTACACCAAGACGCCATTTGCCGCCTTCTCCAGCCAAATGCCTGATGCGTTACTCGGATCTGACAAATACGAAAAACCTATCTGGAATCTGCACGATGCACTTAAGTTACCCAATTGGTTATCGGTATCGCTGGAACAGCGAACCCGTTACGAATCCATGGGGGGTAGTTTTAAGGCCAATAGCAGAGGAGGAGACCAACAGATTCCACTTCAAACCACGCTTTGGCTGGAAGCGCATTTAAATTCCTTCAGAATTGGCACAGAATTTATGGATGCTCGCGCATTGGATTCCGATAAAGCGACCCTTGTAAATAACACAATGGTTGATACCTTGGATTTTTTACAGGGCTATGCCGCTTGGTCAGACCAAAATGTTTTTTTTAGCGGCATCGGCGCTGAAGTCACTGCCGGTCGACAATCCTTAAACTTGGGTAGCCGGCGACTGGTAGCAAGAAATGTGTTTCGCAATACTATCAACAGCTTTACCGGCGTTAAGCTGCGACTACTGGATTATGGTCATTGGCAATTTAACGGGTTTGTCACTGCACCGGTAAACCGCCTCCCAAATACCCCAAATGCCGCACTCGACAATGATCAGGTTTTCGATAGAGAAAACACCAACACCTGGTTTTCAGGTGGTTTTTTAGAGCTTTATGATTTAGGTTGGAATATCAACAACGAAATTTATTTATATCATCTTGACGAGGGCACTAGCAATAGTGTCCCTAGTCGGAATCGTCGCTATTTTACGCCTGGTACCCGCTTATTTATAAAACCTGCTAAAGCAGCATTTGACTTTCAACTGGAAACCATTGGACAATTCGGCACGGTAGAATCAAGCGCATTAGCCAATAGCAAGAATCTCAATCATACGGCGTGGTATCAACATGCCGATATCGGTTACACCATTAACATGCAATGGTCACCCCGCTTGGCCTTTGAATACGACTACGCCAGTGGCGATAAAAACCCCAATGACAATCAAGACCAGCGTTTCGATTCATTATACGGAGCACGCCGCTTCGAGTTTGGCCCAACAGGGATTTACGGTGCATTTTCCCGTAGCAATATCAACTCACCGGGTGTTAGTCTCAAAGCGGCACCCCGCTCTGATGTGCAAATCTCTATTAGTCAACGCATATTCTGGCTGGCTCAAGCGACAGATTGCTGGGGTGGAAGCATTTGTAATAGAACCGATCTCCAAGACAAAACTGGCCGTAGCGGTAATGATATCGGCCAACAACTCGATCTCTCGGCGCGTTGGGACTTTAATAGCAGTTTAAATTTTGAAAGCGGTTATACCCATTTATTTAAAGGCTCCTTTGCCAAAGATGCGCCCTTGGCGCCTGCGCCAGTCGATGTCAATTATTTCTTCGTACAAAGCATGTTTAGATTTTAAAAACCTTTGCCACTCAATTGATGACATAAGGTTTTACTTGGCTAATTCACACTTATAATTGGAGACAGATCATGTTACTCACAATCTTTAAACGCACAATCCTCATGATAGCGTTACTACTCTTCGGGCAATCCAGTTGGTCTGCTACAGTATTGGTCGCTGTTGCTGCCAATTTTAGTAAACCTATGACCGAAATAGCCGCTGAATTTGAAAAAGCAACCGGGCACAGCGCGCATTTATCATTTGGTTCATCCGGCAAGTTTGTGGCACAAATGGAAAACGGCGGGCCTTTTGAAGTACTATTATCCGCAGATGAAAAAGGCCCGGAAAAACTGGAACAAGCAGGCTTAACGGCACCCAATACTCGTTTTGTTTACGCCTTAGGCAAACTGGTATTATGGTCTGCCAAACCTGGCTATGTGGATGATCAGGGTAACATTTTAACAATCGGAGGCTTTAAACACTTAGCCTTGGCTGATCCCAAATTGGCGCCTTATGGAGCAGCAGCCGTTGAAGTCTTAAAGAAAATGAAGCTATTTGATAAGTTATCACCTTTGTTTGTACAAGGTGAAAACATTGCGCAAACCTACCAATATATTAGTACGGCTAATGCAGAACTAGGTTTTGTAGCCTTATCGCAAGTGATAGAAAATGGTAAAATCGCCACGGGTTCCGGCTGGATTATTCCTGACGATCAGTATGCTCCGATTCGACAAGGCGCAGTACTCATGAAAAAAGGCGCCGAAAATCCCGCAGCACCAGCCTTGCTTACTTATTTAAAATCTGCCCCGGCCTTAGCGATTATCGAAAAATATGGCTATGTTTTACCTAAATAAATACCGAGAGCTTTATGCTATCTAATGCCGATCTGGATGCGCTGATTTTAACGTTCAAAGTAGCCAGCATCTCTACCTCATTAATGCTCTTGTTTGGCACGCCGTTAGCGTGGTGGTTAGCGCGAACCACTTGCGCCTGGAAAGGCATCATTAATGCCGTAGTAGCCCTACCACTCGTACTTCCACCAACCGTATTGGGCTTTTATTTATTGGTGTTCATGGGGCCGGTCGGACTAATTGGCGAGTTAACAACCTGGTTAGGCTTGGGTACGTTGCCGTTTACCTTTGCCGGTTTGGTGGTCGCTTCTGTATTGTATTCCATGCCGTTTGTGGTACAACCCTTGCAGGCAGCGTTTACCAGTATCGGCGAGCAGCCACTGGAAGCCGCAGCCACTCTGCGCGCCAGCCCGCTGGATACTTTTTATAGTGTCGTTATACCACTGGCAAAACCGGGATTTCTGACCGCTACCATTCTAGGCTTTACCCATACTGTCGGTGAATTTGGAGTCGTGTTAATGATCGGTGGTAATATTCCTGATAAAACCCGCGTCGTATCGGTGCAAATTTATAACCATGTCGAAGCGCTTGAATACAGTGAAGCTCACTGGTTAGCAGGTTGTTTATTATTATTCTCATTTACTGTATTACTGATTCTCTATACCGTGTTAAAAACCCAACCTAACGTTCAACAACTTAAATGACTCAGCCGATAATTGCCTGCTTTAAACTTGATTACGGCAACTTTATTTTAAACATCGATTTACAACTTCCCGGCACTGGTATCACAGTATTGTTCGGTCATTCAGGTTCAGGTAAAACCACACTTTTACGTTGCATTGCCGGACTGCAACATGCACAGCAAGGTTTTCTGGAAATCAATGGCAAAGTCTGGCAAGACAGCGAGTTAAACCTTTTTTTGCCCACGCATAGAAGACCATTGGGTTATGTATTTCAAGAAGCTAATCTATTTCCACACTTGACGGTAGCTGGAAACTTACAATTTGGCTTGAAACGAATAGCAAAAAAACCGGGCACTATCGATCTTCAACACATTTTGGAGTTGCTGGGTATTGAGAATTTACTTAAACGAATGCCGGACAGATTGTCAGGTGGTGAACGACAGCGAGTTGCTATCGCCCGTGCGTTGGCACTTAATCCGGAAATATTATTAATGGATGAGCCGCTCGCATCACTGGATTTTAAGCGTAAACAGGAAATCCTGCCGTTTTTAAGTCGACTACATCAAGCACTAAATATACCGGTTTTGTACGTCACCCACTCTCAGCAAGAAGTTGCACAACTGGCTGATACACTGGTAATTCTAGAGGGCGGTAAAGCATTGGCATCAGGACCTTTATCGGAAACGCTAAGTCGTCTTGATGTAACGCTCGCTCAAAACTGGGATGCTTCCACAGTTTGGCCAGTAACCCTTATCGAACATGAAACCGACTATCATCTCACTCGTGTCGCTTTTGACGGCGGCATACTAAGCTTACCCATGATTGATGCGGCGATTGGGACTTTATTACGTGTACAGATTTACGCCCGAGATGTCAGCATCACCCTTGAAGCACCAACTGCTACCAGCATTCTTAATGTTCTGCCGGCCACCATTACCGGCCTAACTGATGATCGAGGTGGACAGAGTGTTGTGCGATTAAAGGTCGGCACTCAATCTCTATTGGCACACATCACTCACAAGTCAGCAGTGTTACTTAATTTGAATCTCGGCTTGGTGGTTTATGTGCAGATTAAAGGCACGTCGATATTAAATTAATGTTCCAAGGATTGTATTAGCAAAAACTACGGCTTTTTCAACCGATACAACGCAGAAATATCTTCATCACCATAACCGTCCGCCATTAATTGTGCATAGTGGCTGATGGTCATATCGGTTATCGGTGTTGAAAAACCGGTTTGAGCGGCCATGCTTTGGCATATTTTTAAATCTTTGTGATGCAGCGCCAGTTTAAATCCGGGTGCAAAAGTGCCTTGGGTCATGGTCGAACCACGATGTTGCAAAAACCAGTTGCCTGATGCACCGCCAGAGATAACATCAATCACTTTGTCCAGCGCCAAACCTTGAGCTTGCGCAAAAGCGAGCGCTTCCGTCACCGCCTGATTAATGCCTGCACCCATGATTTGATTGACAGCTTTGGTGGCCTGTCCCGAACCGGTAGCCCCCATATAAATAATACGCGCAGCCAGTGCTTCCAAAACGGGGCGAACTTTTTCCAAGGCTTCAAGATCACCGCCTACCATCATCGCCAGTTTGCCATTCTTGGCACCTTCTACGCCTCCAGAAACCGGTGCATCCAAAAAAGCAACCTGTTTTTCTACCAGAATCGCGCCAGCTTTTTTAGCTGTTTCACTGCTGACGGTAGACATATCAACGACAATAGTGCCGGATTTAACTGTTAAGGCTATCGCCTCAACTACGCTTAACACATCTTGATCGGCGGAAACACAAATCAGCACCAAATCAACGTCTGCAGCCAGAGCCTCCGGTGAATCAAAAACCGCCACTTTAAATTCTGCCGTTTTTGCAGCAGTACGATTATAAACAGCGGTTAAAAAGCCGGCTTTAGCAAGGTTTCTGGCCATTCCCAAACCCATTGCGCCCAAGCCGATCATGCCTGTTTTCATAATTATTTACCCAGATAAGTGTAAGACGTTAAACCGGCAATCAATTCTTGTTCGTAGTCTTGGCGTTGTTGCTCACTAAGATTACTTTTTGCCAGTTTGTCCCGGTAAGCCATTTTTAAGTCTTCGCTACTGATATGCACATAGTCCAGTAAATCACTGACATGCTCACCTTCCTGCAAGTCATAAAAATGATAGCCGTTGTCATCCAGTTTAATATTAATGGAATGCGTGTCGCCAAACAGGTTGTGCATGTCCCCCAATATTTCCTGATACGCGCCCACCATAAAAAAGCCGATAAGATAGGGCTTATTGGCATCGATGTCATGCAAGGGCATGGTGTTTTCAAGATTTTGCCCATCGATATATTGATCAATACGGCCATCGGAATCACAGGTTAAATCCTGAATAACGGCGCGGCGCGTTGGCTCTTCATCCAAGCGGTGAATGGGCATAATCGGGAAGATTTGATCAATCCCCCAAATATCAGGCATGGATTGAAACAACGAGAAATTGCAAAAAACCTTGTCAGCAAGCTTCTCGTTTAATTCCTCCAAAATAATGGCTTCGCTTTGGGTGTTGGGATTGAGTCGGCTTTTAATTTGCTGACATAAAAGAGAATAATTATTCTCGGCCTTGGCCAGTTCGGTAATGCTCAATTTATCTTGGGTAAAGCGGGCACGCGCTTCTGACAAGGCAAACTGCGCGTCATGAAAATGCTCAACCAGATTATGCGCAACGGGTAACGCCAGTAATTCGGTTTTATTGGTATAAACCGATTCAATATCCGTCACATTGGTAATTAATACCGCATGATGTGCCGTCAGCGCACGACCTGATTCAGTGATAATATCCGGTTGTGGCATCTGTTTTTCAGCACACAGTTCCGCAAAGCTGCGCACGATATTTTGAGCGTATTCATCCAAGCTGTAATTGATTGACGATTCACGACGTGAACCACTGCCATCATAATCAACACCCAAACCGCCTCCTGCATCGACGATTTTTATCTGTGCGCCCAAACGGTGTAGTTCAACATAAAATTGTCCCGCTTCTTTCAGGGCAATTTTTATGTCGTGAATATTGGCAATTTGTGACCCCATGTGAAAGTGCAAAAGCTTCAGGCTGTCCAGTAAATCAGTTTGTTTCAGACGCTCAATGAGTTGTAGCACTTCATGGGCGTGCAGACCAAACTTGGATTTTTCACCACCACTGTTCTGCCATTTTCCTGCGCTGATACTTGAAAGCC
>SESD01001599.1_pt1 | contig 12305 bp, 9 predicted proteins | sample 3171411 | NCBI WGS metagenome assembly SESD01 (sample SAMN06051880, study PRJNA518727) | freshwater metagenome | biome: subpolar coniferous forest; feature: holomictic lake; material: water; isolation source: holomictic Lake 442, 16.5 m depth | place: Canada: near Kenora, Ontario | collected...
GAAGAATGGCGTAGGAAAAACCACCTTAATACGTGCCATTAAAAATATTAAGTCAACTGACACGTTTACAAAAACAGCTTCGCCTAACATTTTTAATAGTGATAGTCGGATTTATTATGCTTTTGATCAAAAGAGTTATGACTTTACATATAATCAGAGCTTAAAAGTAATTGATACTAATTCCATTATTGATCCTGACATACAAAAAAGTATTAATGTTGAACTCCCTATTCCTCATGGTGAAAGATTTAGTCATTTTCAGCGCTTAGGGGAAATAGACGAAGAATTGCGCACAAATATTACATTGCAACAATATGAGGTGCCCGAAGAGCTTATAGTATTTCTTACAAATATATATCACTCCAATAGATTTGATAATCTAAGAGTGGTTAGTATTAAAGGCGCAAAGTATTACTTTATTTTAAAGGCAGATGACTTTTATATCCGTGAAGACTACTTAAGTTCAGGTGAACATTTTGTTATTAATTTATACAAAACGATTCAGCGTAAATGCAAGCTGATTGTAATTGATGAAATTGATATTTCATTAGATGCCTCGGCACAAGTTAATCTGATTAAACAATTACGCCAGTTTTGTTTTCAATATGAAGTTAATGTCATTTTTACCACGCACTCACTTGCACTCATGAAGACTTTGGCTGATCCAGAGCTCTTTTATATGGAGAGTTCTGATGAGGTCGTTTCGCTTAAAAACGTGTCATACAATTACATTAAAAGTGAGCTTTTCTGCTTTGTTGGCTGGGATAAGTATATTTTAGTGGAAGATGTCATGTTAGAGAATTATCTTACCTATCTAATATCTCAAAGTAAGGCCAAGATATTTTTTAAATATAAGATCATTTATATTGGCGGTGCTGATCGAGTCGTGGATTTGATGAAACGTAACGCTAAAGATCATTTTTTATCTGAGCCAGAAAATGTGATCTGTGTCTTGGATGGGGATCAAAAGAATAACTATGTAGATAAGTGTGTGTCTTTTATCCCTTTTGAGAGTGTTGAAAAACAGTTGTTTTTTGATTATCAAGCAGGGAACTTACCCGCTCATTGCATTTTTAAAAAAGATCCTGAAAAGCCAAAAGAAATTTATAACAGTATTAAAGACAAAAAATATATGACTGATATAGAGATATTTGAGTTTGTTAATCAAGGTAAAATGAAAGAAGTTGAAGAATTTAAAAAACAGTTAATTGCTTTTTTAATCTGAAATCATGACTCTTACCCTACAAAAACTGCTACAACAACCCGATACAGCCGAGATTTTAAAATTTAAAGCTTCAGTTGATGGTGTTGCTTTTGATGAAATGCCGATGCCGGAGCTATCCATCGATGATTTGGATTTAGCCGCTGCACAAGTTTTGTTTGGTCATGATCGACGTTTGGATGAGCAAAGCTTGCTCACCTTGCGTTTGCTTACCGATTATCAGGGGCGACGAGTACCCACCAAAGGCGCGGTGCTGCTGTTTGGTAAACAACGCAGCGTGCATTTTGCAGATGCCTGGATACAGTGCGGGCGTTTTATGGGCACCGAAAAACTGGATATTTTTGACCATCTCGACATCCATGCGCCGCTACCCACGGCAGTGGACGAGATCATGCTTTTTTTAAAAAAACATGCGTTTCGTGGTGCCGATTTAACAGAAGTACGCCGCAAAGATGTGTGGAGTATTCCTTTAGGCATCCTGCGTGAAGCCGTTATCAATGCTCTTGTTCATGCCGACTATTCCCAGCGCGGCGCACCGATTCGGATTGTGTTTTTGGATGATCGTATTGAAATCGACAATCCTGGACTGTTCTTGCCCGGATTAACCCTGGAAGACATTAAACAAGGCACTTCAAAAATTCGTAACACCGTCATTGCCCGTGTGTTCAGAGAACTGCATTTAATTGAGCAATGGGGCACCGGCGTGCGGCGTATTTTTACCGAAGCCAAAGCACTTGGACTGCCGGAACCTCAGCTTATCGAAACAGGAATGCGGGTACGCTTTATTATTCCGTTGTTGGAGCCGGTACGCATTCACCCCCCCAAAAAACAGAGCAATGAAAAAACGGAGGCACAAGTTGAACAACGGCTAGAGTCACGGCTAGAGTCGCCACTCGCCGCTAAAGTATTAGTAAAGTTACAAGAACAAGAAACAGGAAAGTCTGCACTCGCACAATACCTCGGGCATAAAACGGTTTCAGGCGAACTTCATAAACAAATTAAACGCTTGCTGGAGTTGCAACTCATTGAAATGACCTTACCTAATAAACCCAATAGCCGTTTGCAGAAGTACCGGTTGACGACAAAAGGGCTAGAACTGATTAGCCATAAAGGATTGCCGCATGACTGATAATAATAAACTACCTACCCCTCATAAACAGGGTGACCTATTTGCACGGGTTGCGTCCATTTTAGAAGAAGCACGCGCCAACACAGTACGAGCGATTAATAGGTCATCATTCAGTCCCCCTATTTAACTAAAGAAGGGTTAGGGGAGATTTTATTAGATAAATCCCCCTCAATCCCCCTTTTTCAAAGGGGGAAGTGAATGCTTACTTCTGATTATGTTCCTGAGATTCGCCAGATCAGAGCTGGCGAATCTTAAAACAACAATAATAGGCGAAAGGAGCTTGGCAATTTGGTACCCGTCGGGTACTGAATTGAAAAAATTGGTCAACAGGCTGTTGACCAATTACCATTGGAAATAACATCCGATTTTCATCAAGCCAAAATTTATATTCTGACCTGAAAACGACAATTGATAGATGAGCACGTAAGTAGGCATAAAGCGGATGCTATATACAAAAACAGAGTCCACGAAAAACACGAAAGACACGAACATAAAGAATCTGAAGGACAAGACGATGAGTAACGATAGCACCAAAATTAGTGACACTGTAGAGAAGGGTTTTTTTCGTGCGTCTGCGGCTGACTTTAAGAAAATACCGGGTAGTCCTATTGCGTATTGGGTGAGTGAGAATTTCCTTACTACTTTTAATCATAATAAATGTATTCAGGATGTTGCTTCGCTCAAGGCAGGCATGTCAACTGGCGACAATCCGACATTTCAGAGATATTGGTATGAGGTAATTTTACAAAAAATACAATTTGATTGCATTGGATATGATCATTCTTTAAATAACATTAGGTGGTTTCCATGTAATAGCGGTGGGCAATTTAGGAAATGGTATGGAAACAATGAAACTGTGGTTGACTGGGAAAATAACGGACAAAGAATCAAAAACCATCGAAGTTCAGCGGTAAGAAACGTCGAATATTATTTTAAAAGCGGCTTAACTTATTCAAAAATCAGTTCTGGAAAATTCGCTGCTAGACAAAAATTAACTGGGTTTTTGTTTGATGATACTGGACGTGCTATTTCAGTCGAAGATAACAAGGATACTCTTGTAGTTCTTGCATTACTATGTTCGGAAGTCGCACACCAATATCTTGCAGTCTTAGCACCTTCTATGAGCTTTACCAGTGCAGAAATTGGAAAAATTCCATTATTGGAATTCGTGCCAACGTCTATTAATGAAAACAGTAAAACATCTGTAGAAATTTCTAAACAAGATTGGGACTCCTATGAAACCTCATGGGACTTTAGCGACTTGCCACTTCTTAATAATCAAACCGTAGGTCGGGTTAGCGATAGCGTAACCCGACAACTCGACGATGTTGGGTTACGCGATAAAGCTGCTAACCCAACCTACACGTTGCCGTTATCCATCAAAGAAACCTACACCCAACTCCGCGCCCACTGGCAAGAAATGACCTTGGAAACCCAACGCCTCGAAGAAGAAAACAATCGTATTTTTATTGACGCTTATGGTTTGCAAGACGAACTGACATCCGACGTGTCGTTGAAGGAAATCACCCTGACCTGCAACCCCTATTACCGTTATGGAAAAGAACCACGAATAGACACCAATGAACACGAAAAAAAACCAACCGACATTCGTGTTAATCCGTGTTCATTAGTGGTTCAAAAGTCCTTCCCCAAAGACACGGAACTTGAAGAACGCTTACTGGCTGATACCCTAAAAGAATTTATCTCCTACGCGGTTGGCTGCATGTTCGGTCGTTATGCGCTGGACAAGCCGGGATTGATTCTAGCCAATCAAGGCGAAACCATTGAAGACTACTACAAAAAACTACAAGAACCACGAATAGACACGAATAAACACGAAAAAAATCAAACCAATATTAGTGTCAATTCGTGTTCATTCGTGGTTCAAAAATCAGACGTTTTGTTTCCTGCGGATGACGATAACGTAATTCCCATGTTGGATGGTGATTGGTTTACCGATGACGTGACCGAACGTTTTGGTCAGTTCCTAAAAGTGACGTTTGGTGATGTCCATTACGAAGAAAATCTTAAGTTTATCGAGCAGGCGTTGGGTAAAGACATCCGTAAGTATTTCTTGAAAGATTTCTATCCCGACCATCTGAAGCGTTACAAAAAGCGCCCGATTTATTGGCTGTTTAGTAGTCCCAAAGGCACGTTTAATGCGCTGATTTATATGCACCGCTACCGCCCGGATACGGTTAGCGTAGTGCTTAACGATTATCTGCGTGAATTCCGCACCAAACTGAGCGCCCATAAAAACCATCTGGAAGCCGTCAGTATCAGTAGCAACGCCTCTGCCGGTGAAAAGACCAAAGCGCTAAAAGATATTGAAAACCATAGTAAAATGATTGATGAACTGAATGTTTACGAACGTGAAGTGCTGTATCCGTTGGCGACCGAGCAAATAGAGATTGATTTGGATGACGGTGTAAAAGTGAATTACCAGAAGTTTGGTGAGGCATTGAAGAAAATACCGGGTTTGGCCGCGAAGGAAGGATGATGTAGATGAAAATCTTGTATATTATTGCCGGGGCAAATGGCAGCGGTAAAACAACCTTTGCGAGCCAATACGCCAATCAAGAAAACTTAAAATTTATTAATGCTGATGAAATAGCTAAAAAATATGATCCGGACGATATTCAAAAGTATAAGGTTAAGGCGGGTAAAGAGTTTTTTAAAGAACTTAATATATCGCTGCAAGCAGATGACTCTTTTATTATTGAAACAACACTATCCGGTAAGTATTTGATACAAGTCATTAAAAAAGCCAAAGAAAACAACTTTAAAACTACATTGATTTACCTGTTTTTGGAAACAGAAAAAGAAAATATTTACAGAGTGAAAAACAGAGTGCTCAAAGGCGGGCATCATGTGCCAACCCAAGACATTATTAGGCGCTATCATCGAAGCAGAAAATTGTTTTGGTCAGTTTATCGAGCCTTGGTTGATGAATGGTTGTTGTTTTTTAATGGTGATGACAACTTTGAACTGGTTGCTGTCACTCATGAGGTTTATGACGACACGTTATTAAAGCAATTTCTTGAAGGAACTGAATATGAATGAGTTGGAAAAAAAGATTTTAAAAGTGGCTACAAAAGCGGTTAAAGAAGCACAAATCGATAGTCTGCAAAGAGGCATTGCCAATGTTTACAGCAAAAATAAAAGACTCTACTTTCAATTACCCGATGGAACCATTACTGAGCAAGTCCCTGTTTTGTATCAAGCAAGCTCACAGCCTGATTACGTTGGCGAATAAACAATTAAAGATTAATTTGGATGAGGGGTAAAAGTGAATTATCAGAAGTTGGGCGAGGCGCTCAAGAAAATAACCGCTTTAGCTGCGAAGGAAGATTAAAGATGCACATTGAACAATTGACGCTCAATAAATTTCGAGGGGCAAAGGAATTGCCGTTGGTTCTCCATGAACGTATGAATGTGTTTGTAGGCATGAATGGTGCCGGAAAGTCTACTGTATTGGATGCTTCCGCTATTTTATTGTCTTGGTTAATTAATCGTGTAAAAACGACATCTGCTTCCGGAAGACCTATTAGTGAAGTTGATATTCAAAATGGTTTTAATCATGCGAGGTTGTCAATAAAGCTGAGTCACTACGCAACAACGTATGAATGGTCTTTAGTGAAATACCGTAAAGGCCGTCATCAGGATGAGAAATCATCATTGCAAGTGCTTAACCAGTTCGCAAATGTTTTAAAAAAGCATTTGTCTGCGGATGAGGGCGCGGTGAATTTACCTTTGTTTGTCTACTATCCTGTTAACCGTGCGGTTTTAGATATTCCGCTTAGGGTTCGTGGTCGACATAGTATTGATGTTTTGTCTGCCTACGATGACGCTTTGACCGGTGGCTCTAATTTTAGAACCTTTTTTGAATGGTTTAGAGAATGTGAAGATCTTGAGAATGAAAACCGCAAATATTTAGATGAAGAGCGTTGTCCTGTTCCAGAACTTGAAGCAGTACGTCGCGCATTAAGCCAGTTTATGCCGACATTTAAAAATCTGACGGTAAGACGCGACCCGTTACGTATGGAAGTGGAAAAAAATGGTCAGCGTTTAATTGTCAATCAACTTTCCGATGGTGAGAAATGTTTGATGGCAATAGTCGGTGATTTGGCGAGACGTTTGGCTATTATCAACCCGTTACGCAATAACCCACTTGAGGGTGAAGGGGTTATTTTGATCGACGAAATCGATCTCCACTTACATCCTAAATGGCAACGCATGATTGTTCCCAAATTGCGCGAGGTCTTTCCTTGTTGTCAGTTTTTGGTTTCAACGCATTCGCCGCATGTTATCACGCATGTTCAGCCAGAATGTCTTTACTTGCTTGAACAAACCAGCACAGGCATGACGGCTCAACGACCCAGAGAATCCTATGGTAAAAATACCGACAGGATATTGGAAGACTTGATGGGGCTGGAAACTACACGGCCTGATAAAGTCAGTTTGGAACTTGATTGTCTTTATGACGAAATTGATCAAGGTCAACTGGTTGATGCACGTCAAAAAATTGCGGACTTAAAAACCGAGATTGGTGAAGATCCTGAATTGGTAAAAGCCGAAGTGCTGATTAAGCGCAAGGAAATCATCGGTAAATGAAGCACATTATAAAATTTAGTGAGCCGCAAGCCTTTGCCGATTGGAAAGATCAGGCTAATGAAGATTGGCAACCTGATTATGATGATTTGAGTGGTGCGCCTAAAGAAGCGGTTAAAGAGGCGCTTATGAAGGAACAAGGCTATCTTTGTTGTTACTGCGAGCGTAGATTGACCGATGACGATTCACATATTGAACACTTGCGGCCCCAAAGTGATCCAACCGTTGATCCATTGGATTTTGCCAATATGTTGTGTTCTTGTCAGAAGCAGTTAAAAAAAGGTGAGCCACGCCATTGTGGAAATCTTAAAGATGATTGGTATGATGCGCCACTTTTGATATCGCCTCTTGATAGTGATTGTGAAAGCCGATTTGCTTTTATGGGTAATGGCGTTATTAAGTCGTCATTATTGACTGATGCCGCTGCAACTCAGACCATCAAGCGTCTTGGCCTTAATATACCAAAACTTAATGCTTTGCGTGCCAGTGCAATCGAACCTTTTTTGGAAGAGATTTTGAACGAAGAGGAGTTGAGGCAATTTGTTTCCGGCTATCTTGAAAAAGAGGCGAATGGACGGCATGGTGAATTCTGGACGACTATTCGTTATTTGTTTGGAGATTACGTAAGCGCATGAACAATCGTATTGTCCAAGCATTGAATAAACTCTTCGAGCGTCACCGTATTGTTTTTTGGTATGACGCCAAACAGGAGTTACGTAACAGCTTTGAAGCCTTGAACATGCCGGGTGTTGAGAAAATCGAGCTGCTTAATAACGAGTTTGGTGTTAAGTATCGTGTTTTACGAGAGCAACCTGAGCAAAAGTTTTTGTTTTATCGTGATGGCCCGCAACCGGATGATTTGGATAATTGGTTATTGGATGTGCAGTTGGCACAGGGCGAGTTTCGCACGGATCAGGTGGCTATTTTGTTGGCTGAAATGGAATTAAGCCTGGAATTTTCGGAGTTGGTGCGAGCCCATGCCGAGTTTTATCAGGCCATTAAGCGTAAAGAGTTATTAAAGCGTTTGCTGAAAGCAGATGATACCTTTGGGATGATTCGTTTAAAGATGCTGGCGGTTTGTGCCGGTTCCGAGCCTCGCTTGGATGCGGTCTTGGAATGTTTGCTGCAAGAGTTGGCGGAAGGGCGGAGTGATAAAATCAAGTTGATGGGTCGCTGTAGTCTGGATGGCTTTTTTTGGGAACAAATGACCCGCTGTTACGGTTATAAATCGGATGAACCAGGTATCCATGATTTTGTTATCGAACTCTTTAAGTCTTGCTATGCGATGGGGTTGGAGGGCGAGATTAGTTTATCGGCTGACGCTTTGGTATTTCTGAAGCGCTGGAAAGATAGTCGGCAGTTTGAAGCCTGTTTTGAAACACTGTCTGCTGAGTGCATGGATATTCTGGGCATTGAGCAAGACTTGGATAAACGGGATTTTCGTGAACTGATTGAACTTGATTATTTTCGTTTGATTGATCAGAAGATTATTAGTGATCTGGTTAACTGTGTAGCGTTAAGAACGATAACAAGTGGTGATGCCGCGATACTGGTGCGGCAACGTAGGCAAAGTCATTGGTATAAGGAATATCGGCATTTGTATGAGGCGATAGACTTTGCTGCGCAGTTTTTCCAGGCACTAAGTGAAGCAAATTTATCAATGGGTAGCTTTGTTGAAGGCATTGAACGTTACAGTCGGATTTGGTTTCGCCTGGATCAGCTTTATCGAAAATTTACCTACCATGTCAGACTATCCGGTCAGGCCACTTTAATGGGCACACTGACGGACCAGGTTGAAAATTTTTACTCCAATAATTATTTGCTTAAGCTGAATGATCAATGGCAGGCGTTTATTGATACGGGCAAACAATGGGATGCTACGCCGGTGCTTTTGCAACGTAATTTCTATGAGCGCTGTGTCAAACCCTTTTTAAATAAAGACAACAAGGTTTGTGTCATTATTTCTGACGCTTTGCGTTATGAAATTGGTGATGAGTTGCTCAGCCTTATCCGCCAGGAAGATCGATACGATGCGCAGTTAGAACCGGCTTTATCAATGCTGCCGAGCTATACACAATTGGGTATGGCGGCATTGCTGCCCAATAATGAATTGGCGCTGGCAAATAACGACACCGGCACGGTTTTAGTGGATGGTTTAAGTTCACAGGGTACGGTTAATCGGAGCAAGATTCTTAATCAAGCGATTGCCCAGCGGAGTACGGCGGTTAAAGCGGACGCTTTTATGGCACTTAATAAAGAGGATAGTCGGGCATTGTTGCGCGACCATGATGTACTTTATATCTACCATAATCGTATCGATGCGACTGGCGACAAACGCGAGTCTGAAGAACGGGTATTTGAGGCCGTTGAAGAGACGCTTCAGGAGCTGATTAAATTAATCAAAAAGTTAACCGGGGCTAATGCCAGTAATTTGATAGTGACGTCGGATCATGGCTTTATTTATCAAAACCGTGCGCTTGACGAGAGTGATTTTGCGGACGTTGAGTCCGAAGGCAATCCGGTGCTTTTTTACGACCGGCGTTTTGTGTTGGGGTTGGGCTTAAAAGAGCTGCCGAGTTTACGTAAATTTAAATCAACCGAGCTGGGTTTGGTGGGTGATGTAGAAGTGCAGATTCCTAAATCGATCAATCGACTTCGCTTGAAAGGTTCTGGCAGTCGTTTTGTGCATGGTGGGGCATCGTTGCAAGAAGTGGTGATTCCTATCCTCAAAATCAACAAGAAAAGGCAAAGTGATATATCGGCTGTTGAGGTAGATATTTTAAGGGGGGCCAGTTCGGTGATTACCTCAGGTCAGTTGGCTGTTGGGCTTTATCAGGCGCAACCGGTGACAGACAAGGTACGTCCAAGAACGCTTAGAGCCGGTATTTATACCCAGTCGGGTGATTTAATTTCTGACTGTCATGACCTGACGTTTGATCTGGCTTCTGAGAACCCGAGGGAGCGCGAGCTACAAGTGCGTTTTGTGCTAACCCGTAAGGCGGATGAAGCCAATGGCCAGGAAGTAGTATTGCGCCTGGAAGAAAAACACCCAGGCACCACACATTACAAAGAGTACAAAACACTCCGGTATCTAATACGACGCTCATTCACCAGCGATTTTGATTTTTAAAGGATTATTTACTCATGAATGAACTTGACCAGAAAATAAATACACACTTTGCGGGGCTTGTTGTCCGTAAGGATCTTGTTAAAACCGTAAAGGGTAATGCGATTGTTCCCTCCTACGTTCTTGAGTATTTATTAGGTCAGTACTGCGCAACCAGTGACGAAGCTTCCATTCAGTCCGGTATTGAGACGGTTAAAGAAATACTGCGCAAACACTATGTGCATCGTAATGAAGCCGGCCTGATTCGTTCTCATATCAAAGAAAAGGGGCGTTATAAGGTCATCGACAAAATCGGCGTGGCGCTGAATGACAATGCCGATGTTTACGAGGCCACTTTTTCTAATCTTGGCATCAAAAAAGTATTGGTCGACTCCCGAACTGTGAAAGCACATCCGAAACTGTTGGTGAGTGGTGTCTGGTGTATTGCAGATCTGGAATATGAATTTTCTGAAGAAAAAAATGACAGCCCCTGGATTTTATCTTCGTTAAAGCCGATTCAATTATCTCACTTCGATTTTGATGGCTATGTGGAGGCACGCAAGCAATTCACAACCGACGAATGGATTGATCTGCTTATTCAAAGTATTGGCTTTAATCCGGAATTGTTTGGCAAACGCAGTAAGCTGACCCAACTCGTTCGCCTGATTCCTTTTTGCGAGCGGAATTATAACCTTATTGAGTTAGGTCCCAAGGGAACGGGGAAGTCGCATATTTATTCCGAGTTTTCTCCTCACGGTATTCTCATATCAGGTGGTGAAGTTTCCGTCCCCAAGCTGTTTGTTAATAATTCATCCGGAAAAATAGGCTTGGTCGGGTACTGGGATGTGGTGGGATTTGATGAGTTTGCAGGTAAACAAAAACGGGTGGAAAAAGCGCTGGTCGACATTATGAAAAATTACATGGCCAACAAGTCTTTTTCTCGTGGTGTTGAAACCTTTGGTGCTGAAGCTTCAATGGTTTTTATCGGCAACACTCAGCATACTGTGCCTTATATGCTTAAGCACGCCGATTTATTTGATGAGTTACCCGACAAGTTTTATGACTCCGCTTTTCTGGATCGACTTCACTATTACATTCCAGGATGGGAAGTGGACATTATTCGTGGCGAGATGTTTTCGAGTAATTATGGTTTTGTGGTGGATTATCTTGCCGAGATTCTTAGGGCAATGCGCAATCATGACTATTCTGATCGTTATAAAGTACATTTTACGTTGTCTTCTGACCTGTCTACTCGGGACAGAGATGGCATTAACAAAACTTTCTCTGGGCTGATGAAAATTTTATATCCCCAAGGCGAGGCTTCCAAGGATGAAATAGAGGAGATTCTTAAATTTGCGATTGAAGGTCGCAAGCGCATCAAAGACCAATTAATGCGTATTGATAGCACTTATCCGAAAGTAGCTTTTACCTACCATGATAATTCTGGTCAAGCTATGTCTGTTCGTACACTTGAGGAAGAAGAATATCCGGATTACTACTATAAGGCAGTTGTTGAAACAAAGGCTGATGGAATCGAACCAGAAACTATTCTATCTGAGCCATTGCCGACTGATCTTGATACGCCGTTTGTACATGAAGCGATTATTAAAGAACAGCATCGCACTTTTCAAGAAAATCAAAAGGGTATTTCTTATGATATTTTGTTTGGCCATTATCTTAGAGGCGCAAGTAAAATAATTATTACGGATCCTTATATTCGATTGTTTTACCAAGTACGTAATCTGATGGAATTTCTAGAAACTGCTCTGAAGTTTAAAGCGCAAGATGAGGAAGTTTCTGTGCATCTAATTACCGCAGAAGATGATTTTAAAGCCGATCAACAAAAAGAGAGCTTCGATAAAATAAAGGAGTCTTGCGCATCGGTTGGCATCGATTTTACTTGGGAATTTGATGAAACAGGCACTATACATGCGCGGCATATTGTTACTGATCAAGGCTGGAAGATTTTACTGGATCGTGGGCTGGATATTTTTCAGAACTATGAAATGAACGATGCTTTTACTTTTGCTAACCGGTTACAGCAACATAGAGCTTGCAAGGCTTTTGAGGTGACTTATATTAAAAATCCGCTGGATTAAATTTAATATCGATGGTTGGGGATGAAAGTGATTGCTGGATAATTAAACAGCTTAATATTTATCGACCGTTATTTTTAAGAAAAATGCATTAAATACTAAAGCTAAAGCCGCTGTATGAGCTGTAGGCGGAACTGGATG
>SESD01001600.1_pt1 | contig 12299 bp, 7 predicted proteins | sample 3171411 | NCBI WGS metagenome assembly SESD01 (sample SAMN06051880, study PRJNA518727) | freshwater metagenome | biome: subpolar coniferous forest; feature: holomictic lake; material: water; isolation source: holomictic Lake 442, 16.5 m depth | place: Canada: near Kenora, Ontario | collected...
TTGCATCATCCTCGCCATCCGTGTGGGTCTTGTCGGTGCTGCCGTGCCCGGAAGATCTTTCCGTCGGCTCTGCCTTGGGGGTGGCTGCTTCCGCGCGGCGGCTTGCCGGCACCGCAGGTTGCACGGCGGGTTTGATCACCGCTGCCGCGGGTGGCGCAGCTTCGCGCGGCACCACGGGCAACAGGGCAGGGGTGCGGGTGTCGGGCATGTGCGGGGCCGGCATCCGGGCGCGTGTGGAATCGCGGCCATCCGGAATTTCACGGTGTATTTCCGGATCAACGGGTTTCTTTTCCCTCTTTTCCTTCTCTTCCGGGCGGGGAGCAACCGGGCGCACATTAGGTCTTGCGGGTTCGACTGGCAGCGTGAGCTGCGGCGCGGCGATTGGCATGGCCGGCGGCGCGGCAATGGGCGCGGCTGGCGCAGATGGCCTGGGGTGTCTGACGATGGGTGCGACAGGCGGGGTGACGGGCGGGGTGACGGGCGCGGCCGGGGCCGCCGGCCCGGGGCGCCTGATGACAGGGGCGGCGGGAGTGGTTGGCGCTGCTGGTGCGGCCGGTGCGGTTACGATCCGAACCGGACGTGCTGGCGGCCGGACAATGCGGTGTTCATCGCCTTCGCGGTCAGGGCCGTTGTTATGCACGCGACGGTCCCTGCTGTCCCAGATGTGCGACGCTTCGATGTGCGAGCTGCCGCGATAGACGATGTCCACGTGGCTGGCGCTGAGGATTACGCTGGCCACGTTCCGGTCGCCAAACTGGCTGTTGGCCACAAAGGTATAGTGGCGGGAGGAGAGGCCGAACTGGACGTCGAACGGCGTGTCGTGGCCGAAGCTGAATCCCACGCCTGCACGGAAGGCTGTGCCGGGTGGCAGCGGCGCCCAGCCGCAATGGGTCGCCGAGCGGCGCCACGAGACCCAGGCCGGCGCCCACACGGTGTCCGGCAGCCAGATCCAGCGGTGGCGGTCCACATAACACCAGCGGCCGTAGTGGAACGGCGCCCATCCCCAGGAGTAGTCCGACTGCCAGTACCAGCCGCAGTCCGTGAAGATCCAGCGCCCGCCATGGCAATAGGGGCGCCAGTCGGCGTTCACGATGGTGACGGTGGGTTGCCAGACGCGTCCATAGGAGGGAAGCTCCAGCCAGGTGCCGTATGTATTCAGCGGCACCTGGAAATCCTGGGTCTGCTGAACCACCACAGGCTGTTCAATGACGATTGTGTTGGCTGCTGCTGCCGGTTGCCCCGGGGCGGCGGCGGCGGGCCACTCCGCGGCCGGGGTCGGCGGTGGCGTGGCCGCCACGGTCGGCTGTTCCGGGGCTGACGGTTCGGCCGGGGCAGGCGTGGCGACATCAGGCTCCGGGAGTTGGTCAACAACGGGTGGTGTCGTGGCAGGTGACATGGCCGTCCCCGTGGCGGATCCCGGCTGTTCCGTGATCGGAACCGGCACCGGCTGGGCGGCCGTGGCCGTGTTGGTCGCGGCGGCCAGCTGGTTTCGCACCAGCTGCAGCATGACCTCCGGAGACACGCCAAGGTCGCGCAGCGTCTGCAGGGCATGGTCGTCAGATGCAGTTGTGCTCGTGCCCAGTGGCGAGGTGGCTGCAGGGGGAGTCGGCGTGGCAGGTGTCTGCCGTTCAGGTGTGCATCCCTGCACAGCGATCAGTGTGACTGCGAGAAGTACAATCGGCTTCATAAATGCGCTCCTTCCACATAAATATAGTAGTGCCTTCCCGCTCAACATACACGTATTTACGTGTCAGGGCAGACGCGTTCGCCCTTTGGACGTCCTTGCCGCCTTGTTGACATCCTTGGACATCATCCGGTAGACTTCTAGTCTTGTCTACGCATATTCAGTTGATTCACTTTGAGGTTCTATGCAACTGACGGTTCATGACGCATCTCGGCTGTTGGCCGTATCTGAAAAGACCATTTATCGATGGATCAAACAGGGCGTGCTTCCGGTCTATCGGGTCAACGAGCAGTTGCGGTTCAACCGCGCGGAGCTGCTGGAGTGGGCCACTTCGCGCCGGGTCAAAATCTCGCCCGATATCTTTATCGAGACAGAAGCGGAATCGAGCGTCCTGCCGTCACTGGTGGATGCCCTGACTGCCGGAGGGGTCGTTTACCGGCTGAGCGGAGCGGACCAGCCCGCCGTGCTGCGGGCGGTTGTGGAGGCGATGAAGCTCCCGGAAGAGGTTGATCGCGAGTTTTTGTATCGCGTCCTGCTGGCGCGCGAGTCGCTGGGCTCCACGGGCATCGGCGATGGGATTGCGATTCCGCATGTGCGAAACCCGGTTGTGCTGCACGTGAACAAGCCGATGATCACCCTGTGCTTTCTGGATCAGCCGATCAATTTCGGCGCGCTCGACCAGGTGCCGGTCTCGATCTTGTTTGCGCTGATCAGTCCGACGGTCAAGGCCCACCTGCACATGCTGTCGAGGCTGGGGTTCGTGCTGCAGCACGCGGAATTCAAGGCGGCGTTGAAGCGGCAGGCTTCCCGGGATGAGCTGATGGCGCTCCTGGCAGCAGCCGAGGGCACGTTTCCCGCGATGATTGCCCGTGGCGGCACAGGCGAACCCGCCGTGTCCGGCGCGGACGCCAAACCGGGTTGATTGGACGGACCATGTCCACAGCACTTATGCTCATCCTTGTTGCGATGACGCTGGCAGCGGTCAGCGGCGTGCCGGGGTTGCTGTCCGGCCGCCGTGCCGTGTGCGGGGAGCGGATTGCCGCGGGGCTGATGGCGGGGGCGATGGTGCTGGGGCTGCTCGGCGCCCTGCTGGTCCTGTTTGGCGCGGCGCCGGCGACACGGACATTTTTCTGGCCCCTGGCCGGCGCGCCCGCTGCCGTGGCCGTGGATGCGCTGAGCGCGTTCTTTCTGGTGCCGGTCTTCCTGATGGGCGGCCTGGGCCCGATGTACGGCCTGGCGTACTGGCGGCAGATCGACCATCCAGATAACGGGAAGAAGGTGCGGCTGTTCTGGGGGCTGATGGTGGCCGGCATGGCGCTGCTGATGGTGGCCCGTCATGCGATGCTGTTCCTGATCGGCTGGGAGATCATGGCACTGGGGGCCTTCTTTCTCATCGGCACCGAGGACCACCTGCGCGAAGTCAGCCAGACGAGCATGCTGTACCTCATCGCCACGCACGTGGGCACGCTCTGCCTGTTTGCCATGTTCTGCCTCCTGCATCGGGCCACGGGGTCATTTGCGCTCGAGCCGGTCTGCGTCGAGCAGGCGGGGCTGGGGCTGCTGACGGCGATCTTTTTCCTGGCGCTGGCGGGATTCGGCCTCAAGGCGGGGCTCATGCCGCTGCACTTCTGGCTGCCGTCGGCGCATGCCAACGCCCCCACGCATGTCTCGGCCATCATGTCCGGCGTATTGATCAAGACCGGGATTTACGGCCTGGTGCGCATCGCCGGACTGCTTCCCGACCCGCCGCTGATCTGGGGTGTCATCCTGCTCGCACTGGGGGGAATCAGCGGCGTGTTGGGCGTGGTGCTGGCCCTGGCGCAGCACGACCTGAAGCGCCTGCTGGCGTACCACAGCGTCGAGAACATCGGCATCATCGTGATGGGCCTCGGCCTGGCAATGGCCGGCCGGTCTCTGGGCCGCGGCGACTGGGTCGCGCTCGGGTTGGCCGGCTGCCTGTTGCACGTGTGGAACCACGCGCTGTTCAAGGCGCTGCTGTTTCTCGGCGCCGGTTCGGTGATTCACGCGGCGCACACCCGCACCATCGACCGGTTGGGCGGGCTGGCGCGGCGGATGCCGTGGACGGCGGCTCTGTTCCTGATCGGCGCCGTGGCGATTTGCGGGCTGCCGCCGCTGAACGGATTCATCAGCGAACTGCTGATCGGCCTGGGTTTGCTGCGTAGCGCCGCGATCACGGACGGGCGGAGCTGGATTGGCCTGGCCGTCGGGTTTCCGGTGCTGGCGACAATCGGCGCCCTGGCCACCGCCTGTTTTGTGAAGGTGTATGGCGCGGTGTTCCTGGGCGCGGCGCGGAGCGAGGCGGCCACGCAGGCGCAGGAGTCGTCCGCCTGGATGATTGCGCCGATGGGCCTGCTGGCGCTGGCCTGCGTGGCGATCGGCCTGGCGCCCGCAGGAGTCGCGCCCATTCTGGACCGCGCGGTGGCGGCCTGGACGCCGAACCTGGCCGGCGCGGAGCCCCATCTGGCCTCGCTGGCCCCCCTGGGGTGGATCACCGCCCTTGGGCTGACGCTGCTGGCCATGGCAGGCGGGGTTGGGCTGTTGTTGTGGGGCCGTGTGCCGCGCCGGGACTGCCTGCCGGGATGCACCTGGGATTGCGGTTACGCGCAGCCGGCGCCGCGCATGCAGTACACGGCGACCTCCTTTGCGCAGATGCTGGTGCAGTTGTTTGGCTGGGTGATCCGGCCGCGCCTGCACCGGCCCACGCTGGCCAGTCCCTTTCCCAAACCATCCAGCTTTGCCACGCACGTGAACGATCCGGTTCTGGACGCGCAGATCCTGCCCGCCTTTCGTACGTCCAGCCGCTGGCTGGCCCAGTTCCACTGGGTCCAGCAGGGGCTGGCCCAGCACTATGTGCTCTATATTCTGGTGGCCGTCGTGGCCATGCTGGTGTGGGCCGTGCCGATGGGGTCGATGCTCATCCGGCTGTTCTCCCGCTGAGCGAAAACGAAATCCGCATCCCGTGTGCTGCGTATGAACCCAATGTTCCTTATTTTGCTGGCGATCGCGATGATGGGCGCCAGCGGGCTACCCGCGTTGTTTGGCGGGCGGCGCTCCCCGTTCGGGCAGCGGTTCGCGGCCGTGTCGCTGATCATGGGCAGCCTGGCGGGGCTCTCGGGCGTCGGGATGGCAGGGGTCGCGCCGGCGCCGGCTTTTCTGGAAACTCCCTGGCTGTTGCCGGCCGGCTCTTTTTCCGTTTCCATGGATGCGGTCAGCGCGGTTTTTCTCGTGCCGGTGCTGGTGCTGCCGGCGCTGGGGGCCATCTATGGACTCGGCTACTGGCCGCAGCGGCAGCATCCCGCCAACGGGCGCAAGCTGAGCTTTGCCTATGGCATGCTGGCCGGGGCCATGGCGCTGGTGACGATTGCGCGCGATGGCATCCTCTTTTTAATCGCCTGGGAGATCATGGCCCTGGCCGCCTTCTTTGTCGCCACGACCGAGGATCGCGAGCCGGCCGTGCGCCAGGCGGGATGGGTCTACCTGGTCGCCACACATGTGGGGACGCTCTGCCTGGTGGCGCTGTTTGCCCTCTGGCAGCGCACGACCGGAAGTTTCTCCTGGGCGCCGTTGTCGTCTGCAGCGGTGGCGCAGCATCCCGGTGTGGCGACGGCTCTTTTTCTGCTGGCGCTGATCGGGTTCGGCTGCAAGGCGGGCATCATGCCGCTGCATGTCTGGCTGCCGGGGGCGCATGCGAATGCGCCGAGTCATGTGTCAGCCGTGATGTCGGGGGTCATGCTCAAGATGGGGGTTTACGGGATCGTGCGCGTGGCCGGATGGCTGCCGGTCGTGCCTTCCTGGTGGGGGTGCCTGCTGCTGGGCGTGGGTGCGCTGACAGCCTTGCTCGGGATCCTCTTCGCGATTGCGCAGCGGGATATCAAGCGCCTGCTGGCCTACAGCAGCATTGAGAACATCGGCATCATGGTCCTGGGGATCGGGCTGGCGCTGCTGGGACGAACGATCGGCAGGGCAGACCTGGTCTGGCTCGGCCTGGCTGGCTGCCTGTTCCATGTGTGGAACCACGCGCTGTTCAAGGGGCTGTTATTCCTGGCGGCCGGCGCGGTGGTGCATGCCACCGGCACCCGCGACATCGAGCGGCTGGGCGGGCTCGTCAAGCGGATGCCGCGGACAGCCGCCCTGTTTCTGCTGGGCGCGGTAGCCATCTGCGCGCTGCCGCCGCTCAACGGGTTTGTGAGCGAGTGGCTGCTCTACTTGGGCTTCTTCCGCGCCGCGGGTGCGGCCGGCGGAAGCAGCTGGCCCATGGCCGGTTTTGGCGCCGTGGCGCTGGCCATGACCGGTGCGCTTGCGGCGGCCTGCTTTTGCAAGGTGTTCGGCGCTGTGTTTCTGGGCGAAGCACGCAGTCCGGCGACAGCCGGCGCGCACGATCCGGATCTCCGCCTGACGGTCCCCATGGCGGTGCTCGCCGCCGGATGCCTGCTGGCGGGCGTTCTGCCGGCGTGCGCCGTGCCCATGATCGACCGTGCGGTGCAGGCGTGGACCGGTGCGCCGGTTCTGGCAGCGGGTGCGGTTTCGTGGTGCGAAATCGCGCCGCTCGCCTGGATCTCCTGGCTGTCCGCCCTGCTGCTGGCCGCCGTGCTGGGCGTGGCCGGGCTGCTCCTTCCGGCGGTGCGGCGTGCCATGCCGCGCCGCGCCGGCACGTGGGACTGCGGCTACGCCCGGCCCACGGCGCGCATGCAGTATACCGGTTCGTCGTTCGGCCAGTCGCTGACGGAGCTGTTCGCCTGGGTGCTGGGGCCGCGCGCGCAGCGCCCCCGGATTCTGGCGCTGTTTCCGCGGGTGCGCGGCTTTGAGCAGACCGTGCCGGATGCGATTTTGGACCGCCTGGCCACACCGGTTTTCCAGTCCTCCGAGCGGATGCTGATGCAGCTGCGCTTCCTGCAGCAGGGGCGCATCCAAGTCTATGTCGTGTACTTTCTGGCCGCCGTGCTGGTGCTGCTGCTGCTGGGGGGCTGGGTTCACGCCTGAAACACAACCATGATCAACACAATCATCCATCTCGTCCTGCTGCTGACGATGCCGCCGCTGCTGCTGGGTGTCATCAACAAAACCAAGGCTTTCGTGGCCGGCCGCAAGGGGCCGCCGCTGCTGCAGGCCTATTACGACATGGCGAAGCTGATGCGCAAGGGGATGGTCCTCAGCACGACCACCACCTGGGTGTTCGTGGCGGCGCCGGTCGTCGCGCTGGTCACCGTGATCGTGGCCGGCCTGCTGGTGCCGCTGGGCCCCTTCGCCGCGCCGATCTCGTTTGCCGGCGATGTAATCCTGTTCGCCTATCTGCTGGGGCTGGGGAGATTTTTCACGACCACGGCCGCGCTCGACACGGGTTCCGCCTTCGAGGGGATGGGTGCCGCCCGGGAGGTAACCTTCGCCTGCCTTTCTGAGCCGGCGACCTTCTTCGCCCTGCTGGTGCTGGCTGGCATCTCCCATTCCCTTTCCCTGAATGGCATGCTCCACGGCCCGCTGGCCACGGCCCTGCCGATGGTGGCCGCCCCGCTGGTGCTCATCGCCATCGGGTTGTTTGTGGTGCTGCTGGCCGAAACCTGCCGCATTCCGGTGGATGACCCGAACACGCACCTGGAGCTGACGATGATTCATGAAGTGATGGTGCTGGATCACAGCGGCCCGCTGCTGGGGCTGATCCTGTACGGGGCCTCGATCAAGCTCTTTGTGCTGGGGTCGATCCTGCTGCATGTGGTCGTGCCGGTGCAGGTTGGCCGCCCCGTGTGGGACTGGCTCTTTTTTGGCGCGCAGATGCTGGGGCTTTCGGTGGTCATCGGCGTCGTGGAGTCCGTGATGGCGCGCCTGCAGATGCGGCATGTGCCGTATCTGCTGATCGCCGCGGTCCTGTTCTGCGGCTTCGGTTTCATTTTGCTGGCGACCGTGGGGAAGTAGCACGCGGTGGCGGGCGCAAGGGGGGCAGACATGGTTTCCATCCTCGATTCCTTGCTGGTGGTGGTGCTGGTGCTGAATCTCTTTGCACTGGGCACGAGCCGGATTCAGTCGGTGATCCGCATCGTGGCGATCCAGGGCATGCTGCTGGGCGCCATGCCGCTGTTCGCGCATGCGCCGGTCGAGCTGGCGACGGTCGGCATCGCGCTGGTGGCCATCCTGCTGAAAGGGCTCGTGATTCCGGGAATGCTGTCGCACGCGCTGCGCGACGCCACGATCAAGAAGGAGGTCGAGCCCCTGATCGGGATGCTGCCGTCGATGATCCTGGGGGCGCTGGCGACGGGATTCGCCATGGTCTTTGCCGCGCAGCTTCCGCTGGCCGGCGTGCAGACCGCGCGCCTGGTGGTGCCGGCGTCGTTCTCCACGGTCCTGGTCGGCTTCATTCTGCTCATCACGCGATACAAGGCTATCACGCAGGTGATCGGCTACCTGGTTCTCGAGAACGGCATCTTCATCTTCGGGCTGCTGCTGGTTGAGTCCATGCCGCTGGTCGTGGAGATGGGGGTGCTGCTGGACCTGTTCGTGGGCATCTTTGTGATCTGCATCATTGTGAACCACATTAACCGCGCGTTTTCGTCCCTGGATACGCGGCAATTGGCGAGCTTGAAGGAATAGGCCATGGCTCTTGCAATCATCCTGTTTCCCCTGCTGATGGCGCTCCTGGCGCTGGCGATCCGCTCGAACCGCTGGCGCCCGTGGCTGCTGCCCGTCACCGGTGTCGTGCATGCGTCGCTGACCGGCGTGGTGCTGGGCTCGAAGGAGCTGTCTGTCAGCTCCGTCTGGCTCGAGCTGGATCCGCCGGGGCGCCTCGTGCTGGCGATCATCAGTGCGCTGTTTCTTTTCTGCTCCTTTTACACCGTCGGCTACCTCCGGCACCGCGAGGAGCGACCCAACCGGATTTTCTGCGCCTGCCTGTGCTCGTTTCTCGGTGTGCTGAGCCTGGCCACGTGGGCGCATCACCTGGGGCTGATGTGGGTGGCGATCGAGGCGACGGCGCTGACCACGGCGCCGCTGATCTATTTCAACCAGACGCCGCGGTCGATCGAGGCGACCTGGAAGTTTCTACTGATCGGGTCGATCGGCATTGCGCTGGCCCTGCTGGGGTCGTTCTTCCTCGCCTATTCGATGGTGAACGCCGGGCTGGAGCCGTCGCTGACATTCGAGCACCTGCTGCGCGAGGCGCCGCATCTTTCCAAGCCCTGGCTGCACGCCGGGTTTGTCCTGCTGCTGGTGGGCTATGGCACGAAGATGGGGCTGGCGCCGATGCACACCTGGAAGCCGGATGCCTACGGGGAGGCCCCGGGGGTGGTTGGCGCACTCATGGCCGGCGGGGTCACCAGTTGCGCCTTTCTGGCCATCCTGCGCGTGTACCACATCTGCCTCGCGGCGGGTGAGGGGGCCTACAGCAGTCGCCTGCTGATCTTTCTCGGGCTCTTCTCGATGCTCGTCGCGGGCGCCTTCATGGTCGGCCAGCGGGACTTCAAGCGCATGCTGGCCTATTCCAGCGTGGAGCACATGGGGATTCTGGCGCTGGGCCTGGGCATTGGCGGGCTCGCCATCTATGGCACGCTGCTGCACCTGGTGAACAACGCCATCGCCAAGGGGGTGCTGTTTCTCTCCGCCGGCAACATTCACCGCGCGTATGGCAGCAAGACCACGGACGCGGTGTCGGGCGCGATGCGCCGCCTGCCGCTCTCCGGGGCGCTGTTTCTCGGGGGCTTCCTCGCGGTCACGGGATCGCCGCCGTTCGGCCCGTTCATCAGCGAGTTTTCCATCCTCAACGCGATCTTCGTCACGGGGCACTACTGGGTTGGCGCGCTGTTTCTGTTCTTTCTGCTGGTGGTGTTCGTGGGCATGAGCGTGACGGTCCTGTCCGTGGTTCAGGGCCCGGTTCCGGCGGCCGCGCGCGAGACCCCCTACCGCGACGGGTGGCTGACCGCGCTGCCGCCGCTGCTGATGATGGCCGTGGTGCTGCTGTTCGGCCTGTACATTCCCGGCCCGCTGCAAACGCTGCTGGTCGATGCCGTTCGTTTTCTGGAGGTCAAACCGTGACAGTGCCTTCTTCCGAATTGCTGCCCTTGCGCAACGGCCAGTCTGTGGAGCTGACAGCCATCCCGCAGGTTTCCTTTGCGCAGTTCACGCGGCTGATTGTACAGGCGGTGGCAGCGGGCCAACGGGTTTCGGCGCTGTATGCCGACGAGTCGATCGAGGCGGAGGCCACCGACCTCTATGCGATTCTGGCGGATGATGGCGAGAACCGGATTCATGTGACGCGTACCACCGTTGCCGGCGACCGGTTTGAATCGCTGACCCCGCAATGTCCGCAGGTGCACCTGTTCGAGCGCGAGATCGCGGAGCAGTACGGGTTGCACCCGGAGAACCATCCGTGGCTCAAGCCGGTGCGATACCGCGCATCGTGGCGCGAGGGGCGCGATGCGTGGGGCCGCACGGCCGGGCAGGCGATCGTGCCGGGGGTGGGGGACTTCTATCGTGTGGCCGGCGAACAGGTTCACGAGGTCGCCGTCGGCCCGGTGCATGCTGGTGTGATCGAGCCGGGCCACTTCCGCTTCCAGTGCCACGGCGAGGAGGTGTTTCACCTTGAAATCGCCCTGGGGTACCAGCACCGCGGGATCGAGGAGGCCATGATCGGCGGACCCGGACCGCGCAGCATTCATTACGCCGAGACACTGGCCGGTGACACGACCGTCGGGCACGCCACGGCGTATGCGCAGGTCATCGAGGCCCTGACCCATTGTGCGCCGCCGGCGCGCGCGCAGGTGATCCGCGGCATTGCGCTGGAACTCGAGCGTCTCGCCAACCACGTCGGCGACCTGGGCGCTTTGGCCACGGATGTCGGCTTTCTGCCCACGGCTTCCTATTGCGGCCGGATCCGCGGCGATTTTCTGAACCTGACCGCCCAGTTTTGCGGCAGCCGCTTCGGCCGCGGCCTGGTGCGGCCGGGCGGGGTGGGGTTCGATGCCGAACCGGCCCGCATCGCCGACATGCTGAAGCGCCTGGACGCGCACGAGCGCGATGTGTCCAGCGCCGTCAACCTGCTGTGGGACGCCCCTTCCGTCATGGCGCGGTTCGAGGATGCGGGGCCGCTGCCGGCGGATGTCTGTCGGCAGCTGGGCGTTGTCGGTCCCGCGGCGCGGGCGTCCGGCATCAATCGCGATGTGCGCCAGGATCAGCCTGCCGGAATCTACCGGTTCGTCCAGATTCCGGTGTCCACGTGGGAATCCTGCGACGTCTTTGCCCGCGCCTATGTGCGCTGGATGGAGATCCAGCAGTCGATGGAGTTTGTCCGCGAACAGTTGCGCGCCCTTCCGGCGGGCGACATCCGGGCGGAGCCGGGGGAACTCGCCCCGGGCCGGCTGGCGGTTGCCATGGTGGAGGGGTGGCGCGGGGAGATCTGCCACGTGGGGGTCACCGATCCCCTGGGCGGTTTCTCCCGGTACAAGATCGTGGACCCCTCGTTCCACAACTGGCCCGGACTGGCCCATGCCCTGCGCAACCAGCAGATTTCCGATTTTCCGATTTGCAACAAGAGCTTCAACCTGTCGTATTGCGGACATGATTTGTGAAGAAGGCAGAAGTCAGAACGCAGGATCCAGAAGTGCGAGGAACTCCGGTGCGGACACAGAGATCGCAGAGATTGCGTGAGAGCACAGAGAAAACGTAATGCCAGGGCGCACTCGGTGTCCGGAACCGGACTTCCTCGCGCGCAACTCTCGCGGTTGTGGGATGGCGTGGCCGGATGGAAAAAGCATGCGACAGTGTTTTGTCGGGGTCGGGATCGGAATTGAGGAGGCAGTGTTCGGGCTTTATCCGATTTGGCCTCTGGCCTCTGACCGCTGACCTCTGAATTCGAGGGAATTTGCCTATGCTTGACATCATCAAAGCCCGCCTGCAGCAGAAACATCGTACCATGTCCTGGCCGGATGGACCGGCACCGGCGCTGCCGGACCGTTTTGCGGGGCGGCCACGGATTGATCACGCCGCGTGCGACAATTGTGGCAAGTGCGAAACCGCGTGCCCGGTGGGCGCCATCACCTGCTACGCGAAGAGCGGCGGCGACGGCGCGTCGCCATCCAGCAATACGATAGCCGGGGTGGCGCTGGACACCGGGCGCTGTCTTTTCTGCCGCGCCTGCGAGCGCGCCTGCGAGCGCCAGGCCGTCACCTTCAGCACCGATTTTCACCTGGCCGCGGCAGCCCGCGACGCGCTGGTGGTGCGCGATGCGGCGGAAACGTTTCCGCCGGCGCTGGTCGAGAAGGCGCGGGAATATTTTGGCCGTTCGCTCAAGTTGCGGCAGGTCTCGGCCGGCGGTTGCAACGCCTGCGAGGCAGATGTCAATGTGCTGGGCACCGTGGCCTGGGACCTGGGGCGCTTCGGCATCCAGTTCGTGGCCTCGCCGCGGCACGCCGACGGTCTCTTCATCACCGGACCGGTCAGCGCCAACATGCGCCTGGCGCTGGAAAAAACCTACGCCGCCGTGTCCGCGCCCAAGATCGTGATCGCCTGCGGCGCCTGCGCCATTGCCGGCGGCCCGTATGCCGGCCACCCGGAAGTCCACGGCGGCGCCGCCGCCGTGGTGCCGGTCGACCTCTTCATTCCCGGCTGCCCGCCG
>SESD01001601.1_pt1 | contig 12299 bp, 9 predicted proteins | sample 3171411 | NCBI WGS metagenome assembly SESD01 (sample SAMN06051880, study PRJNA518727) | freshwater metagenome | biome: subpolar coniferous forest; feature: holomictic lake; material: water; isolation source: holomictic Lake 442, 16.5 m depth | place: Canada: near Kenora, Ontario | collected...
CCAAGGGCGGCCAGGGCTGTGGCGCCCAGGAGCAGCTGCGGCACCTGCAGCAGGCGCAGGCGTGCCATGGCCGACTCGACCAGGCCCACCACGACCGCAACCACCAACAAGCCGCCAAACAGCCAGCCCACGCCGGCCAGCGGATTCGCAGCCAGCGATCCGGGTAGCAGCAGGTTAACCAGCAGCGCGCCAAACATCCAGAGCTTGAGCGACGCGCCGTACAGAATGAACGCCAGATCGGGCCCGCCGTAGTCGAGCACCATCACCTCATGGATCATGGTGAGCTCGAGGTGTGTGTTGGGATCGTCGAACGGAATGCGGCAGTTCTCCGCCAGCAGCACGATGATCAGCGCCACGGCCAGCAGCCCCACGGCTGGCGCGGTCGTCTGCCACAAGCGCGGCAGGACGTCCAGAAACATGTCGCTGAGCGAAAACGTGCCGGAGGTTCGCGCCAGCGCCGCCAGCGCAAGCAGCAAAGCCGGTTCTGCGAGCACGGCATACTGCACCTCGCGGCTGCCACCCATCCCCTCGAAGCTCGAGCCGGTGTCCAGCGCCGCCACCACCGTGCAGAAGCGCGCCAGCGCCAGCAGACCAATCAAAATGAACAGGCTCCCGGGGCAGGCAATCGGCGCCGCCACCCCTGGCGCCGGCAGCAGCAGCAAGCCCAGCAGCAGCGCGGCCAGCGTGACGCACGGCGCGAAACGGAACACCCAGGTGGTGGTGCGGCTGTAGACCGCCCCTTTGCGCAGCAGCTTCCATAAATCGTAATAGAGCTGGCAGAGCGGCGGACCGCGCCGGCCGGCGACCACCGCCTTGGCGCGGTTGATCACGCCCGGCAGCAGCGGCGCCAGCAACAGCGCAGCCAGCACGGAAAGAAATGAACTCCAGAACGTCATCTTACCTCATCTTCCAGGCGAGCAGAACCAGCAGCACCAGGACAATGGCCAGGATGTAATAGTTGAGCTTGCCGTGCTGCATCCACTGCATGCGCCCGATGAGGGTCTCGATCTTCTCAAAAAGCGGACGATACAGCCGCTCCTGGTACACATCCGGCGTCTCGCTGGCAAAAGCCGCCTGACCCGGAAACAGGCCGCGCGGCGGGGTAAAGCGCCGGCGGGCCATCATCACGTGGCGCATCAGCTGCAGAATGGGCTGGGCAAACGAGGAGGCCGTGTACTGCATGCGCGCGGTGGGCGCAGCATAGCCGCAATCCCAGGTCACCGTCGAGCCCTCCACCCGCCCCCGCAGCAGCGCGCGGCGCAGGGCAAACAGCAGCAGCGCCAGGAGCAGCACGCCGGCCGACAGCAGGGCAACCATCTGCAAGGCATATACGACCTGGCTGCCCGCAACGCCGGCATCCTCCATTCCGCCGCTACCGCCCGCCAGGACATACACGGCCGGAAAAACCGCCTGAAACAGCCAGGGCGCCATCAACCCGGCCCCCATGCAGCTGCCAGCCAGCAGCAGCATGGGCAGGCGCATGCTGCCGGTGACTTCCTGCGCAGCGCCCGCACGCTCCGCCTCGCGCGGCTCGCCCAGGAACACCATGCCGAAGGCTTTGGCAAAACAGGCAACCGCCAGCGTGCCGATCAACGCCAGCGCCAGCGCAGCCACCAGCCCGCCGGCCAGTGCGAAGGTTGGACCGCCGGCAACCACGTCCAGCAGCGGCGTCAGCGCTCCGAGAAACACCAGGATTTCGCCCACAAAGCCATTGAATGGCGGCAGCCCGGCAATGGCGGCCGCGCCGACCAGAAACGTATTGCCCGTAACCGGCATGCGCCGGAGGAGGCCGCCCTGCCGGTCCATCTCCGCCGTGCCGGTCGCCTGCAGCACGGCGCCGACATTCAGAAAGAGCAGGCTCTTGAAGAGCGCGTGGTTCAACACGTGTAACAAACCACCGCCAAAACCGAGCAGGGCCATCACCGGACTGCCAGCGGTCAGCCCCAGCAGACCGACGCCAAACCCCATGGTGATGATGCCGACATTCTCCACACTGGAATACGCCAGCATGCGCTTGAGATCACGCTGGGCCAGGGCCAGCAGGATCCCCAGCACGCCCGAGCCAGCGCCCAGCACCACCAGCGTCCACCCCCACCAGGACGGCGGACTTCCCAGCCAGGCGAGGATCCGCAAGAACCCGTAGATGCCGACCGTAAGCATGACGCCGCTCATGACCGCCGCCACGTGCGCGGGTGCGGCCGGATAGGCCTCGGGCATCCACACATGCATCGGCATCAGCCCCGCCTTGGTGCCGAAGCCGATCAGCGCCAGCACAAACACCGCCCCAGCCAGTTCCGGCCCCGGCGCCGTTTGCTGCAGCGCGTCGAAGTCCAGCGAGCCGCCAGCCTCGCTTCCCAGCAGCAGAAACATCACCAGCAGCAGGGCCGTGCCCAGATGCGTGGCCACAAAGTAGATCGCCGCGGCCCGCCGCACATCCGGGCGCTCGTGGTCAAACAGCACCAGCCCGAACGACGCCAGCGCCATCACCTCCCAGGAGAGCAGGAACAGCAGCGCGTTGGCTGCCAGAAAGACCCCGACCATGCTGGCGGTTAGCAGGTTGAACAGACACCAGGCCAGTCCGAAAGGACGCCCTGCCGGCGCGTGCCGCAAATAGCCCACGCCATAGATGGCCGCCAGCGCCGTGATCAACGCCGTGACCATGACAAAGAGCGCGGGAAGCCCGTCGCAGGCAAGCACCAGGTGGCCGAACGGCATGCTCCAGGGAAGCGCCACCTGCCACGTGTGACCATGTCCGCCGACCATCCACAACAGGCAGGCCGCCAGCGCCAGCGCAGAACCAGCCACGGCCGTGCCGGCGCCGATCCACCCGGCCACACGCCGGTTGCGACCTGCCAGCAGGCAGGCCGCGCCGCCCACCAGCCAAATCGCAAAAGAAGCCAGCAGAAGGTTCACGGCGCCTTTCTTTCCGGCGGGTGTGGCGCGACATGATCCACCACGACCGCGGCCGCCAGAATCGTGGCCAGCGGCGCGCGCGCGCGGATGACCCCGGCAAACTCCGGATGCCGCAGCGCATAGGCCAGGCGAGCCAGCAGATGCAAGTGGCTCTTGATGGCCGGGCAGACGATGGTAAAGAGCGTATGGACCGGCTGGCCATCCACCGCATCAAACGCCACCGGCGTCTCCAGAAAGCAAAGCGTCACCAGCGGCTGCGGAATGTGCATCACGATCGGGTTGCGTACATGCGGGATGGCGATGCCGTCGCCCAATCCGGTGGAGCCCAGCGATTCGCGCGCCAGGATGATGTCCAGCAGCAGGTCGCGGTCCACATCGTCCGGTACTGGCAGAAAGCCGATGGCAGCCGCCAGCGCCGTCTGCTTGTCTGCAGCCGCTACCTGGTAATGAATGCCGCCGGCTGCCAGCGCGGCCGCCAACCCGGCGGGTGCGGTGGCGGAGGGTTCCGACGGGGCAAACATCGCGCGGGAAACCCGTACGCCCTGGGCAGTGGCCCACTCCAGCAGCTCCGCACGGTTGAAGTGATACTGCTCGTTGATGCGATGAGCCGGTAACCCCTGGTCACGAATCCAACGGTAAACCGTCTTCTCCGACTCACCCATGAGGGCGGCGGCAGCTTTGATGTCCAACTCCATATCAGAAACCGTTTGTCTGGCTTCCTGCCAGCTTTGGAACGCGAAACTAGATACTTTATGCCTGCGCTTGGGCTTTGTCCATAGCGGATTACACCTGCACGAGGATGCGCCCATGGTCTTTTCCTGATGCTTCACCCGGGCGGCTACCACCACGAAGATTCGAAAAACACGAAGGGAATTCCGAATTCGTCCACCGTAGTCGTCGCCGTAGTCGTCCACCGACCCGTGCCACCTGAACAATTACCAAGTTTTCTTGAACAGGAGGCCACAGAGAAAACAGAGCCAGACAACCCTCCGTTCTCTCTGTTGCCTCCTGTTCAAACCCGCTTGGGTTGCGACTGCGCCGCGCTGTGTCCTTCCTGGTGAAAATTCCCGACCGCTTCAGGAAAAGACCATGGGGCATGGCGTGGCATGGCTTGTGCAATAAAAATTTGCCGCCGTATATCTTATTTCTGACGCGGCTATGGTATGATTATGTATGTCCCTGAAAGGAGTTCTCATGAAAGCCCGTCTCATTCTTGCTTCCGTCCTGTTGGCAGCGCAGGGATGCCTGCCTGAACGGCAACCGCCCGCCTCCGCCCCCACCGTTGCGCCGGCACCCGCGGCACCTGCCGCGTCCGCAGCCAGCGCACCATCGTCCGACGAGCGCGCGCTGCAAACACTGCGTGACCTGGGTGTCACACCAGAGGTCATGCTGCAACTGGTGCGCAATCAGCTGGCAACCGCCGCCAGACCGGACACACCGGGCCAGCCTGACCCGGCGCCCATTGAGGAAGCTATACCACCCGCCGCACCAGCGCCAATCCAACAGGCACCTGCGCCAGCCATCCCGGACCCGGTCCCGACAGCCCAGGATACGGAACCTCCGGCTGTTTCCGAGCCGCCACCCGCCGCAGATTGGCCGAATGCACCGGCGCTGGAACAACCCGCAACCCGTTCAACTGTCAATACGGTCGTTCTGGAGCAACCCGTGGTGATCCAGCAGACGCAGGACTTCTACACCCCGCTCAATTCGTATGGCGACTGGATCACCGTTCCCGCCTATGGTCGCGTCTGGCAACCCGCGGTCACAATTGTGAACGCCGAATGGCGCCCCTACTGCAACGGCGGCCGGTGGGTCTACACCGATTGCGGCTGGTACTGGCAGTCGGACTACTCCTGGGGGTGGGCGGTGTTTCACTATGGCCGCTGGTGCTACGTGGACCGTCACCGCTGGATCTGGATACCGGACACCGTTTGGGCGCCCGCCTGGGTCTCCTGGCGCCGGACAGAAACACATTGCGGCTGGGCGCCCTTGCCGCCCGGCACCTCCTTCCGCGCGGGCGTGGGGTTCAATATCGGCCATGGTTCCCAGTTCGACGTGCAGTTCGGGCTCTCCTCCCGCCACTATACCTTTGTGGCACACAACCGGATCGCCGAGCAGAACCTGCACAGCGTAATCGTTCGCAAAGAGGAAGTGGAGACGGTCTACCAGAGAAGTTCGCACATCGACGATTCCTACAACTGGGACAAGAAACAGCGGCGTGTTAACAACAAAGGGCCTGACCGCGATGAAGACGCGCGCGCACGTCAGCCATCCGCCCGGACGATTCGCCTCGTGACTCCACCAGCGGCGCCGGTCACAAGACCTACACCGCCGGCCGCGCCGACCCGGCCGGTCGTTACACCGGCCACACCCGACACACCAGCCACACCTGCCACACCAGCCGAGCCACCGCACACAAAGCCGGACAAGCACACCCCAAAATCAACGCCCAGTCCTACTGTACCCGTGAAATGGCATAAACCGGAAACACCGAGAAATGAGCCGCGCAGCCCCCCTGCCGCGGAGCACGAAACGGCTGCCGACGCGCCACCCGTAACACTCTCCGAACCCAAGGCAGAGCCGGTGAAGGTGCGCCCCACCAAACCGGAAACACGCCTGCCGGACACGCGTCACCGCGATTCCCCGTCGATCGCCCTGCCGCGCGGCGAACCGCCGCCCTCCATCCCGGCAGCCGAGCCCATCCCAAAGCCCAGCACTCCGATCACCACGCTACCGGTGCGGCGTGACACTCCGACAAGCGAGCCCGTAACACTCTCCGAACCCAAGGCAGAGCCGGTGAAAGTGCGCCCCGCCAAACCGGAAACACGCCTGCCGGACACGCGTCACCGCGATTCCCCGTCGATCGCCCTGCCGCGCGACGAACCGCCGCCGTCCATCCCAACAGCCGAGCCCATCCCAAAGCCCAGCACACCAATCACCACGCAACCGGTGCGTCGTGACACATCGACTACCGAACCCGTAACGCTCTCCGAGCCCAGGGCAGAGCCGGTGAAAGTGCGCCCCGCCAAAGTAGACTCCGCGCCCGCGCGCACGACAAAGTCCGACGCGGCCGCACCCCGGGATCCTGCCCTCGAAAAAGCAGCCGACCTCGTCAACACCGACAAGACGCGCACGGACAAGTCACGCACGGATGACGAAGAGGACGCCACCACCTCGCACCGTCGCGGCGGATCCCAGTCCACGCGACCGTAATTTCCAGAACCATCTTTGTCTTTGCTGTTGCGGGTATCCGTAAACACGGCTCGCGAGGACGCTCGCCCTCCCTACGGTAGGGACGGCTTTACGCCGTCCACGTTTGCGCCGCGGGCTATGGCCGCACAGCCAGCCTCGGGATCACCCCCCGCAGGCGTCCCAACAGCCCCTTGCGCGGATGTGCGGCATTTTCTGCCGCGAGTTCCGCACCAGCCACGTTGACCTGCAGATCACCGCCATTCAACACAACCTCGTAGTTCACAATGAGCACGTTGATGTCCGGATAGGCCGCAACTCCGATTGCGGCCTATTGAGTTTCGAATTAGGAACGCAGGAAATGTGAGAGTTATTCTGCCGGCTTTCATGCGTTCCAAATTTAGGCCATTGGCGAGTGGACGGCATAGCTACGGACTATTCACTGTGTAGTGAAGGTGGCGGGAGCGGTTCCACCGCGGAGGCGCGGAGAACGCGGAGGAGATTGGGATGGCGCTGGGCCACGAGAAACTGAACGTGTATCGTGCAGCCATCGCGTACCAAGGCCCTGCTCGACCCGATCGTGGTGATGCTCACGAAACTCGGCCAGCGAGGGTGGCGGGTGGGAATGTGGCGGGTGGGGTGGTGTGAAAAACAAAAGATTTGTCGACGCCGATGCATCCGGACGTGTTCCGGCGGATCTTTTACCTTCCAACGACCGACTCCGGTTTGTGGGGTGCCGCAGCGGAAGCTGTGGCCATTGGCAGAGGATGCGCCTGACGCCGGTGCCCTTCTATTGCCGTGCCATGTCGTACAATTTACCACACCCAGCCGCCGCAATACTTTCCCGTTAACGACGGAACAGGGAAACAACGCGGTCGATAATCGCACGTTGCGAAGCTTCCGACAACTCGCCTACACTGCCCGTTATGAGCGATGCGCTTGCAGTGAAGAGTTTGCCCGGACGGACGTAGCTGACATGGTGCAGCGAGCCCGACTGCGGGCCGTAGCTTGCTGGCCGAAAAGTCGGAAAAGGGAAAGGTCACCAAGACTACCGAGCGGACTGCAGGTGTGCCCATGCCGCATCCTCCTCGGTACGGTTCCAATCCTTGCCTAACGCCACCTCGCTGAGCAGCGCCGTCTCGGGAACATCGGGCGACGGGTCAAGGAAGGTCACGATCACGCGGCACGACCGCGGCAACTTGACGTTTTCGCTGAAATGAATCCGGCCGTCGTTTTCAATGATCGCTTCAAGTGCTTTCATGGTTCCCTGCCTTTTCCGAGCAACCGTTTTGCGATCTCACTCGCTGTGCCTGTCCTTCTCGCCCTCTGGCCAAGGAACAGGACACACCGAGTTCATGTGAATAAGATAGGCCGATTCGCGTCCGGGTTCAACCGTTCTTTTGACCAGCATAGCCAAACCCTTGACCCAACTCGACCGGCGATGCGCAGCCAGGTCCGCCACCCCACACCGCATAGACCCGCGCTTCCCTTCAGCCGCCCTAGCAGATAGACCCGGTCCGGGTACGACGCTGATGCCTTGTTGGCCATTGGCAGAAGATGCGACCTGACGCCGGTGCCCGCGCACCTCCCGGTCGCTCGGTCAATGTCCAGAATCCAAACCCTGGCTCCCCTTGCCGAACCGCTTAGTCGAGCGGCTTGATGCGCCGATTCCGGTCAGGCAGTAGCCCCGATCCCCTTCATTGCCAAGGAGGCGGCAGAGTGGGCAGCGCTATGTCGTGGAAGTCAATCGATGCGGCATAGGTCGTGATTCCACCGGGAACGCTGATGCGTAGCTTCGCCGGCAGATCCGCCTTTGCAGGGATTGCGCACTGGATGGCATACTCCTTTTGCGACAGGCTGCTCTTGGCCGCCGCGAGCTTGACGCCGGACACGCCGGAAATCGAGTACTTGCCACCTTCCAGCATCGTCAGATCATTCTGGGTAAGACCGCTTTCGCGCGCAAACACGAAACTTAGATTGACGCCGCTACCGCTGGCCTGGGGTTCGCTCCAGCGGAGCGAAAGTCCATCCGAAAGCAAACAGGCTCCGGCCTTCGAAGTGTCAGGTATCTCGTAGTCAGCCAGCTTGCCGCCGGTCTTCAGGTAGTAGTTCAATCGCAAGTGGGCAATACGGGCCGGCGCAATGGCGGGTAGAAGCGGGGCGCCAAGGCTGAAGTTGTTCCTGGATCCTGTGCCCTCTCCGTTGATGCGCCATGTGTGCGGGGGCGCCCACGCCGGCGGCGGTACGTTGTTGGTCCAGCCGACGTTGGCAAGATCAACGCCACTACTCGCAATACACCGATCCACCTGGCACCCCTGGCTGATAATGGCTACGTGGGGCTCCACCATGACGCTGCCATTCAGCTGAAACGTCATTTCATCGGCAGCTCCGGGACTACTCCCGCCACCGGGGAACCGGGACGTGCTCGCCGTCTTGATTTGCACTTCGTTGATTTGCACGCGAACGGGACCGACAACCACTTGCTTCGGGCGCTGAGACGCCGGCCTCTCGCCATGCCCGCGCAGCACGTCAAGCGAGGGATAGTATTCCTCTATGAGGTTTCCCTTTCGACAAAGCTCTTCGAGTGCAGTCCAGTACGGGACCGCCTGCCAGTCAACCGAGATACGCGGCGTAGCGGGGGGCGTCCGGCCGCTCTGCTTCCGAAACGTCAGTGGTATGCCCGTCAGTCGGGCGATTTCTTCCGTAACACGTTCCACGGGGCTCTCCTGTGCGGTCAGCGTAACGGGTGTGGATGCCAGTTCACTGAGTGGCGTGGTGCCAGCAGGTGGCGGTGCGGCAGGCAACGCGGGAATGGTGTCTGCTGTGACTGGCGTGGACGAGGCATACGCGCTTGTCAGCGGAGGGAGCGGAAGATCGTGATACGCGAACGGATACTCCTGCGACAGGGGCTCCGCCTCGTTAGCCAGCAGGAGCGCTATCGGCTCACTGTCCTTCGACCATTTGAAACGCGCTATGAGTGCTACCGGTTGCCCCGGAGTCTTGCGCCTGCTCGAACTCATATACGCCCGCTTCTCGCCCTTGCTTCCAAGCAGCGTCGCTTTCTTGAACCAGGCATGGGCGACCATTGCGTCCGGCGGTTCTTTGTTGCTGCGGCAGCTAAACGTTACAACGACACCTTCTTTTTCGTTGGCTGAGACGCTGTCGAAGGCAAAGTCATGGCCGAAATAGTGGAAGGTTTGGCCGGGGCTGTCAAGACTGATCCGTGTGGGCTCCGCAGGGACGGTCGTGGTCAACACGAGCTTTCCCTTGAGCACCGGGATCCGCTTCGCGTGCAGCGCTGGGAACCGCGTTTGCACATTGTACAGGTTCTGCCAGTTCCCTGCGGCAGAAGGGGAAAGCGGCATTCTGCTTTGATCACGGTCAGGCGAATACGAGGCATCCGATCCTTCCCGCAGCACCTTGCCGGTGTCGTCCCGAACTTCCGCAAGTTCCATTGCGGCCGAAGTCACCAGGTTGCTTGGATCCGCCTGACAGTTGATCAGGAGCACCGCCTTGGCGCTTGCATTCGATCCCTTGTAGGAATAGAGCGATGCTTCCCGGGTAATCATGTAGGTAGACACGTTGATGCGCGGGGGGCTCACCGAGCGGGCCGTATTCGTGCTGGCGCCCGGCACATTCTGGCCATAGCCAGCCCCACATGGGGACCACGCCAGAACGGCGGCCACGGCGGCGTACCGCAGGCTCCTTCTTCCCGGCCACATCAACCACCTGCTGCGCGGCCTTCTGCACATCGTCATGGCGATCTGAGCCCCACGCGCCGTGACCACACCCAGCATCATGGCAAGCACCGCAACCAGACACTTCATGACACACCTCCTGTTGACCATTCCGGGAAAAACAGGTTGTTATCCCTCACCATGCAAGCCGGGATTGTCGCATGCTTTGCTGCGGGAACCACCCGCCTGTCCGCCCGGCCATCCCTTCCCTATCGGAAAACGGCCACATGATACGTCTTGCGATGCCTGACAGCAACGCCCGACATCAATATATGGGCCTTTGGCCATGATCCCCGGCCTACGGGGAGAGGCTGGCAAGGGGTTAGGGTTCAGGTTTCAGGTGCATGAACCACGCATGGGAGGTAGGGCGGGGCCGCCGGACCCGCCGTCGCGGCAGGCCGGCGACAGGAAGGTGCTTGCCGAGCCACTTAGTCGACCCGTAGTTGAGCCAATATCCTGCTTTCATCCTACGGCACCCTTCCTATATGCCACGTGTTCCTCTGCCAACCGATCACCTCGGTGCGACGAGGTCGAATAACCACCGCCTTCTTCTGTCTTCGAAATCGCAATCGAGAATCGCAATCGTAATCACCATCGAAATCGGAATCGCCAACTGCGGCATGACATCTATCCCCTGTCAATCCGGCGCTCGTCACGTATCCATTGCGAATCACGCGCTTCTTCTTTTCAATTGCGATTGCGAGTTCGAATTCTATTCTCGATTGCGATTTCGTCACACGGTTTCGCGGGGCTTGGCTTCTTTCAATTCCAGCCACATTCGCCAGCGGGTGCGCCGCTTTGGATCGAGATCTTTTTCTCAGCGCTAACGTCAGCGATCACCAGCGGCCGCCAGTCAAAGGGTTCCTACATTCCAGCGACCGGCCGCGGGTGTATCGCTTGGTTGGCCGAACTTATGACGCCCATTTCAGGTGCAATTTCCGATCGGCTTGGACGCAGTCGCGCAGGTAGAGGTTGATGAGGTTCTGGTAGGGAATACCTGTCTCCTCCGCCATGCGTTTGAAGTGTTCGATGATATCCAGACCCATGCGGATCGTCAGTTGCTTCTTCAACCGTTTGGCGTACGGGTTGCGCCGGCTCTTCATCTTTGTCAGGTCGTATTCGGCTTTCATGTGGTTTCTCCCGGATAGAGTTTGCGTTCGTTGACTGTGGCTTTTCGTGCCGAGATGATGCGGATCGCAGTTCCGCCTTTGCGAAGACAATGACAGATCATCAGCACGCGCAGGCGACTGCTCAGCCCAAGCAACAGAAACCGGTCTTCATGCCCGGAATGATCGTCGTCGAAGAACTCAATGGCATCCTCGTCATAGAATACTGTGCGCGCTTCCTCAAACGACACCCTGTGCTTCTGCTGGCATTCGCGGTTCTTCGCCTCGTCCCATTCGAAACGCAAAGGTTTCATGAATTACATTGTAGGTACGTTGTCGTTATGATGCAAGCCAGATTTGATTCGGGTTCTGTTATCTGTTATCGGTCATTTAATCCGGCCACTGTTCCGGCTCTGTCGCGGTGGGTCCTGTCACCATCTGTCGTCTCCTTGTCATAATCCTTTCTGGTCGCCCATCCCGCGTCTGGCACAAACAAGCGCAAGTGCGCCGCCGCATGCTCCGACGACCACAGCCCAAGATATTGGGCGCGTCGCGAGGACAATGTTTCCCAGTATGTCGGGCTGAAAAAGGCCAGCAGAACGGGACACGCACCAAGAAGAATTACGCGCTTGAAGATATAGACGTTCCACCATCGAGTTGGGGAAGCGAAAAGAATTGAATCCTCAAGCGGCGGCTGTGCCACCAGAGACCAAGCAGCGAGGATACCCGTGAGGAGTAGGCCGACACTGAGCACACCCAGCAGATCCATTATTTTCCGTTTCATCTCTTAGCTTCGACGTTCACTTCTCCGGCGCGGCGCGGATAGCGACGTCGCCAGCAGAAGATTGTTGGCATCAATCCCATACATTTCGACCATTGATCGTATAAACCAGTCGCGAATGCGCAAGATATTGGCATTGACCCTCCATGGCATTAGGCGTCGATTTCCAGAATCCAACCGGCACCGTAAGTCGTCGAGTTTTGCCATGGATTACTACACACTGGTAAGCCAGTGGATCCCCTGAATCATGCGTACTTGGCGGACATTTTGTTATCGTTCCATGCACTGTCACAGGATTCGGTTGCGCAAGATCGCGTCTATAGCAGGTGCAGCCGACCAACATTCCGATGGCAACAAGTGGAATCAGCCAACCAAACGGTGCCATTGTTGCGCCAATTAGCTTCAGCGCAATTGGTGTTGATTCATCAAACAAAGCACATGCTCCCTGCGCAAGGAACATTCCAGTTCCAAAGATCGCCTGAAGCAGTCCCAGTACAGCGATGAAGATCATGCCGTTCTTCTTCGCTTTGCGCCAACGCCATTCAATAAAGGAGTGTATGTCCATCTCTATTT
>SESD01001602.1_pt1 | contig 12298 bp, 12 predicted proteins | sample 3171411 | NCBI WGS metagenome assembly SESD01 (sample SAMN06051880, study PRJNA518727) | freshwater metagenome | biome: subpolar coniferous forest; feature: holomictic lake; material: water; isolation source: holomictic Lake 442, 16.5 m depth | place: Canada: near Kenora, Ontario | collected...
ATAAAGGTGAGACAGATCCACGGCCTGCCCAAAACTCAAATTATCAAAGAGTTGCAGCTATCTTTCCAAATAAACCATTTGTGCCAGCTGGGGCAGTTGGTGAGCTAAGAGTTTCTTAAAATCTTCTCTTGTCGTTTAGCTCTTCGGTTTGGCATCTTGGTAATCGGAAAATCTAATGTTTTATAAAAATCCTTAATTACCTCTTGCATTAACTTAGTTTTCTCATTCACAACCGCATGTGATGCCCCAGGAATAACAGCCAAACGGCCATTTGGAATCGCCTCATACATTTCAAAGGTCATCTTGCTATTAAATGGTTCATCATCCCCCGCTAATACCAATACTGGGCATTTAATCTTCTTTAAATTAGATAACTTTAACTTTGGCTCACTCTCCCAAACCTTGAATGCTTTTCGCTTAATTTCAAGCAGCAGCTTTGGATCCTGCCCAGTCATCTTCACAAAATTAGCACTCTCTTCCTCACTTGCCTCGACTGTATTTAAATCAAATGAAAGTCCAGCATCCCAGGTGTAGTTCATGCCAATTCCCACTAAAGATTTAATTAAATCCGGTCTTTTGATTGCCGCAAGTAAACCAATATTGCCACCATCACTCCAGCCAATGATGTGTGCTGGCTTTTTAACTACAGTTTTAAGAAAATTTATTAACTCATTAACTTGAAAATCAAAGTGCATATAACCTGGCCGAACCTTTGTGTAACCATGGGCGGTTCGATCATAGGCAAATGGCTCATGGGTTTTAGCAACCGCTGGCAAAATTTGTTTCTCCCATTTTGCGGTATGGCTTAAGCCGCCATGAAGTAGGACAACTGGCTCTCCATTTTTCTTCCATTTAACCGACCAAATTTTATGTTTATCTACCTCGATAAACTTTCGATAAACCGGTTTACTCATTTTTAATATGAATCCATGATGTGGCGATTGCCGCGATCAAAGGTTAGGTAATTCCAGGTCCAATCAGCCATTGTGCCTATTTTATTTCGACCACCTAATAGATAAAACAGATGCAGCCATAACCAGGCAAACCAAGCTATCGGCCCTGCTAATTTCAATCCTCTAACCTGCACAACCGCTTTATTTCTGCCAATAGTTGCCATCGATCCTTTATCAATATATTTAAAATTACTCAATGCTTTATTTGAAATCAAGCGGTTAATTTGTTTGGCAATAAATTTACCTTGTTGAATCGCAACAGGCGCCACCATCGGAAGTGGCCTGCCATCTTTACCAAGTGCGCCAGCAATATCACCTAATGCCCAAACATATGGATAATTTTTAACCTGCATTGTTGGCTCAACTGCAACCCGATTGCCAACAGTTGGCAGATTTAATTGTGCCATTGCATCAGAGCCCTTAACTCCTGCTGCCCAGATTGTTATCTCCGAATTAAGTACTGAATCATCTTTAAGAATAATCTTTCGGTGTTCAATTGCCTTAACGGCGGTATTAAGCATTACCTTAACGCCAAGTTTTTCTAAATCTTTTTTTGTTCGCTCAGATAATGATGGTGCAAATGGTGGTAATAGGCGTGGGCCTGCTTCAATCAATCTAACATCAATATGAGCTGCCGCAGTTGCTTCATCAGATTTAAGTGGCCCACGAACTAACTCTGCAATAGCTCCAGCCATTTCAACACCGGTTGGCCCACCACCAACTACTGCGATTGAAAATCTAGTCTCATCTTCAAAACGGCAAAGATCTTCAAACCTGCGCATGATCTCAGCGCGAATATTTAATGCTTCATGAACTGATTTCATACCAAGTGCAAATTCATTGACCCCTGGTATGCCAAAATCTGATGTTACTGAGCCAAGTGCCACAATTAAATGATCAAACTTTAAAACTTCACTGCTATCTAATTTAACCTCTTTGTTTTTATGGTCAATTAAAATTGGTGAGCCCATGCGAAACTTCACCGATGTCTTCCTAAGGGCGCCCCGGATCGGATATGCCACATGGTCAGCTGCTAGGCCAGCGGTTGATACCTGATAGAGCAATGGCAAGAAGGTTTGAAAATTATGGCGGTCGACCACGGTCACATCTGCGGTTTTATCTAGTGCCCTGGCAGCGGTTAACCCGCCAAAGCCACCACCTAAAATAACTACTTTTGGTTTATTCATCTAGTTAAGTCTACTGTTTCCACCATGAGTGATGCGCGCAAGATTTTAGTGACAGGTGCCTCAGGCTATGTTGGCGGGCGATTAGTTACCACATTACTAGCTGACAATGCCAAGGTTCGGGTATTTGTGCGAGATAGCAACAAAGCACAGAGCCATACCTGGGCAAAAGATGTTGAGGTAGCAGTTGGCAACGCCTCTGATTATAAATCAACACTAGAAGCCCTAACTGGAATCCATACCGCTTTTTATCTTTTGCATTCAATTAACTTAGGTCCAAATTTTGATGAGATTGAATCAGCAATGGCGCGTAATTTTGCTAAAGCAGCTGAGGTGGCTGGGGTTTCTCAAATAATTTACTTAGGTGGAATTAATAATGATGCAAAGACAAGTAAGCATTTGCAATCTAGAGCGAATACCGGAAAAGAGTTAGCCACTACATCAGTTGCTGTTATGGAGCTACGCGCTGGCATAATAATTGGTTCTGGCTCTGCATCATTTGAGATGTTGCGCCACTTAACTCACCGATTACCAGTAATGACTACCCCTAAGTGGGTTTCAAATAAAACTCATCCAATTGCGATTAGAGATGTGCTTTGGTACTTAAGAAATGCGGCAAAGCTTGAAAAACCAGTGGCAGGTATTTTTGATATTGGCGGACCTGAAATTCTTTCCTATGCAGATATGATGCAAAAATTTGCCAAACTCTCTGGCCTGCGCAAAAGATGGATTATTAAAGTTCCAGTTTTATCGCCAAAGCTATCAAGCCTGTGGATTGGCTTTGTAACTCCAGTACCAACCTCACTTGCTAGGCCACTAGTTGGCTCACTAATTAGTGAGGTAGTAGCAGATCCTGCTAAATCTATTTCACATTTAATTCCAACCCCACCTGAAGGATTAATAGATGTTGCAGGTGCTATTAATTTAGCTCTTACAAATGTCTCAAGTAATACTGTTTCAACTAGATGGTCTGATGCAACACTACCAACTGCGCCATGGCAGAAAGCGCAAAGTGATCCAGAGTGGGCGGGTGAAACCTTATATAAAGACACCAGAGTAAGAGTTACTGATGCATCAGTTGGAAGTTTGTGGCAAGCGATCGAAGAAATTGGTGGCGACCATGGTTGGTATGGCTCTGACTTTCTTTGGTATTTGCGTGGCTTATTAGACCGAATGATTGGCGGAGTTGGGCTGCGCCGAGGCCGGCGTGATCCGCTGCATCTTCGGGTTGGCGATAGTTTAGATTTTTGGCGAGTGGAAGTATTAGAAAGTGAAAAAATATTAAAGCTTTATGCTGAGATGATTCTGCCTGGCAAAGCATGGCTTGAATTTAGAATTAAAAAGTTACCAAATGGTCAAAGTGAGGTAACACAGGAGGCTTTATACTCACCACGTGGTTTGGGGGGACAGCTTTACTGGTTTGTGATTTTGCCACTTCATTCATTTGTATTTCCAACCATGATTAGAAATATAATTCGTAGCGCAAACCGTAAAGATTACGCAGCAAGCAATGCATGAGTTCACCGCTGAGGTAGAAGAGTTAGCAAAAGAGGTACTTGAATACTCATTAATTAGGCTTAGAACTGATCCACCATTAGATGGACCAAAAACAGCTGAGGAGTTATTTGAGTTAGCTGGTAACACAATTACAAATAAGGGTTTAGGAGGTCATGAGGCATTAAAGTTATTTAAAGATGTGTTAGCTCGGGCTTGTATTTCAACAGATCACCCAAGATATTTAGCATTTATTCCATCTGCGCCAAGTGAGTATGCCAACCTTTTTGATTTAGTAGTTGGTGCAAGTGCGCTCTATGGCGGCTCCTGGCTGGAGGGAGCTGGCGCAGTATTTGCCGAAAATCAAGCACTTAAATGGATCTCAGATTTAGCAGGTTTGCCAGCTACTGCAGGTGGGGTATTTGTGCAGGGTGGAACTATTGGAAATTTATCTGCATTAGTAACTGCAAGAAATACATTTAGAGCAAAACGTAAAGATGTAACAAGATGGGTAATTGCAGCAAGTGCTGACTCACACGCCTCTATTAAATCAGCTGCTGAGGTAATGGATGTGGGCATACTTTTAATTAAGCCAGATAAGGAAGGCGCACTACAAGGTGATGCTTGTGCTGCTGCCATTGATAAGTACCATAGTGAGAATCCAGCTCACCAAGTATTTGCATTAGTTGCAACCGCTGGCACAACCAACCTTGGCATTATTGATAATCTGCAATCAATTGCTGCAGTAGCTAAGAAGCGCAGTATTTGGTTTCATATTGATGGTGCATATGGTTTAGCTGCACTTTGCGCCCCATCAGTCCGCCCATTATTTGATGGCGTAGAGCTGGCCGATTCTTTAATTGTTGATCCCCATAAATGGCTCTTTGCTCCCTTTGATGCATGTGCTTTGATATATCGCAATCCAAAACTTGCCAAACGGGCCCACCTACAAAAGGCGGCATACCTTGAAACATTAGATGAAGATAATGAGTGGAATCCATCTGATTATGCAATTCATTTAACCAGAAGAGCACGTGGCTTACCATTTTGGTTCTCACTTGCTGCCCACGGAACTGATGAGTATGCCAAGGCGATGGAGCGCACCATGAGTGTTGCAAAAGATGCTGCCGAGCAGGTGCGCAATCATCCAAATTTAAAGTTATTAATTGAGCCAACCCTTTCCATCGTGGCCTTTGAAAGAGTTGGTTGGCTAGCTGCTGATTATGAAAAGTGGAGTGATAAATTATTAGCTGATCAGATTGGCTTTGTTACACCCTCATCTCATAGAGGAAAACCAATACTTCGTTTTGCCATTGTTAATCCATGGACCAAAGAATCTGATATTTCAGAGATTCTCGCCACGCTCTAACGCAAAAGAGCATATTTGTCAGTGGCATCTTTTAAGATAGTCCCATGTCTGAATTCTTAATGCCCGTATCTGATCCAGATAATGCTGGCTTATCTGAGCTTGAAATTAAGATGCTTGATTTTGAACGAGGCTGGTGGCGTTATGCCGGGGCTAAAGAGAGTTCAATAAAAGAGTTATTTAATATGACCCCACCTGCCTATTACCAAGCCTTAAATAATTTAATTGATCGTGAGGTGGCACTGCTTGCGCAGCCAATCTTGGTTAAGCGGCTACGTCGCCTACGTGAGGGCCGTACCAGCGCTCGCTCTGCCAGCAAACTCGGCTTTAACCTTTAATCCACCCCTGCCCGCAGGCGCTCATTTGGCGCATCTGGAATAAATCCTCTAGATTTGGCTTTAGCACTCTATAGGTGTGAGTGATAAAAACACCTGTTTTAACTTTAAGCAATAAATCATAAATAGAGAAGAGAGAGAAAAAATATGGCAAAAATGATTGCCTTCAACGAAGAGGCCCGACGCGGATTAGAGCGCGGTATGAATGTATTAGCTGATGCGGTCAAGGTAACCCTTGGGCCCCGTGGCCGAAATGTTGTGCTTGAGAAAAAATGGGGAGCACCAACAATTACTAATGATGGTGTCTCAATTGCGAAAGAGATTGAATTAGATGATCCATGGGAAAAAATCGGTGCTGATTTAGTTAAAGAGGTTGCTAAGAAGACTGATGATGTTGCCGGTGATGGCACTACAACTGCCACCGTACTTGCGCAAGCAATGGTTCGTGAAGGGCTACGAAATGTTGCTGCTGGTTCAAACCCAATGTCACTTAAGCGTGGAATTGAAAAAGCGGTTGAGGCGATTGCCGCTGAATTATTAAAGATGGCAAAGCCGGTAGAGACTAAAGAGCAGATCTCTGCAACTGCATCTATCTCAGCAGCTGACACCACAATTGGTGAGATGATCGCAGAGGCGATGGATAAGGTTGGTAAAGAGGGAGTAATTACTGTTGAAGAGAGCAATACCTTTGGGCTTGAGCTAGAGCTAACTGAGGGAATGCGCTTTGATAAGGGTTATATCTCAGCTTATTTTGTAACAGATACTGATCGTATGGAAACTGTTATGGAGGATGCTTATATCCTGATTGCTAACTCAAAGATTGCCAATATTAAAGATCTAGTACCAATTCTTGAGAAGGTAATGCAAACCGGAAAGCCGCTAGTAATTATTGCTGAAGATGTTGAGGGTGAAGCCTTATCAACATTGGTAGTAAATAAGATCCGTGGCACATTTAAATCAGTTGCCGTAAAGGCTCCAGGTTTTGGTGATCGCCGTAAAGCTATGTTGCAAGATATTGCAATTTTAACTGGCGCAACTGTTATCTCAGAGGAGGTCGGGCTAAAGCTTGATCAAACTACTGTTGAGTTATTAGGAAGTGCACGCAAGGTTGTTATCAGCAAAGAGGAGACAACTATTGTTGAGGGTGCAGGAGATGCTGAGCAGATCAAGGGACGAGTTAATCAAATCCGTGCTGAGATTGAAAAGAGTGACTCTGATTATGATCGAGAAAAACTACAAGAGCGCTTGGCAAAACTTGCCGGTGGTGTTGCAGTTATTAAAGCTGGCGCTGCCACTGAGGTTGAGTTAAAGGAGCGCAAGCACCGAATTGAAGATGCGGTACGTAATGCAAAAGCAGCGGTGGAAGAGGGAATTGTCGCCGGTGGCGGAGTTGCACTTCTGCAAGCATCAAAGGTTGCATTTGCTAAGTTGAAATTAACTGGAGATGAAGCAACCGGTGCCAAGATTGTTGAGTATGCAGTTGAATCTCCGCTTAAGCAGATTGCAATTAACGCCGGCCTTGAAGGTGGCGTAATTGTTGAGAAGGTGCGCGGATTAGAAACTGGTTTTGGCTTAAATGCTGCAACTGGTGAATACGTGGACATGATCAAAACTGGAATTATTGATCCAGCAAAGGTAACTAGATCAGCTCTGCAAAATGCTGCATCTATTGCTGCTCTCTTTATAACAACTGAAGCGGTCATTGCTGATAAGCCAGAACCAAAGAGTGCGACACCAATGCCTGGTGGCGACGGTGGCGGAATGGATTTTTAAAACCGCTCTTAAATTAGAAAAATCCCCCGCGTAAAAACGGGGGCTTTTTCATTTTAAACAGTTGCAGATTACAATCTACTTATGGCAAAAAAGAAATCATTATTTAAAAAGCTGCGTAAAGGCAGCAGCTCATTGGTGGCAGAGCCTGAGGCACCAGTTGATGAGGCGATCCTAGAAGAGATTGCTCACCCTAAAGTTCAAGCACCAGTTACACCTATTATTGTGCGCAAGCCATATATCGCTCCGAAGAAAACCTATCCTGCAGTTACTGATATTGAAATAAATAAGACCGACATCTTTGGTGCTGTTGATATTGCAAAGCAGGCTGCGATTGAAGATGCTGGCAAGAGTGATTATGTTGGTGAATTTTACTCAGTTGATTCTGATGAAGAGCGAATTGCAACTTACCTTTTTGAAGCCAAACTTCCTGGTTATGTTGGTTGGCGATGGGGCGTAACAGTTGCCAAAGTTGATGAAGTTAGCAAGCCAACTATTTGCGATGTAGTTTTATTACCCGGCACAAAAGCATTACTTGCCCCAAATTGGGTGCCTTATAGCCAGCGCATTCAACCAGGTGATCTTGGTGTTGGCGATGTTGTGCCAACTGCGCCCGATGATGAGCGGTTAACGCCAGCTTATGCTTCATTACCAGGGGATGAAGATTTAGATATTACTCAATTGTTTGAGTTTGGTTTAGGTAGAGCAAGAGTTCTTTCTATTATTGGTAGAGATGCTGCGAGTAAGAGATGGTATGAGGGTGATCGCGGACCGCGCACACCAATTGCACAAGCCGCCCCTAAGCCATGTTTATCCTGTGGTTTTTTTATTCCAATCTCAGGTTCCTTGCGAACCGCCTTTGGTGTTTGTTCAAATGCAATCTCACCTGAGGATGCCCGGGTAGTTTCAGTCGATCATGGCTGTGGCGCACACTCAGAGGCGCTAATTAAGGCGGAGTAACCCACTGCCAGCATCTGCCTAATTGCGTTAAACTATCCCTCTGCCCATCCAACTGGTGGCCTAAACGAATACTAAAAAATTTGAAAGGAGATCCCAATGCCTAGTGGTCGCGTTAAATGGTTTAGTTTGGAGAAAGGTTTTGGCTTTATCTCCAATGATGAGGGCGAAGATGTTTACCTTTCAGCAGAGGCACTTCCTGCTGGTGTAACAACTGTTAAACCGGGAACAAAGCTAGAGTTTTCAATTGCTGATGGTCGTCGTGGTCCACAAGCACTTTCAGTTTCAATTGTGGAAGCACCACCAACAATGGCTGGTAATTCTCGTGGCAAAAATGATGATTTAGCGGCAATGATTGAGGATACGATCAAAATATTAGATCGTTATGGCAATGGTCTTCGTAGTGGGCGTAGCTCATCATCTGCTGATGCAGAGCGGTTAGCTAAAGTTTTGCGTGGTATTGCAAGCCAAATCGACGGTAATTAAACTTACTTTCCCCTGCTGCGAGCGATGGTGTAGCGAAGCCCAATTGCGCCAAGGGCAGCACCAGTAACACAGATCCAAATTATTTTACTTTCTGCATTCATTACAATGGCAAAAACTAGCGCCACAATCCAAAGCACAATGCCCATGGCTATTACAAAGATTGCTTCCTTCATATATTAATCCTAACTCTAGAGTCCACTAATTAATACCATCGCTACCATGCCAATTAAAATAGCAATAGTAACTCTACGCCGAAATTTTGCACTCATCATTTAGCTATCCGCTCGACCACATACTCAATGCATTTAGTAAGTGCATCAATATCAGATGGGTCAACCGCTGGGAACATACCAATCCGTAGTTGGTTCTTTCCTAACTTACGATATGAATCAGTATCCACAATACCGTTTGCACGTAAAATCTTGGCGACCTCTAATGCATCAATTGCTTCATCAAAATTAATTGTGCCCACAACTTTAGAACGCATCGCAGGATCTGTGACAAATGGTGTGGTGTAGGAGGTTTTCTCAGCCCACTTATATAGCCGAGATGATGAATCCGCACTGCGTCCTGCAGCAAACTTTAAACCACCATTTGAGTTCATCCATTGAATCTGTTCAGATAACAAAATTAAAGTAGCAAGCGCTGGTGTGTTATAGGTTTGATCAAGACGAGAGTTTTCAATTGCAATTGATAGATCAAAAAATGCTGGCACCCACCGGCCACTTGCCTTTATCTTTTCAACTCTAGCAATAGCTGCTGGGCTCATAATTGCAATCCAAAGCCCGCCATCGGAGGCAAAGGATTTTTGGGGGGCAAAGTAGTAACAATCAGATTGCGTAATATCTAAATCAAGGCCGCCAGCAGCACTTGTTGCATCAACTAATACCAAAGCACCCGCTGAACCTGCTGGCCTAGTAATTGGCATCATCACACCAGTACTTGTCTCATTATGGGTTAGTGCATAAACATCAACACCGGCTTCAACTACTGGCAGTGGATGTGAGCCAGGCTCTGCCTTAATAACAGTTGGTGTACCAATCATTGGCGCATCTTTGGCAGCTGCAGCAAATTTAGAGGAGAACTCACCAAATACTAAGTGTTGTGATTTATTTTCAATTAGGCCAAAGGTTGCAATATCCCAAAATGCGGTTGAACCACCATTACCAATAATTACTTCATATCCATCAGGCAGTGAGAATAAAGATTTAAGGCCACCTCTTACTGCACCAACCACCTCTTTAACTGGACGTTGCCGATGGCTTGTTCCTAATACATTTGCATAATTGCTAGCAAGATTTGCAATTGAGGTGGGAAGAATTTTTGATGGCCCGCAGCCAAATCTGCCATCTATTGGCTTTAGATTATCTGGGATCTTAATTTCACTCATTGGTAGATATTAGGGGTTGAGCCGTTTAATCTGCCAATTATTATTTTTTTCTCTCACATATCGGATTCGATCATGAAGACGGGAGTATCTGCCCTGCCAAAACTCAATTGATGTGGGATAGACAACATAGCCACCCCAAAAATCTGGACGTGGAATCACCGAACCTGCTGGCCATTTATTTTCAAACTCGGCATAGCGCTTTTCTAATTCATCTCGTGAAGATAATTCTTCAGATTGTGCACTTGCCCAAGCACCAATTTGTGAACCACGTGGCCGAGATGCAAAATAACTATCTGACTCTGCCTTACTAGTTTTAGTTGCACTACCAATCACAATTACCTGGCGCTCCATCGGATACCAAGGGAAAAGTAATGAGACATTTTTATTTTCTAAGATCTGTTTAGCTTTACGGGACTCATAATTTGAGAAGAAGGTAAAGCCCTGATCGGTCAGATCTTTAAGTAAGACAGTTCTACTAGTTGGCTGATCATCAACTTCAGTTGATAAGACCATGGCATTTGCCTCAACGACAACCTCATTGGCAGCGGCTTCTTTTAACCAAGTGTTAAATAGTTCTATTGGGTTTGCTGGCAGTTCGCTTTCAATTAAGCCATGCTCACCATACTGCCGGCGCATTGCAGCGATATCATCCCGATTTACCATAGGTGTATCCAACCTTACATCCCTTGGGTTTGGTTGATTCCCGCTCAGGTAGCACAATAGGAACCATAAATCACCGATGTTAAGGAGCTTTTAAGTGGCAGATGATTTTAAGCCAGGCCTTGAGGGTGTAATCGCTTTTGAATCAAAGATTGCCGAACCCGATAAAGAGGGAAGTGCACTTAGATACCGCGGCGTTGATATTGAAGATTTAGTTGGCCGAGTTACCTTTGGAAATGTTTGGGGATTGTTAGTAGATGATGAGTTTAATCCTGGCCTGCCGCCGGCTGAGCCATTTTTAATTCCAGTTCACACTGGAGATGTCAGAGTTGATGTGCAATCTGCGATTGCAATGCTTACTCCAGCTTGGGGATTAAAACCATTACTTGATATCTCAGATGAAGAGGCACGAAGTAATTTAGCTCGTGTTTCTGTAATGGTACTTTCCTATGTTGCCCAATCTGCTCGGGGAACTATCGCTCAGGTAATTCCACAATCAGAGATTGATAAAGCACATACTGTGGTTGAGCGAATGATGATTCGTTGGCGGGGTGAGCCTGATCCAGTACATGTTCGAGCAATTGATGCCTACTTTGCATCTGCGGCCGAACATGGCATGAACGCCTCAACATTTACCGGCAGAGTTATTGCATCAACTGGTGCTGATGTTGCAGCATCTATATCAGGTGCAATTGGTGCGATGAGTGGACCACTACATGGCGGAGCTCCTGCAAGAGTTTTAAATATGATTGAAGCGGTTGAAAAATCAGGGGATGCGCTCGGTTATGTGAAATCAATTTTAGATAAACATGAACGGTTAATGGGATTTGGTCACCGGGTTTATCGAGCTGAGGATCCACGCGCTCGCACACTTCGTCGTACCGCTAAAGAATTAAACGCACCTAGATATGAGGTTGCACTAGCTTTAGAAAAAGCAGCACTTGCAGAGTTAAAGGAGCGTCAACCAGATCGAGTACTGGAAACAAATGTTGAGTTCTGGGCGGCAATTGTTTTAGATTTTGCCCAAGTCCCTGCAAATCTATTTACCTCAATGTTTACCGCAGCTAGAACCGCTGGATGGTCTGCACACATATTAGAACAAAAGCAAACCGGCAGAATTATTCGCCCATCTGCAAGATATGTTGGCCCAGGTCCTAGAAAGCCGAAGGATGTTAAAGGTTGGGATCCATCAGTTGAGTCACTTCACTCATAATTAATATAAACCTGATTTAACTGGCACGATATGCCAATGAGCAGCAGATCAATTATCTGGTTTCGTAGAGACCTGCGAGTATCAGATCATCCAGCGTTATTGGCTGCAATTAGTGAAAGTGAAGAGATAGTTCCAGTATTTATATTAGATCCTAAGCTTATTAAAACAGCTGGTAGTAAAAGATTGGCATATCTTGGCCAATCACTTCACCATTTAGATGATTCATTAGGTAATAATTTAAATGTAATTGCTGGTGATCAGATAAGTGTTCTTAAAGATTTACAAAAACAATATGGGGCAGAATCTGTACATATCTCAACAGAGTATGAGCCATATGGCGCCAAGCGTGATCAGGTAATTGAAGATGCTGGGATTAAATTAATTAGAACTGGGTCACCATATGCAGTAGCACCAGGCAGGGTCCTTAAACCAAGTGATAACACCCCTTATCGGGTTTACACACCATTTTATAAAGCCTGGTGTGCTCATG
>SESD01001612.1_pt1 | contig 12247 bp, 10 predicted proteins | sample 3171411 | NCBI WGS metagenome assembly SESD01 (sample SAMN06051880, study PRJNA518727) | freshwater metagenome | biome: subpolar coniferous forest; feature: holomictic lake; material: water; isolation source: holomictic Lake 442, 16.5 m depth | place: Canada: near Kenora, Ontario | collected...
AATTTCACGTCCAAGCTGACCGTTCCCACGCTTTTGTGTGATGTGGTGCGTATCATCGACAATTCTTCGATCAGCCATGACGAATATTATCATGGCTGACTCCCGGGCATGCATTGACTTGACGGACTGCGGGGCACGTTGAAATAACAAGAGACGGCCACGTTTGTTCTCCATGGCGGTCATTGGATTGACGCAAAAATCAGCAGCAGCCATTCAACGAGCGAAATCGAGACTTTCCGCTGTCAGGCTCTTGCGCAGCGAGACCCGACATTACTCTGGCCTAAATGCTCGCTCTATATCCGACGTTCACCCCGTAATCTGACCGGCAGCAATGTGGCGACGATTTCAACGATCGCTGAGCCCGCAGCCGGCCACTGTGCGCAGGTCGAAACCATGTGCAGATGGTCCGGCGCCTGGTACCTGCGCAATTTGGTGGCTGGCGAAAGGATTCTGGAGTAGGAACCCAATTGGTTTTTAGAGACGTCCAAAATGCGGGCCAAATTTTTTTAAAAGGATGAAATTACCCCGCCCATTGCCTCGTAGCCCGTTATCGAGGGCCCCCAAGCGCTGCCGTTCCACCACTTGTGGTACAGCGCACTGTCGGTGCCAGTGACGAACACGTCGAGCCGGTTCTCTCCCCAGGCAGTGACGCGCGGGCGTGAAGTGCACACGCCGCCCATCGCTTCGTATCCGGTCAACGATGGGCCCCAGGCTGAGCCGTTCCACCACTTGTGGTACAGCGCGCTGTCGGTGCCGATGACAAAGAGGTCGAGCCGGTTCGCTCCCCAGGACACCACTTCGGGTTCGCCGACGCACACGCCGCCCATGCGCTCGTAGCCGGTCAGCGACGGGCCCCAGGCGCTGCCGTCCCACCACTTGTGGTAGAGCGCACCGTCGGTGCCAACAACAAAGATGTCGAGTCGGTTCGGACCCCAGGATACCGCGCGCGGCGCTGACGTGCACACGCCGCCCAGTCGCTCGTAATCGGTAAGCGACGGGCCCCAAGCGCTGCCGTCCCACCACTTGTGGTAGAGCGCGCGGTCAGTGCCGATGACGAATACGTCGAGCCGGTTCGCTCCCCATGACACCACTTCAGGCTGGCCGACGCACACGCCGCCCATGCGCTCGTAGCCGGTCAGCGATGGTCCCCAGGCGCTGCCGTTCCACCACTTGTGGTAAAGCGCACGGTCTGTTCCGAGCACGAAAACGTCGAGCCGATTGGGGCCCCAGGACACGGCCCGCGGGTCACCCACGCACACGCCGCCCATGCTCTCGTAGCCGGTCAGCGATGGCCCCCAGGCTGAGCCGTTCCACCACTTATGGAAGAGCGCGCTGTCGGTGCCAGTCACGAAGACGTCGAGCCGGTCAGGCCCCCAGGCGACCGCCTGCGGGGGGCTCGTGCAGATGCCGCCCATTCCCTCGTAGCCAGTTAGCGACGGTCCCCAGGCTGAACCGTTCCACCATTTGTGGTACAGCGCGCGGTCAGTTCCGAGCACGAATGTGTCGAGCCGGTTGGCTCCCCACGCGACCACTGGGGATGAACTTTGGTGAGGCCTGACCGCAGCGGGCAGGGGCGCAATCACGCACGCGTTTTGGGCGTTGGACCACTCGGTCTGCACAAGATAGCCTCCGAGTCGCGTCGTTTGTCGATTGCAGATATCTCCGATCTCGTCGCCGGGGCCGTCTTCCCACCAGGCGTTCAGCGCGGGGTCGGTCACGGCTTCGGCAAATTCGTGACTGCAGACTTCGGTCAGCGTGTCGAGGAACTGACCTGGGAACACGCAACCGGAGCAGTCCGCGAACGGGATTACTGCGTAATAGACGTTGCCGACGTGGTTGTGGTAGCCACAAAATGCCTGACAGGACCGACTAGAGCCAAGGATGGACACGACGTTGGGTGGCAGAAAAACGAAGTACAGGGTATTGGCGGTAGTTGCCTGGACTGTGTGGTTGGCAATCCAGCCTTGGAGCACTGTCTGGATCTGGGCGTCGGTGACTTCGCGCCCGGCGCCAACAACCGTTCCTGGTTCACTGTTCGATATGTGCGCCGAGGCGAGTCGTTGTCCGTGCTGGATCTGCGTTGAAGCGGTGCTGTATTCATGCAGGAGGTCCATGTACGAACTCGTCACAAGGAAGTCAAAGAATCCGTCGAGCTGTGTCGCCAATGACGCGTTCGTACCGGTGGCCCAGGAAGCACCCCAATAGATGGGCACGACTTGCACGGCTCCAAGCACCGGGCCGCCGTGATTTTGCAAGCTTGGCGTGGGTGCTCCTACCGCAGGCGTGAGACCCCGGGCCTTGAAGCTAGCAGGGGGAACGATCTGTCTTGGGCCCGGAGGTGCAACAGCAACGGCAACGCCTCTGGCGACGAATCCATCGGCGGGAACCATCTGTCTTGGAGTGTCCAACATGGTGGTGGCTGCGCCACCTGAAGTCCCGCTCATCGCGTCACCCGCACTCTCCGCGCCCGGCATTGACCGCGCGGCGGGCTGTGTCTCGGCCATCCCGGCTCTAGGCATCTGCCCGCTGACGGTTGCCTCATTTGGTGCACCCGTCGGCATGGCGTGGGCAGAATCCGTGTCACCAGATGGCATCATCATGGCGCCGGACTCGCCGGGCATGCCAGGGGCCCCATTGCAGTCTTCGTTGGATGACGAAGTGCTCTCTGATTTCTTCGTTTTCATGGTGTGTCTCCTTGGGTTGCAGCGATCCTTTTGCAGGGAGTCGGCGTGTCAACGAACGGGTTGTTTCCAGACGGGGATTGCCCCTTTTTTGCTCAAGCTGTCCGGCAAAGCCTGTGCTGGGCCCTTTGGCGGCAAATTCTGTGGTGTCGCCTTCTCTGTGGTGTCGCTTTCGTCACAAGCCTAACCCGTCGCAAGCCAATTACGTTAGGACATTCCTGCCATTCGCTAGGACAATCTTGCGCCTGCTTGGTAGTCGCTTGGGCAGACGCCGAGTTGGCGCTTGAAGGCACGGGTGAAGTACGAGAGATCGTTGAACCCGACAGAGTACGCCACGTCTTTGACGAGGGCGCCTGAATGGGCAAGCCGTTGACATGCCTGCTCCAGACGGTAACGCAGCAAATGCTGGCCGAAACTGACGCCCTGTTCTTGCCGGAAGAGGCGGCAAAACTGGGTGGGACTCAGCCGACACAGGGCAGCGGCTTGCTCTAGCGCAATTTTGCAATCGAAATGCGTCGTCACATGCAAGATGGCTGCGTGCGTTCGTCCTTTGCGAAGTGGGTTGCGAAGAGGGTCATTCGGGGCTGGCAGCGCTTGCTCAACTCGCTGTGGAAACCGGATCTCGCGCGCCGGTCCCGACCTGCCCTGGCGTGTCAATTCGATGAGCGCGGTGAGGCATGGCCAGAGTTCTTCGCTCAGCACTGGTTTCAACAGCAAGTCCCAGACCCGGATGCGTAACGCCCATAGGGTCATGGCATCGGAATGGCATCCTGTAATCATCAGCACGGGCAGGCTCGGATGCGTGCGCCGCGTGTCTGCTAGGGCGATGATGCCTGGCGTGTCAGGCACGTCAAATTCGAAACAGAAAAACAGCGGGGCGTGGCGCTCGACCGCCACAGAAATCTGGGATGTATCTCGCAGGCAATGGACGTCAAATGCGTGGCCTGCAATTTCACTTAGCGCGGTGCTCGTTTGCCGAGTCAAATTTACCCATAGAAAGTTGGCATCACGTGGCGCACATGCAGAATCAAATTGGTCGCGCATTCAAGTACTCCCACGAGTCGATTTGGCGGTGTTCACGTGCCGCTGTAATCAATAAATCCCTTGTTGATGTCCGCCACCTTGCGCGAAAGGCGGTAGACGCCACCGCCTTCGCGTGACAAAGCCGTGTTGGTGTTGCCCTCAATGGTGGTGACAAGGCCGCCCTGCACACTTTCAACAAGCCCCGTGTGTCCCAGGCCACCACCGTGGTCCATGATGAAGATCATCCCAGCGCAAACGAGTTCGGGGTTTTGCACCGCTTGCGCAGTCAGCACACGCCGGGCGCCCTGAGCAGTTGCGCGGTTCCAGTGGTCCAGGCAACCAGCGGTACGCACCATGGGGTTGGGGACCGACAGGCGTTTGGCGCTTTCGTCAAAACACCAGTACACAAAGGCGCAGCACCAAGACAAACCTGGGCTGACGCCGACGCGTCCCAGGTATTCATTCACCTGCGGGCCACGGTTGGAGTTGGGGGGGACCTCCCGCACCCCCATGGCCTCCTGGGCAGAAGCCGTCAGCAGAACCTGCGCTAAAAGTTTGTCATCTGGCTTGTCACTGCTGGGCACTGCGTTCTCGCCAAACAATGCCTCCCAGGTGAGTGCCCCCACTTGCCCGTCTTGCTTCAAAGGGCGGCCACTGCCGTCGGTATGACGCGCCTGAAACAGCTTGAGGGTCTGCTTCATCCGGGGACCGAAATTCGGATCGGCCGGGTCAAGATTGAGGCTTGTGTCTTGGCCTAGCACCATCAACTTGTTCAGGCGCAGCTTGAGCGCCATGACAATGGCGGCATCCTGCTCGCCTTGAACAATCTTGCGTCCGGGGTAGTCCATATTGCGCTCCTATTTGCTGGCGTTGGTGATGTAGCTGCGTCGTGCCTGTTGGGACAGGTTTGACCCGGTGAAAGATCGTGTCACTTTGAAATCTGTCTTATCCAGGATGTGCGCCAAAGTGGCCTGCACGGTGTCGCCGATGCGGATGTGCCCAATGCTGCCGATGATTGGCTGACCATGTGCCAATGGCCCTCCTCCCGTCCTTGACCTTCATTCTCCTGTCGCTGAGGGTGGTCAAAGATTTGTAGGTACATCTAGTCAAATCCGCATCGACGCCAACAACACTGGATTCAAAAGTCCACAAAAATTGGCATTCAAAGAACATTTGAATGAGACTTCTCTGAAAATCCAAACTCGCGAATGTTTCAAAAACCCCTGCAAAGGGATTTCAACCCAACAAGAATGAATTTGGTTGCAAGTTGGAGAGATTTTGTCCAAATGCAAAAACCATGACGCTGCCTGGGTCTTGAATTCCCAACGTGCCAAAGAGAAGCACATTGCGGGAATACCCGCACCGGGGGGTTTGTCGTGACGGATATGTGCTCGTCCACAACAACAAGGCAAGCCAGGGGTTCGGTGCTCTTGCCGCGCGACTAGGGCCTCAAACTCAGCCGCCGGTATTCAAATCGCTGTTTTACTGTGGGCGTTGGGTTGGAAGAGCATATAAATCAAAGAATTTGTTTAGTAACGAACGGCCGGTCCTGACTTTGCTCACCGACACCTTGGCGCACTTATGCGAGTCGCCATCAACGGCCGCTGGGTGGGTCAGAATTGAGACAGCCTGAAAGCTGTCGATGGGCAGCGCCGCTGAGTCTTTTCAGTGAGTCGGCTCCTCTGCAGCAATCCAGTCGAATGGATGTCGCAGCGCCAGGCTGGAACTAGCGGCCCACAAAGACCGGCTTGCGTTTCTCCACAAAGGCACGCACACCTTCTGCAAAGTCTGCGCCGAAGGCAGAAGCGGCAAAGCTGTCCTGTTCTGCCTGCAGGTGCTCTGCCAGTGTGTGGTCAAGCGACTCGTTGATCAGGCGCTTGGTGCGGCCATAAACCGCCGTTGGTCCCTTGGCCAGTCGTGTTGCCAGCGTGCTGGTTGCAGCATCGAGTTCACTCAGGGCGACGACGCGGTTGACCAGACCCAACTCCAGTGCACGCTGCGCATCGAAACGGTCGCCCAGGAGAGCGATCTCCATGGCCAGTTTGACGCCAAGCAAACGTGGCAAAGCGTAGGTCGCGCCACCATCGGGTGAAGCGCCAATATGGCAGTAGGCAAGTGTGAAGAAACTGTTGTCCGCGGCGATCACCAGGTCGCAGGCGCTCATCAGTGACATGCCAAATCCAGCTACCGCACCTCTGACACTGCCAATCACCGGTTTGGGCATGCGCCTCAGGCGCGTGATGATGCTGTGGGTTTCGGTGATGCCGCGTTCCAGCGCCAGTTTGCGCTGTTGCGGATCGAGCGTTGCCTCGCTGAAGCCCTTGACGTCGCCACCGGCCATGAAGTGGTCTCCGGCGCCCTGGATGACAACGCAGCGCACGCTTTCATCGAGCTCCAGCTCGGATGTGACCTCGGACAACTCCAGGTTCATTTGAGGGGACAGTGCGTTCAGTGCCGCTGGCCGGTTCAGGGTGACGGTGGCGATCGTGCCATCGCGCTTCAGAAGAATGGATTCCATGATTTCTCCGGTTTCAGGTTGACCTCATGCGCGAGGCGCCATGCCACGCACCATGGTCAGGAATTCCAGATGTGTGCCAGCGCGACGATGTCCCGACAATGCCTGGTACTCGGGGTCGCCGTACCATTGCCGGGCCTGCTCTTCCGACGGAAACTTGAAGATGATCATGCGGCCGCTGCGCGGCGCTGCACCTTCAAAGTTGAGCGCATGGTCGTCGTAAGTGACGAACTCACCGCCGTGACGTTTGAGTATCGGAAAAAAACCTTTTTCATACGTGCGGTACTCGGCGGGATCTTGCACCACCAGGTTGACGAGGAGGAATACAGGGACAAGGGACATGGTGGTTTCTTTCATGGGAGTGTTGAGGACCAGGCAGCCACCGCACGACCGATTTCGGCGCCGGAGTCTTCCTGGATGAAATGAAGTCCCTTCACGGTGACCTCGGTCTGCTTCGGCCAAGTGCGGCAAAACACTCGCTGCCGGCCAACCAGGATGGAACCGGGCTCGGCATTGATGAACAGCTTGGGCAGCAGACTTTGACTCAGCCATTCGGCATACTGCTGCACCAGTGCCACCATGTGCGCCGGCTCACCGGCTATCGGGATCTGGCGCGGCCAGTTCAGCGTGACCTGCCGATCGGCCTCGGCGATGAACGGCGCGCGATACTGCGCCATCTCGTCGTCGCTGAGCTTGCGCAGGATCGAACTCGGCAACACGCCTTCGATGAACATATTGCGCTTCAGAATCAAATCTTCTCCCTTGGCTGAGCGCAAGCCCTGAAAGATGCCGCGCGCCTTCTCCGGCCAGTCGTCCCAGCTTGGCAGCGGCATCACGATGCCCTCCATGTAGGCGATGCCGCGCACCTGCTGTGGGTGCAAGCGCGCCCAATGGAAGCCCAGCGCCGTGCCCCAATCGTGCAGCACCAGGGTCACCTTCTGATTTGCGCCCAGGGCGCCAAGGAGTTCGTCGAGATAGTCGTATGCCGCTTCGAAGCTGTAGCGAGCAGGTCCGTCTGAAGCCGGCAGTTTGTCGGAATCACCCTGTCCGATGAGATCGGGCGCGATGATGCGGCCGCAACCAGCCAGGGCCGGGATCACATCGCGCCACAGAAAACTGGATGTCGGGTTGCCGTGCAGCAGAACGATGGGGTCACCGGAACCTGCCTCCACGTAGGCGAGGCGATGCCCCTTGATCTTGCAGAACTTCTTGACGGGCAGGCTGGTTTGGGTCATGCGATGGCACTCCTTGGTAAACGGAAGCTGGTTTCAATCGGGGCATGCTGGGCTTGTGACGACATCGCGCTTGGGCTGCTCTGCCTCTCTCGACTCTCGACAAAGCAGGCCCAACAGCCCCGGACGCGCGTACAAGCGGGTTGCGTTTCCCATGTTGATGCCTGGCACCCACTGTCTTAGCTCGGCTGCAGCATTGATCGTGCTCGATAACAGTTGTGCACAAACGGACGAATCATGAGGGCGGATCGAGCCGTCCGCAAGACCATCGACCAGCAGGCTGGCTATGCGCTCCGTCAGTGCTTGCAAAGTATGCATCACCTGATCTCGGTGAGCATGATCCGGCAAGGCCGATATGGCCGACGCCCGCAGCAGCGGCCCTCGCTCGGACAACTGAAAACGCACCAGTGAAGACAGGGCTGCACAACAGCGGGTCCAGCCCGATCCACGACTCAGCTGCGCCGCTTGAAGTGTCTGCCGAAGCACCGAGAAGGAACGCTCCCAGCAAGCGCTGACGAGGTCAAGCTTGGTTTCGTTGTGGTGATAAAAGGAACCTTTGGTTAGATTGATCCTCGCTGATATTTTGTCGACCGAGGCACCGTGATAGCCCTGTTCATTGATCAATTCCGTTGCGGCGCGCAAAAACGCCTCGCCAGGGTCATGGAGCGCCAGCGGAAACTCGGCAAAATCCATTTCATCGAGTGTCGTGACATCCGGCCAGGTTTGCGATTGTCCGGCCAGGCCGTACAACAGCAGATCTGCCACTCTTTGGGCAATGCGTGGATAGTCATCGATTTCATAGCGGCCTATCCAGACCCCCATCCAGTGCATAGCCGAGACCACCAGATGCGTGCGTGCGTTGAGTGACTGGCGAGTCAGCGCGGCAGTTTCGCTTCCTGAAAGCAATTTTCGAATGCCTCGAAACATGTCGCCATAAGCAGAAAAGACCACCGAAGCCGTCGCCTCGGGCAGGGAGCGAACATCGCCGAAACCGATCAGTGGCGACTGATCGCCCGCGGCAATGGTAGCCAGTAGCTTGGCGTAGAGCCTGAAGAAATGTTCGACGCGTTCAACGACCGAGGTCATCAGCGCCGCCTTGCGCACCGACGACTCGATTTCAGCGATGGTGCGCAGCATGCAGCTAACGGCCAGATCTTCCTTCCTGCGGTAATAGTAGGTGATGCTGGTCGTCTCCAAACCGACGCTGGCGGCAATCTGACTGAGCGTGACGCCTTTCAGGCCTCTTTCATTAAAAAGCCTGGCTGCGGTAGCAAGAATCGCTTCGCGTTTCTGATCGAAACGTTTGCTCCTGACCTGTTTCGGATTTGGCACGGATAGGGGCATGGTGAAAGTGAAATTGCACCTTCGACAGCACAAGATATGGATCTGAGAATAGCGTTTAAAAGAACAACAGGTATATTATCGTTTACCCTATATACCAATACAAAAAGTGAAACTAGAATTATTTTAGAATATCTGGTATGTAGTCAACTGGGAGCAAGTGAACCATGAACGACAGCGCAGAAATCTCGGAATTCCGCAGCAACACGCGCGCCTGGCTCGAAGCCAACTGCCCGACCGAGATGCGTCAACCGATGAGCAGCGCCGACGATGCCTGCTGGGGCGGCCGTCAATGGAAGTTCGCTTCCGACGCACAGCGCCACTGGCTGGAGCGCATGGGCGAGCGTGGCTGGACCGTACCCGCCTGGCCGAAAGAATACGGAGGCGGCGGTCTTTCGGGCGCCGAGGCCAAAGTGCTCGCGCAAGAATTGGCGTCCCTGGGTTGCCGCCCAGCGCTGGTGAGTTTCGGCATCTGGATGCTGGGCCCGGCACTGCTCAAGTTCGGCACCCACGAACAAAAGCTCGAACACCTCCCAAAAATAGCCCGTGGCGAAATCCGCTGGTGCCAGGGCTACTCCGAACCCAATGCTGGCTCGGATCTGGCCTCACTGGCCACCCGCGCCGAAGACCGGGGCGATCACTTCATCGTCGATGGTCAAAAAATCTGGACGTCCTACGCCGACGAGTCGGACTGGATCTTCTGTCTGGTGCGCACGGATACCGCCAAGAAGCACACCGGCATCAGCTTTGTGCTGTTCGACATGGCAACACCCGGCGTCAGTACCCGACCGATCCGCCTGATCTCCGGCAAGTCGCCGTTTTGTGAGACCTTCTTCGACAAGGTCCGTGTCGAAAAGCATAACCTGGTTGGCACCCTCAACGCCGGCTGGGATGTCGCCAAATACCTGCTGACGCACGAGCGCGACATGATTGGCGCCATGGGTGAAGCGTCAACCACGCCTTCCCTGTCCCGGACCGCCAAGGCAAGCGTGGGCCTGGACACCCAGGGCCGGCTAGTGGATTCCCAGCTGCGATCACAGATCACGGAATTCGAGCTCGACGAAGCAGCATTCCGACTCACCTTGCAGCGCGTCCTCGACATGGCCAAGGCCAGACAGGCACACCCAGCCATGTCGTCCATGCTCAAGTATTACGGGGCTGAGCTGAACAAGCGACGCTGGGAACTGATGGCCAGCGCCGGAGGCAGTGACGCGTTGGAGTGGGAAAGCGAACGCTCCAGCCATGGCATCGTTGCGCGCACCTGGCTGCGTACCAAGGGCAACTCGATCGAGGGCGGCACCAGTGAAGTGCAGCTCAACGTCATTGCCAAACGAATCCTTGAACTGCCGGGAGCCTGAACATGTCACTCAACCTCACAGAAGAACAAACCATGCTGCGCGACAGTGCCCGCGATTTCCTGGCTGACAAAGCCCCAGTGACGCAACTGCGCCAGTTGCGCGACACCAAAGACGCGACGGGTTTCTCTCCGGAACTCTGGAAGCAATTTGCCGAAATGGGTTTCAGCGGTGTGTTGGTGCCAGAGGAATTCGGCGGCATGGGACTCGGTCATGTTGAGGCCGGTGTCGTGATGGAGCAGATCGGCCATCAGCTCACATGCTCGCCCTTTCTGGCGTCCAGCATCGCTGCCGTCACAGCCCTGCGCCACGGCGGGACTGATGCGCAGCAGAAAACCTGGCTGCCGCGCCTGGCCAGCGCTGAGGCTATTGCCACCCTGGCCATCGACGAGAAATCCAAACACCAGCCGACACAGATTGCGCTGCGCGCCACGCCCACCGCGAGTGGTTTCACCTTAAATGGCGCCAAGACCTTTGTGCTCGATGGCCATGTGGCAGACCTGCTGATTGTCGCCGCCCTGCGTGCCGGCGATCCCGGTGACACGGATGGCATCACCCTGTTCCTGGTGGATGCCAAGGCACCAGGGGTGGAGATAGAGCGCACCGCGATGGTCGATGCCCACAACGCCGCCCGCATTGCTTTCAAGGACGTGCAGCTCACAACCGATGCCGTGCTGGGTCAGGTCGATGCCGGCTGGGCACCTTTGAGCGCCGCGCTTGACGCCGCGCGCGTAGCGGCCGCCGCCGAGTTGCTCGGCTTGGCCGACGAAGTCTTCGAGCGCACGGTAAATTACTTGAAGGAGCGCAAACAGTTTGGCCGGGTCATTGGCGAGTTTCAGGGCTTGCAGCACCGCGCGGCAGAACTCTATTGCGAACTGGAAATCACCCGCTCCGTCGTGATGCATGCACAACAGCAACTCGATGCCAAGACCGATGGTGCCAGTCGCGCCGCATCCATGGCCAAGGCACGTGCCGGTCGCACCGCCACCCTGGCCGTACAGGAAGCGGTGCAAATGCATGGCGGCATGGGCATGACCGATGAATTCGAGATCGGCTTCTTCATGAAGCGCGCCAGGGTTCTGCAAGAACTCTTTGGCGACGCCAATTTCCATCTTGATCAGCTCGCGCGCCAGCAGGGCTATTAAGAGAAAGAAACTGCTAATGCACCAATTATTAGTTTTTGTCATTGCGGACTTGATCCGCAATCCAGTGTATGCGTGGCACTGGATCCCGGATCAAGTCCGGGATGACAAATTCGGGTTCAAGGTCCATGTGCAGTTCTGAATCGGAACTGACGGCTCGCAACGATCATCTTTTAGAGTTACATCACCAACCATCCAAAACCATGAACAACACCCACTACGAAGCAAAAGATGGCGTCGCCGTCATCCGCCTGGATAACCCTCCCGTCAACGGCCTGAGCCACGCCTTGCGCAGCGGCATCGTCGCTGACGTCAAGCGCGCCGAAGCTGATGCTGCAGTCAGTGCCATCATCCTGATCGGCTCCGACAAGGCCTTCTCGGGGGGCGCCGACATCCGCGAATTCGGCACCGCGGCAGCTGGCGCTGAGCCTACGCTGCACAGCGTGATCAATCTGATCGAGACTTCCAGCAAGCCGGTCATCGCGGCCATTGGCGGTGCCTGTATGGGCGGTGGTCTGGAACTGGCCCTGGGTTGCCACTTCCGGGTGTCGGTGCCAGGGGCCCAGATCGCCCTGCCCGAAGTCAAAATCGGCTTGCTGCCCGGCGGTGGCGGCACGCAGCGCCTGCCGCGTTTGATCGGCCTGGAGCCGGCGCTCAACATGATTGTCTCGGGCAACACCGTCCCTTCCGACTTGTTGCGCTTCACGCCGCTGTTTGACCATTTCATCGAAGGCGACTTGCTGGAAGGCGCAGTTGCCTTCGCCAAACAGGTTGTTGCTGAACAGCGCCCTCTCAAACGGGTGCGCGACCTGAAGGTCAGCCACCCGAAGCCGGCGGCCTTCTTCATGTTTGTGCGCAATGCTGTGGGTGCCGTTTCCAAAAACTACCCGGCACCGCTCAAATGCGTGGACGCGGTCGAAGCGGCGCTCACCAAACCGTTCGATGAGGGCATGAAAGC
>SESD01001614.1_pt1 | contig 12243 bp, 12 predicted proteins | sample 3171411 | NCBI WGS metagenome assembly SESD01 (sample SAMN06051880, study PRJNA518727) | freshwater metagenome | biome: subpolar coniferous forest; feature: holomictic lake; material: water; isolation source: holomictic Lake 442, 16.5 m depth | place: Canada: near Kenora, Ontario | collected...
CGCATCTTTCAACCATTCTTATGATTGGCCACCTTGTATGGTTTATCAGCTTTGCTGTATGGTTCGAAGATCGCGGATCACGTCTTGAAGGTGCCGATATCCAGACAAGAACCATCCGCTGGCTTGGAAAGAAATTTCTCAACAGGGATGTAACGTTCCGCTTTCCTGTGCTGACTATATCAGATTCAAAGATGGCGGGTACATTCCTCTATTTCAGCGGTGTTTTTATGTTGGTCTTTCTTTTCATTGGTAATGGCTTCTATCAGACGGACACTCCGTTGCCTCCGCAGGTTGGTGACGCAGCGGTATCTGGTCAGGTTATGCTGACGCAGGTTGTTGACTATCTGATTAAGTTGATTGCTTGAAAATACTCTTGCCGGGTGTGCATGTATTGATGCATTCCCGGCAAGTCCTTTGATATTAAAGTTTATCATGTAATTAAAGAGGAGGGTTTTTATGGCCGATCCTGTACAAAAACCAGATATATCGTCAGTCCCTGTCGCAAAGATTCCGCCAGCGGTGCCGAAGCAAACAACCGCTGGGTCGGGGGTTACCGTTCCTGTGGCAAAAGAGGGAAAGCCAAAGCCGAAGGAGGTTCCTCTGAACAAGAATGGAAAGCTTCGGTTGGAATCGCTTAATGTTAATCTTGGAAGATGCGGTTTACCACAGGAGTCTGCATTTCCTGTGCAAAAAGCGGCTCCAAAAGCAGCACCGAAACCTGCAGGAGGCGCAAAGCCCGCTCCGGGGGTAAAACCAGCCGGTTCAAAGCCTGCACCTGTTGCGAAGGGGGCACCAGTTGCTAAATCTCCATCAGAGTCAACTATTTCTGATGCTAAAAATGCGCCAGTAGCAGATGAAGCTAAACCAGCTTTGAAAAAAATAACACCGAGAGCGAAATCCCATTATTTTATTATCGAAAATCTTTGTGTTGGTTGTGGTATGTGTCTTGACACGTGTCCTCCCAAAGTCAATGCTATCGGCTACAAATTTTACGGTGATGTGCAGGAGGGTGGTTTCAGGTGTTATATTGATCAAGATGCATGTATTTCCTGTTCAGCCTGTTTTTCTTCAGATGAATGTCCTTCGGGGGCACTTATTGAAGTTCTCCCTGATGGCGAAGTTCTTGATTTTACCTATACCCCGCCTGAAAGACTTGATTTTGATCTAAGATTTCTGCACAGATTTCATAGAGAGGCGAAGTAGTAAAACGTGCATGATCAAGAGTTTCAACAAAGCATTGCCTGAAAAAGGCGGTGCTTTGTTTTTTTATAGATTCTTAATTTTTACATGTCAGAACCAAAGAATGTTGCTCTAAAGTACCCTTCGGTTTTGCCCGGTCAGAAAACAGTACCTCCTGGTTTAGCACTTGTCATTATTCCAACTTTTAATGAAGCTGAAAATATTGGCAGGCTACTGACTGAACTTGCAGAGCGTTATCCTTTTACGCTTGATATTCTTGTTATTGATGATAATTCCCCAGACGGAACCGCAGATATTGTTCGTTCAATGCAGTTGACGACAAGGGGGCTTTATCTGATGATGAGGGCACAAAAGTTGGGACTTGGTACCGCTTATATTGCTGGTTTCGGATATGCTTTGCAGAAGGGTTATCGGTATATTATGGAAATGGATGCCGATTATTCTCATGATCCCTTGGTGATACAACGCTTTCTGGATGCCATGTGCAGCTCTCATCTGGTTATCGGCTCGCGTTATATGAATAATACGGTCAATGTAGTCAACTGGCCGCTTGGCAGGTTAATTCTTTCAAAAATGGCCAGTATCTATACTCGTCTTGTTACAGGTATGCCTGTTGCAGATCCGACGAGCGGCTTTAAATGCTTTAGCGCAGAGGTATTGCGTGAGCTAAACTTTGACAGAATAAATTCCCAGGGATATTCATTTCAGATTGAGATGAATTTCAGAGTTTGGAAAAAAGGCTTTTCTATTACAGAAATTCCAATTGTTTTTGTTGACCGATCTGTTGGTAAATCGAAAATGAGCAGAAAGAATATTCGAGAGGCAATCTGGATTGTCTGGTGGCTTAAAATAAAGTCAATTATCGGGTTGCTGTAAGGTCAGATGCTGGTGAATACCCGTCTCTTATTGCTTGGGAGTGCGATTCTGTCCTGTCAATTTGTTTAAAAACTGAAGCTGCATTTAGTGATGGTTCCGTCTCCTTGCTCTTGGTATTGTTTGCAATCTATAAGCGAGAAGCTTATTACCATAAAAAGCAACGTTCAGAGGGAGCTTTTTATGGTATAAGCAGTAGGAATCAAGATCTCTTTTCAGCAATGATCTGTTGAGCAATATCGGGCGGTGCCTCCTCATAATGACTAAAACTGTATGAATATCTTGCTCTGCTTTGGGTCAGTCGCATTAGTGCATGATGGAAGGTTGTCAGTGATGCCTGTGGGATAAGAGCATGTATTATCTGCATCCTTATGTCGGAATCCATGCCAAGAATCTTTCCTCGTTTACTGGAAATATCACCGACGATTTCTCCAGTATATTGTTCAGGAGCATAGACATTCAAAGCATAAACAGGTTCAAGCAGAAAGGGCTTAGCCTTGTCGAATGCACTTTTAAATCCCATGCTTGCTGCGATTTTAAAGGCAAATTCGGAACTGTCGACCGGGTGAAAAGATCCATCATAAGCAATAGCTTTAAGGTCAACGATAGGATAACCGGCCAGAATCCCATTGGTGGTAGCTTCCCGAAGTCCTTTTTCAACAGCAGGAAGATATCTTGTCGGTACAACACCACCAACAATCTCGCTTGCAAATTCAAATCCGCTATCACGTGCAAGAGGCTCAAGTTTTACCCATACATCGCCATATTGCCCTTTGCCTCCGGACTGTTTTTTATACTTGCCCTGTGCTGAAGAAGGTATCCGTATCGTTTCACGGTAGGGAATTTTAATTGGTGCAATATCAACCTTGACATTGAACTTTGCCTGCAGTCGGCTGATAATCGTATCCAGATGTGTTTCACCAAGTGTTCTGAGGATAGTCTGGTTGAACTCAACGTCGTGATCGATTGCAAAGCTTGGATCTTCTTCATGGAGGTGATGCAAGCCAGAAGAGATTTTTTCTTCGTCACCCTGAGTGACTGGAATAATAGCGGTAGCAAGGACTGGTAGTGGGAAAATAATGGGACTTATCCGACAGCTTGTACCTTTGTCGGCAAGGGTATCATTGGTATGTGCGTCCTTTAGTTTTACTACCATACCGATATCACCGGCAAGCAGCTTGTCAACGGGACTTTTCTTTTGGCCGATAATAGTGTAAACCTGGCCAAGTTTTTCAAGTTGGCCAGTCTGGACATCAATCAGCTCGTGGCCTGTTTCGATATGGCCCGAATAAACTCTCAGGTAGGAGATTTCACCGACACGAGGTTCAGACATTGTCTTGAAAATAAAGGCAATGGTATCTCCTTCGGGGTTAGGCTCAATCATTCGTTTTGTTTCGTCGACAGTACAAAGTGCATGTTCAGGGCCGCGCTCAATTGGCGAGGGACAGATGTTCACGATGGCGTTCAGCAGCCGTTCTGATCCAATCAAATGAAGTGGGGATGTGCAGAAAACAGGGAAAAAAGTTCGGGTAACCAGAGCTGATTTGATTCCGCTCCTTAATTCTTCTTCTGTCAGGGATCCAATTTCAAAATACTTGTTCATCAGCTCTTCATCTGTTTCAGCTACGGCTTCAACAAGTTGTTGATGAAGATCTTCTGCATGTTGAAGGTAAAGATCAGGAATGTCAGAAACGGTCATTTGTCCAGGTTTGTCCGGGCTGAACTCAAGCAATTTCATCAACAGGACATCAATAAGAGTATGGTGGCCGAGACCTTCATCAGCAGGAAATTGTATTGGTGTAACAAGATGTCCGAAATGATCCTGAAGTCCCTGTATGGATGTTTTGAAATTAGCTCGGTCGGCATCAAGTTTGGTTAACACAAACATCGTAGGCTTGTAGTACTCTTTTGTATACTCCCAGATTGTGTCAGTTCCTACCTCGACACCTGATGCAGAATTGACGGTGATCAGGACAGTGTCGGCTACCCGCATTGCCGACTTGACATCCCCGTGAAAGTCAAGCAGGCCAGGAGTATCGATAATATTGATTTTGCGGTCGTTCCAGGAGCCGTTGATAAGGCTGGTGTTAAGACTGTGTTTTCTTTCAATTTCATCGGCAGAGTAATCGGAGAGAGTGTTGCCTTCTTCAATACTGCCAAGTCGGTTAATAATACCCATAGTCAGGGCAAGTGACTCGGCGAGTATGGTCTTGCCGCTTCCGGCATGGCCTGTAATGACAATGTTTCGCAGTTGATCCGGTTGTACGGCTTGCATAGCATGACTCCTTTTTGACTAATAACGAAATAGCGGGCTGTGGTTTGCAGTTGCTGAGAAACAGCTCAACAAATAATAAACAAAAAAAAGTCAGTTTTGCTGTTCCGGTGACAATGAAAAGGTTCAGAAAAAAAGATATATTTTCGACGATCTATTTATCGATAATGACCTTCAAATTCCTTTTCGCATAAAAAGCACGTAACAACCCTAAATATTTCGTTATGCCTATTATCAGGAAAATTCATGCCCGTCAGATCCTTGATTCAAGGGGAAATCCAACGGTAGAAGTTGATGTGTACACTGAAAATTCATTTGGACGTGCAGCCGTACCAAGCGGGGCCTCTACAGGAGTTCATGAAGCTGTGGAGCTGAGAGATGGCGATGCTAGTGTCTATCTTGGAAAAGGGGTTCTCGGGGCTGTAGAGCACGTTAATACGTTTATTAATGATGCGTTGGCAGGAATGCTGGTAACCGATCAGGAAGAAATCGACAAGGCGCTGCTTGCTCTTGATGGAACACCAAACAAGTCCAGGCTTGGGGCGAACGCTCTTCTGGGTGTTTCTATGGCATGTGCCAAGGCAGGGGCAGAATATACCGGGCTGCCACTTTACCGTTATATCGGTGGTACAATGGCCAATACCCTTCCGGTGCCGATGATGAATGTGCTTAATGGCGGAGCCCATGCAGATAATACCGTTGATTTTCAAGAATTCATGATTATGCCAGCCGGGTTTGACTCTTTTTCAGATGCACTTCGCTGTGGAGCTGAAATTTTTCATGCACTCAAGGCTCTTTTGAAAAGCAAGGGTTTGAGCACTGCTGTCGGTGACGAAGGCGGCTTTGCTCCGAACTTGCGTTCCAACGAAGAGGCAATTGAGCTGGTGATTGAGGCCATCGGTAAAGCTGGCTATAAAGCAGGTTCACCGACTGACAAGGGTGGGTTGGGTGATGCCCAGGTTATGATAGCCCTTGACCCTGCAAGCTCTGAGTTTTACGATTCTGTAAAGAAACGTTATGTGTTCAAGAAATCCTCAAAACAGGAACTCACCTCTCTTGAGATGGCTGAATACTGGGAAAAGTGGGCGACCAACTATCCGATTATTTCAATTGAGGATGGTATGGCTGAAGATGACTGGGAAGGATGGAAACTGTTGACGGACAAGATCGGTTCAAGAGTACAGCTTGTCGGTGATGATCTCTTTGTCACAAACAGCAAAAGACTTGCCGAGGGGATTGAAAAGGGTGTAGCGAACTCCATTCTGATCAAGGTCAATCAGATTGGCACCCTGACCGAAACACTACAGGCGATTGACCTTGCCAAAACTAATGGGTACACGTCGGTTATCAGTCATCGCAGTGGTGAAACTGAGGACAGCACAATTGCCCAGATTGCGGTTGCAACTAACGCTGGACAGATTAAGACAGGCAGTTTGTCGCGTTCCGACCGTATGGCGAAATACAATGAACTGCTCCGCATTGAAGAGGAACTTGGCGATCAGGCTCGTTACCCGGGAAAGAAGGCCTTTCGGGTATAAAGAGCTCTGCAGGGAACCCTTTTTTACATTAAAAGGGTTCCTTTTGCGTTTCTCTTCCCTGTTACTCTTGCAGTGTTCTGCAAACAAAAGTGTTTAGAAGCGTGAAAAAAAATCTTGCTGCTATATGGGAGTATATTCATGCAAACCCTAAAAAGATTCTTTTTTTGGTTGCAGTTGCTTATTTCTTCTTCTGGATTCTTTTCGACGATTTTGGCCTTGTGAAAAGAATCCGCATGGAGGCTGATCATATCAGGCTTCTTGACAGACAGAAAAATGAGCAAAAAAAGATCATTGATAACGAGCTGCGTATCAAGCATGCCCGTGATCCTGACAGCATTGAAAAAGCTGCGCGGGAGAGGTATAATTTCCGCAAACCGGATGAAACTCTCTTCATCATCAGGGAGAAATAGTTTTTCATCAAACGTCCCAACAAGCTAATGTATCAGTATCGTCGCCGTTTTACCCGTGAAGTCGTTTTCGGAACTATAGCTCTTGGTGGATATCAGCCGATCAGGGTGGAGTCCATGACCAATACCCACACGATGGATACTGTTGCAACTGTTGAACAGTGCAGGAGGCTGTACGCCGCAGGGTGTGAAATTATCCGGCTTACGGTACCTACAGAGAAGGATGCTGAAAATCTCGGAAATATCAGAAAGCAGCTTCGCCGCGATGGAATTGATACTCCATTGGTTGCTGATATTCATTTTTCTGCTCGCGCCGCACTCAAGGCTGTTGAATTTGTTGAAAATATCCGTATAAATCCGGGAAACTACGCCTCCACCCCTAAATTTTCAACCAACGAGTATACGGAAGAGGAGTACCTCAACGAAATTGAACATGTTCGCCAGGAATTTGCACCTCTGGTAGAAAAAGCCCGCCAGTATGGGGTTTCCATGAGAATAGGGACAAATCATGGCTCTTTGTCTGACAGGATTGTCAGCCGTTACGGGAACTCTCCTGAAGGTATGGTTGAAGCTGCACTGGAATTTGCGAGGTTCTGTGAGGAAGCTGGTTATTATGATATCCTGTTTTCGATGAAATCCTCAAATGTTCGCGTCATGATTCAGGCATATCGGCTTCTTGTACAAGAGGCTGATGCAGAGCTTCGTTATGCTTATCCGCTTCATCTTGGGGTAACTGAGGCTGGAGATGGTGACGAGGGTCGCATAAAGTCGGCCATGGGTATTGGCGCACTCCTTGAAGATGGACTCGGAGATACTATCAGGGTTTCCCTGACTGAAGATCCTGTGAATGAGGTGCCTGTTGGTTTCGCTATTGTGAAAAAGTATAATGAGTTCCATCTTGTCAATGGTGACAGGGGACATATTCCTTTGAAGCATGTTATAGAGAGTCGCCACAAGCAGGCAAATCATACGCTTTCGACTCATGAACTGCCGCCGTTCAGTCCGTTCAGTTATCAACGCAGGGCTTCGAGCCAGATTGCGCTGGCAGGTATGGCGATCGGTGGAGATAATGTGCCGCGAGTGGAAACTGAGGTTCATGCTTCGCTTTCTGCCCGTGATGTTGTTTTTGAAGAAACGCTGCAAAGGCTTGCTCCGAAAAAGCCACAGGATGCCATCCGTTCCGAGTTTGTTTCCGTTCGTGTCAACAGTGCGGCAGATCTTGATGCACTGGACGAACTGCTTGGAAGGCTGGGGGAGGAGAGGCGACTTGTTGTAGCATCAACAAGCGATTTATCACTCTTTGGACGTTTGCTTGACAAGGTGTCGAAGGTAAGGTTCGATATTATTGAGGGTGAGCGTTTTGAAAACGAGTTGTTGCAGCTTGTAAACAATGAGCGACTTGCCGCCGTTGAGTTATGTTTTCTTCATGAAAAGTCGGGGTACTCCGTTCCTGCAAGGGTGCTTGTTCATCTTGCAGAAAAGCTCTACAGGCGCAATGTGCATCGACTTCTTTTTTCAGTACAGTCAGATCATGTTGTTTTTGTCTATCGGAGGCTCGTACAGGCGTTTAAGAGCAGCTCTCTGAATTATCCACTTCTTGTTCGTTTCAAAGGAGATGCTTCTGACCGACTTGAAACTCTTATCAAGAGTTCGGTACAGACCGGGACGCTATTCTGTGATGGTATCGGTGATATGCTCTCACTTAATACTACGTTATCTTTTGATGATGAAGTCGATCTGGCGTTCAATATTCTTCAGGGTGCAAGAATCAGAATGTCGAAAACTGAATTTATCTCTTGTCCTGGTTGCGGAAGAACTTACTTTGAGCTGGAGAAGGCTGTGGCGGCAATCAAACAGAGAACAGCCCACCTCAAAGGGTTGAAAATCGGAATCATGGGCTGCATCGTTAACGGTCCAGGCGAGATGGCTGATGCTGATTTCGGCTACGTCGGCGCAGGAAAGAATCGCATCAGTCTTTATGTTGGCCGGCAGTGTGTAGAAGAGAATATTCCAGAGCAGGAAGCAGTAGAAAGACTGATATCTCTCATCAGAGAGCAGGGGAAATGGGTTGATCCGGTATGATGTTTACCTTAATAATCGGCGCGTCCATGGGGATTGGTGAAGCTATCGCACGTGAATTTGCCGGGAGAGGTCATAATCTTGTTCTCGTAGCCCGCTCAGCCGAAAAATTGCGAGCTCTGGCTCAGCAGCTTCGTCAAGAGTGGGGGATTGCAGTAGAAGTGTGTGTTGAAGACCTGAGTGATGCAGAAAGCCCTGCCAGGGTTTATGAATTCTGTCGCAGACAGGAGTTAATGGTTGATGTTCTTGTCAATAGTGCGGGATTGTCATACGCGGGCGATTTTCATGATCTGCCTCTTGGGAAGCTTCAGGAGATTATGATGGTCAATATGATGGCTATGGCTTGGCTTACCCGTCTTTTTTTGTCTGATATGGTTGAAAGGAAAAAAGGAATCATCATCAATGTAGCCTCTCTCGGCGGTCTTCAGGGCGTTCCTGGTCTTGGCCTGTATTCGGCAACAAAGTCATTTGTTTTGACGCTTACTGAGGCGCTTTATGTGGAGTTGAAGGGCAAAGGGATCAAAGTTTTTGCCGTCTGCCCGGGCTTTGTCGATACTGGTTTTTTAGGACGTGCCGGTCATAATGCTGCGAACATTCGATTGCCGATTTCGGGACTCGATGTGGTTGTTAAAGCCGTAATTAAAGGGTTGAAAAAAAATCGTATACGGATATTCCCAACGTTGATCGATACGGCTCTGGCTTTTTCACAAAGAGCCGTATCGAGAAAAACGACGATTCGTCTTGCCGGTTTTTTTGCGGCGGTAAAAGATGATTACACGAAATAATCTTTTTTCTTTTGTATTTTGAAAACCTCTCATTATATTACCAGCCCTGTTTTTTGAGTGAGCTGCTGGTGTAGCTCAATTGGTAGAGCAGCTGATTTGTAATCAGCAGGTTGCGGGTTCGAGTCCCATCACCAGCTCTGAATGTTATGGGTAGGTAGCGAAGTGGTTAAACGCAACAGACTGTAAATCTGTCGACTCTGTCTTCGGAGGTTCGAATCCTCCCCTACCCACGTTTTTTTGTGTCAGGCTGATGTAGCTCAGTCGGTAGAGCACTTCCTTGGTAAGGAAGAGGTCATCGGTTCGAATCCGATCATCAGCTCATGTTTTGGAGGTATTGATCAGTAGAGTATACGTCAGTAGCTTAATTGGTAGAGCAGCGGTCTCCAAAACCGCAGGTTGGGGGTTCGATTCCCTCCTGACGTGCACGCAGAAGAAATTTTCACTGTTGTTTATTCCGCACTTGTTTCATGAATAAATATATAGGCAAAGCAGGTCAGTATTATCGTGATGTCATCATTGAGATGCGGAAGGTTATCTGGCCTACTCAAGATGAGATCAAGGATTTGACGATTGTTGTGTTGACGGTTTCAGGTATTCTGGCCTTGTTTACGTTTACTGTCGATTGGGTTATAAATTTTGTTATGGGGAAGTTATTGTAAGATAACAGTGTTAAGGTTGAATTGATGAGCGCAAGAAAAAAGGATGTTGATGTTCAGGGTGTTCCGGTTGCACGCTGGTATGCACTCAGGATTTATTCAGGCCATGAGCGCAAGGTTAAAGAGGCTATTGAGTCCGATGTTGTTCGCTGTGGTCTTGGCGACAAGATATTGCAGATTTATGTTCCTTATGAGCGCTTTGTAGAAGTCAAAAATGGTAAAAAAAGAAGTTTAACCAAAAACGCTTTTCCGGGCTATGTGCTTATTGAGGCAGTTCTTGACAAGCAGACCAGGAATCTGATTCTTGATATCCCTTCAGTTATTGGCTTTCTTGGCGTTGATGATGTTCCAACCCCGCTCAGGCCGGAAGAGGTAGAGAAAATTCTGGAACCGGAGAAAGATATTGAGCATCGTTCAGTTGTTGAAGCGCCGTTCAGGCTTGGCGATTCAGTCAAAGTGATTGACGGGCCCTTCAGTTCCCTTACAGGTGTGGTTCATGAAGTGTGCACTGAAAGAATGAAGGTTAAGGTTATGATAAGCTTTTTTGGTCGTGGTACGCCGACAGAGCTTGATTTTTCACAGGTTAAGTCAGTTTCCCAATAATAGATGCTTAAGTATTTTAAGCTTCTGAATTGAAATAGTTTATGGCAAAAAAGGTAATCGGTTTTATCAAGCTTCAGATTCCGGCTGGTGCAGCAAACCCTGCACCTCCAGTAGGTCCCGCTCTTGGACAGAAAGGTGTCAATATCATGGAGTTTTGCAAGCAGTTCAATGCTAAAACTCAGGGTGAAGCAGGAATGATTATTCCGGTAGTTATTACGGTTTACTCTGACAAGTCCTTCACGTTTATCACCAAAACTCCTCCTGCGGCAGTTCTTCTTCTGAAGGAAGCGAATTTGAAGAAGGGTTCAGGCGAGCCAAATCGCAACAAGGTCGGTTCTGTTACCAGTGAGCAGGTCAGGAAGATCGCTGAGCTGAAAAGACCGGATCTCAATGCTTTCGATAGTAAGGGAGCTGAAGAGATGATCAGGGGGACAGCCAGAAGTATGGGTATTGTAATTGAGGGCTGAGAACAGTTTTTTTTTGGGGGGGCTGTGGGAGGCTGAAATGCCGATTTTTTAACCACTTATACAAGAATAATAATGGCTGGAAAAAAATACAGAGAGGCTGCATCAAAGATCGAGCGTTTTCATGAGTACGATCTGGTTGATGCAGTAGAGAAGATCAGGGAGATTACAGTTTCGAAATTTGATGCAACCGTTGATATTGCCGTCAAGCTTGGAGTTGATCCCCGTCATGCGGATCAGGTAGTTCGTGGCACAGTAATGCTTCCGCACGGCACAGGCAAAACTGTTTCTGTGCTGGTTGTCTGCAAGGAGGCCAAGGCTGATGAAGCAAGGGAGGCGGGCGCTGATATGGTAGGTTTTGAGGAGTACATCGAAAAAATCCAGGAAGGCTGGACCGGTGTTGATGTTATCATTGCAACTCCTGATGTCATGGGTCAGTTGGGTAAGGTTGCCAAGATTCTTGGGCCTCGCGGCCTGATGCCGAATCCAAAGTCAGGAACAGTGACGATGGATGTGGCCAAGGCAGTCAAGGAGGTCAAGGCTGGTAAAATCGAGTTCAGGGTTGATAAAGCGGGAAATGTCCATGCGCCTGTCGGCAAGGTTTCGTTTCAGCCTGATCAGCTTGTTGCCAATATTGGCAGCTTCCTCAGGGAGGTTGTTCGACTGAAGCCATCGGCAGCCAAGGGTCAGTATGTGCAGGGTATTGCGCTTTCAAGCACGATGTCCCCGAGCGTGAGGGTTAAAATGGAAAAATTTGTCGCCTAATAAAAACGGTTTATACGATGAAGCGAGATACAAAAGAGCAGATCGTTCAGGAAGTCGCTGAAAAGATCAACAGGTCACAGGGCATATATCTGACTGAATTTCAGGGGTTAAGTGTTGCTAAAATGTCGGAGCTTCGCAACGAGTTCAGGAAAGCAGGAGTTGAGTACCGTGTTGTAAAAAACACTTTGATTAAAAAGGCTTTGAAGGATCTTGCTGGTGCGGACAAGCTTGCTCCGGGTCTTAAAAGCACGACTGCCGTGGCATTTGGCTTTGATGATCCAGTGGCTCCTGCGAAGGTTATCAGGAAGTTCAGCAAAACCAATGAGGCGCTGAAGTTCAAGATGGCCGCAATAGATGGTGTTGTGTTCGGTCCTGATCAGCTTCCATTACTTTCAGAGATGCTTACCAAAACGGAGAATATCGGTCGTGCTGCCGGTGTGATCAACAATGTGATCAGCTCTGTTCCGATGGTGGTTAATGCAGTAATGAGAAACCTTGTCTGTGCTCTTGACCAGATTGCCAGGCAGAAGCAGTAGATTTATAAAAACTATTACGCACTCAAGATATTACTATACATTTTAAATTAAACAAGAGAGGGGAA
>SESD01001615.1_pt1 | contig 12226 bp, 14 predicted proteins | sample 3171411 | NCBI WGS metagenome assembly SESD01 (sample SAMN06051880, study PRJNA518727) | freshwater metagenome | biome: subpolar coniferous forest; feature: holomictic lake; material: water; isolation source: holomictic Lake 442, 16.5 m depth | place: Canada: near Kenora, Ontario | collected...
TTTGGCGGTGGCGAATTCGCTTTCAGCCGTGATGAACGGCGCACGCCAAGTAGAATGCACGATTAACGGTTTGGGTGAACGCGCAGGAAATGCGTCGTTGGAAGAAATCGTGATGGCAGTTCGCACACGCCACGACGTGTTTGATTGTCAAACGCGCATTGATACACGCGAAATTTTGACTTGTTCAAAATTGGTGTCGTCAATTACAGGTTTTCCAGTGCAGCCAAACAAAGCGATTGTGGGCGCAAATGCGTTCGCGCATGAAGCGGGAATTCATCAAGATGGTATTTTGAAAAGCCGCGAAACTTACGAAATTATGCGAGCGGAAGATGTCGGCTGGTCAGCGAATCGCATGGTTTTGGGCAAACATTCGGGACGAAATGCGTTCAAAAGTCGAATTAGTGAATTGGGTTTTGAATTTGACAGTGAAGCTGAATTAAACGACGCATTTGCCCGATTCAAACAATTAGCCGACAAAAAACACGAAATTTTCGACGAAGATTTACAAACGCTCATTTCTGAAACGACGTTGGAAGTGGAAGATGAGCATATTAAATTGATTGCGTTAAAAGTGTGTTCGGAAACCGGTGAAGTGCCAAATGCCGTGGTGACGTTACGGTTGAATAATCAAGAATTGACTGGCGATTCAACCGGCGGCGGCGTGGTCGATGCGACGTTGAAAGCGATTGAAAAATTGGTACAATCGAATGCGTCGTTAGAAGTTTATTCGGTGAACAACGTCACGAATGGCACGGACGCGCAAGGCGAAGTCAGTGTACGTTTAGAAAAAGCGGGGCGCATTGTGAATGGTTTGGGCGCGGATACTGATATTGTGATTGCCTCGGCGAAAGCGTATATCAACGCGCTGAATAAATTACTCAACGTTAACGCGCGTCAACATCCACAAAAATCTGAGGTTTAAATGTTAACGAAATCAAAATCTCAATCGGGTTTTACCCTTTTAGAATTGCTCGTTGTTTTGGGGATTATTGCGATGTTGGCAGGAATCGTCGGGCCGCAAGTCATGAAACATTTGGGCGAATCCAAAACTAAAGCCGCAAAAGTACAAGTCGAAGATTTTTCTGCCGCGCTCGATATGTATAAATTGGATATGGGCAAATATCCGACCAGCGACCAAGGTTTGCAAGCGTTAATTGAAGCTCCCGAAGGTTCAAAACGGTGGAATGGCCCGTATTTGAGAAAAGCCAAAACGCCTGCGGATCCGTGGCAAAATGAATACCATTATGCGTCACCTGGCACGCACGGAAAATTTGATTTATTCACTTACGGCGCAGACGATAAAGAAGGCGGCGAAGGCGAAGATCAAGACATCAACAACTGGGATTAAATGCGCTCAAACGCAGGTTTTACGCTGCTTGAACTGATTGTAGTTTTGGCAATTGTGGCTTTAGGTTATAGTGCGGTGTCGGTGAATTTTTCGTCTGGCAATGATGCAATGGCATTAAAAGCCGCCGCCCGCGATTTAACGTCTGGTTTGCGCTACGTTCGATCACAAGCGATGTTATCGCACGCCTCCGCAACGCTTGATTTCAATCTCAGCGACAACAGTTATTCATTGACGGGACAGGATAAAATTTACACGCTCCCCGAAAATATCGATGTAACCATCAACACCGCCAAAGACGAACTCCACGACGGCGTGGCACAACTGCGATTTTTCCCCGACGGCTCGTCAATTGGCGGAAGAATTACCTTAGAAAAAAAATCGCACATTCAAGAAATTAACATCAATTGGCTCACTGGTCATGTCACGCTCGCCGAATAAGCAACGCGGTTTTTCGTTATTGGAAATGCTGATTTCGTTTTCGATTTTGGCAGTGTCGTTGGGCATTTTATTAAAAATTTTTTCGACTGGAATCACCACCGCGCAAGTTGCTGATAATTACACGACAGCCGCACAAATTGCATCGAATTTAATGGCGAAAACGGGCGTGGAAACACCGTTGAAAATCAGCGAAGTAATTGGCGTTGAAAACGAGTTTTATCATTGGCGCGTGCGGGTTAATCCGCAAACGTTTGTGTCACCAGAATTGGATTTGCGCGGTTTGCCGATTGATTTATTTAACGTCAATGTGCAAGTTTGGTGGGGCGACGACGACAAAACCGACGACCGTGTTTTAGAATTAAGCACGTTGAAATTGGCGGCGAAAGTTGAATAAATCGCGCGGTTTTACGCTTATTGAAGTGCTGATTGGCATGACATTATTGAGTTTGATGGTGGTTTTGTTGTTCAGCAGTTTGACGATTGGCGCAAAAAGTTGGGAACAAGGCGAAAAGAAAATTACCGATGTGAACGAAATCGCCGTCGTGCAACAATTTTTTAATCATCATCTCGCCCACGCTACGCCGCAATGGAACGATTTTGAACCCGAAAAAGATCGCCTATTTTCATTTCAAGGTAAAAAAGAAACGCTGCAATTTGTCGCCGCCTTTCCAGCCAGTGCCGAACGTGCGGGCTTGCAATTGTTTTTGTTAGAACTGAAAGAAAAAGATAAACAACGTTTTATCAGCGTCACGCTCACGCCCTTTTTTCCATTAGCTGAAGGCGCGGAATGGTTTCAAGATGACGTGGAATTGGTGCGCGGCGTACAAAGTTTTGAATTGGCATATTTCGGTTTGAATGATGAAACGGGCGAATTTGTGTGGCAAAGCGAATGGTTAAACAAAGAACAACAACCGCGATTAGTCAAAATTTTACTCGAACTCGACGACGGACGTTATTTGCCCGAAATGATTGTCGCGCTGAATGTCGATAGCTCTTACAGCAACGCCGATTTAGAAAGCGTACCGACCGAAGATATTGAGGACGTTAACCAATGAAACAACGGGGCATTGCGCTAATTTTGGTGTTGTGGGTGTTGAGCATTTTAATGTTGATGGCGGGCAGTTTTACCAAAACCATGCGTCGTGAATCGGCTGGCGTGATGACGATTAAAGCGAATGCCGAAGCGAATGCTCAAGCGCAAGCAGGAATTGCGTTGGCGCAGGCGATGATGCTGCACGAAGATGAAACCAAACGGTGGCGCGTGGACGGCAGCATTTACGAAATCGAAACCGAAAATGCCAAGATGCGAATTCGGCTACTTTCTGAAACGGGAAAAATCGACATTAACAGCGTGACTGCACCTTTTTTGCATCAAGTATTTTTGCACGCGCCACTCGAAACGAAAGCGCAAATCGAGTTAGAAAATGCGATTTTGGATTGGCGCGACGACGATGAAATTACACGTCCTTTCGGTGCTGAAAAACCCGAATATCACACAGCCAAATTGAATTACGCGCCACGCAATAAACCGTTTCGTTCGCTGGAAGAGTTGCAAATGGTGCGCGGCATGACGATGAACGTGTTTGCGTGGATGCAACCGATTTTCACGGTTTATGCGGCGGGACAAACCGAGGTGGAATTTAATTTGGCGACTCGCGACGTGTTGAATGTGTTGCCAGAAATCGATACGAATTTATTGGAGGCGTATTTTTTAGCGCGGCAACAAACGATTTTGAATCACGCGCCGCTGCCAACATTACCGCGCATTGAAAACGCTACGCAAGCCATGTCGCAAGATGTCGAAGCCACGACCGAAGCGGAAGTTGCGCCAGAAATTTCAGTCTTGACGGTGGTAGTTGAAGCGATTTTAGAGAATGACGCGCGAGCCGCTGTTCAAGTGGTGATGGAAAAAATCGACGGCGCAAACAATTTACCTTTTCAAATTTTAACGTGGCAAAATCAAACCAACGCGCCTTCACTCTTTTCTGAAACTATGAATTTATTTTTGGTGGCGCGTTATGTTGAATCGAATCAAAGACGGTAATTTTTCAAATTTATTTTTATAGGAACATACAATGGAAATTAAACGTGGACAGCGATTGCCGCTCGTCGATTTTTTACAAAATAACTTATCGTTTCAAATTGAATTATCCATTGTCGGCGTGCCAGCTGATTTCACCTGTTTTGCTTTGAATACTGGCGGGAATCTGTTGCGCGACGAATATATGACTTTTTTCAATCAACCGCAAACGCCTTGCAATGGCATTTCAGTTTCTTTTGCTACGCATTCGGCAACGTTTTCATGTGATTTGAATAAATTACCTTCGACGATTGAATCTTTAAGTTTTACGGCGGCGATTGATGGTGTAGAAACTATGAATCAAATGAAGTCGGGATATTTGAAATTTTTGAGTAATGGTCGAGAAGTTGCGTGTTTCAAATTAAATAGTACCGATTTCAACAGCGAAAAATCGTTAATGATCGGAGATATTTATCGCAAAAATGGTGCGTGGCGTTTTAACGCTGTCGGACAAGGTTTTAATGGTGGATTAAGTGCGTTGCTTAAACATTTTGGGGGTGAGGAAGATATTGAGCAAAAACCTGTATTACAGCCTAAAGTGCCATTATCCAAGGCACTTTCATTAGAAAAGAAACTCGAAAAAGAAGCTCCTCAACTTCTTAGTTTGGCAAAAAAACTGTCTGTCAGTTTAGAAAAGAAACACTTACAAGATGTGATTGCCCGTGTCGCGCTTGTTATGGATGCTTCTGGGTCAATGAAAAAGTCATATCGCAATGGCACGGTTCAATCTGTTATGGACAGAATCGTGATTATCGCGGCGCGTATGGATAATGACGAGACATTGGAAACATGGTTTTATGCGACAACTCATGAAAAATCCCCTGATATTTTGATTAAAAATGTGGAGGGATATTTAAAAATGTGCATAGAAAATGGTTTGTTTCCAACGGATAAAAGGCTAGGTGGACGTAACAATGAACCTCCTGTTATGCAAGAAATTTTTGAACGATATAAGTCATCAAAATTGCCTGTATTGATAATCTTTATAACAGATGGTGGCATTTCCGAAGCAAAAAAAATCAAACAAATTTTGACTGATTCCGCTGATTATCCAATTTTCTGGCAGTTTGTTGGTGTTGCAGGTTCAGGTTATGGCGTACTTCAAGAATTAGACAAAATGAAAGGGCGATCGGTTGATAATGCGGGGTTTTTCTCTGTTGATGATTTAGCCAACATTAAAGACGAAGAACTTTATGACCGACTGTTAAGTGAATTCCCCATTTGGCTTAAAGAAGCTAATAAAAAAGGGATTGTCAGGTAATTCAACTTAAATGAACCTAAACAAAAACATTAAAATCGAATTCAAGCCATTTCTGCGCTGGTGGGGACGGGAATTAGCATTTTTAATTCCAGCGAAAATTAGGCAATTTTTCCACGCGCCACGCGGGGCCATTATAATTCGTCTAATTGGCGAACAATTTGAATTGAATTATGAAATTAACGGGCAACAGGAATTTTTGGTGACGATGGCGCGTGATATTTCTGGCACAGAAACTGTTAAAAATTTAATTCTCAACGACCGTTTTAAAAACGCACTGTTGATTTTACGTTTATCTCATCAAGAGGCTTTGAGCAAAACGTTAAATTTGCCACTCGCCGCACAAGCCAACATTTCACAAGTCGTCAGTTATGAATTGGATCGTTACAGCCCGTTCAAAGCAGATCAAGTTTATTTTGCCACGCGCATTGAGCGTATCGATACCGAAGCCGCGCAATTGATTGTTCAATTGTTACTCGCGCCCCGCCTGTTACTCGAAACGCTTTATGCCGATTGCAAAACGTTGGGAATGTCGTTGGATTACGTTGATGTTGAAAGTTGCCCGAACGATTTGCAGCAATTATATTCTGCTTACAATCTTTTGCCCGCGCATTTACAACCGAAAATTGCCAACACGCCCCGCCGCATTATTGCTGGATTATTGACGTTATTAGCGGTATTGAGCGTGAGCAGTTTGGCGTTACCAGTTTGGCTGGAATATCAAGCGGTTGAGGCTTTGCAAACTAAAATCGCCAAAATCGACAAAGACGTGAAAGCGGTCAAAACATTGCAAGCCGATATGGATGCGTTGCGCGAAGAAAATCAGTTGCTCATTAACGAAAAAACCGCCACACCTAACGTCGTCGCCATTCTCAACGAAATCAGTCGGTTAATGAAAGACGACAGTTGGCTGGCGTATTTGCAATACAGCGAAGGACAATTGCAATTGCAAGGCGAATCCCCGACGGCATCTATTTTGCTTGCTGATTTGGAAGCGTCCGAGTATTTTGCCAAAGCCAATTTTGCCTCGCCAGTCACCCAAGACAAAGCGAGCGGCATGGAACGATTTCAAATTTCTGCCGAAATTACCAGGCCAGCAAATATAGCGACTGAAAACAGTGACGCGGCGACCACGGAAACAACTGCCGAACCGATAAGTGAATCGAACAACGATACGCCAACGGAAACGACGGTTGAAGACGTAAATCCTGAAGCATCGATAACCGAATAAGTGGCGATTGAAAATGGTACTGAAGAATAATCAAAATGAGCGTTGGCTCGCGGTGGGCTTATTGTTAGCAGTAATGAGTTTTATAAGTTTTGTCATTATTTTGCCGTTAATTAACCAAGGTTTGGCGTTGAATGACGAACGAAATACGCTAGGTTTTCGCCTTGAACAATACGAGCGAATTTTGGCGCGTAAACAAAGCGTGATTGAGGAAATGAAAACCTTGAAAACACAATTTGCCGACCAAAATTATTTAAGCACACAAAATACCAGCGCGTTAGCGTCAGCAGAATTACAGGAAATGATTAAACAAGCGATTGTGGAAGCAGGTGGGCAATTGAGCAGCACACAAGGTTTGCCGATTGTGACGAAAAATAATTTTAATCGGATTCCGATTAACGTTCGCATGACTGGAAATAGCGAAGTGTTACGCGCGGTGTTGTACAAAATTGAAACCGCTACGCCACTGGTGGTAGTTGAGCAAATCGACATTCGCCCGATACGCGGCGTGCGAAATAAAGTCACCCATCAAATTGATCCAAGTAATGAATTGAGCGTGAATTTTCAAGCCATTAGTTTTATGAAAAAACCTGTCGCATGAATCGTCCGACACTTTTTGTTTTGATTGTGCTGAATACGTTATTCGCGGGCGTGTTAGCGATGGAATGGATGTCAACCACTCACATTCCAGCCGCCACAGAAACATCAGCGAAAACTATAAATTCCGAAGCCGACGAACTACAGCCGAGTTTTGATTTAACCGAATCCAGCGAAGACAGTTACAGCGATTTAGTCGAGCGTCCGTTATTTATCAAAGGGCGCAAACCGGTGAATGAACCGGTACCAGAAAGCGTGCCGGTGGCGGCGGTGAAAAAAGTTGAGGTGTTTGTCTGGGATTTGACCGGCATTTTCACTACGCCAAAAGGCATGACGGCGTTTTTTAGTCGCACCAATACGAAAGTGGCGAAAGATAATCATCGTAAAATACAATTAAGTGAAGATTTAGACGGTTGGAAAGTGAGCGAAATTCACACCGATCATGTAGTGTTGACGCAAACCGGCGAAAGTAAAACGTTACTATTACACAAAATTAAACCGAAACTGCCGATTCCAGTGGCGATGATGGCGAATAATCGCGCAGTGCCTCCGCCACAAAGACAAGAAATGCAGTTAAACACACCGTCTGAAGCCGTGCAAAATGCGCCACAAAATCCCGAAACAGAATCGTCCACAGTAGAAGACGTGAACCCTGAAAATCCATAAATGCTAAAAAATACCTAAAGACACATGAACTCAACTCCAAAACTAACCGTTCTAGCCACTGCCATTTTCACTTGTTTGATGTTATCCAGCTGTGAATTATTGACCACGCAACGATCAAAATTACCGTTGAATCCATCCACGGCAATTGAACCGATTCCGCCAGCGCAAAATAAAGCTGCGTCGAATGACACACCTAAACCCAAAAGTGAGTTATATCCCAGCACCGATTACGCGACGGCGTTGCCAGCGGCGACCGAACAAGCCGCACAAAATGCGACGGGAAAAAAAGGCAAAGGTGAATTTAGTTTGAATTTTGACGAAGCGGATTTAGGCGAAGTGGCGAAAGTGGTTTTGAGTGATATTTTGGGACAAAACTACGTTCTCAGCCCAAAAGTGGTGGGAAAAGTCACGCTGCAAACCACGCACGCTTTGAGCAAAGAAGAATTATTGCCGACATTGGAAATGGTGTTGAGCATGAACAATGCGGCGTTGGTCAAAGATGGCGATATTTATCACATTGAACCATTGAACGAAGCGTTATACAGCGCGAATTTTTCGTCTGGACACAATGGAAAATCGGGTTATCAAGTGCGTGTCATTCCTGTGAAAAATGTTGCCGTCGATAATATCGCGGATTTGATTAAACCGTTGCTGCATGAAAAAACGTTATTGAGTGTGGATAATCGCCGTAATTTATTAGTTGTTTCGGGGGCTGCGGATGAATTGGCGCGAATTGTAGACATGGTGAATACGTTTGATATTGATGTGTTAAAAGGGCGTTCGTTTGCGTTATTTCCGTTGGCGCACGTCGATGCCGAAACGTTGATTAAAGAATTGGACGAAGTATTTTATAAAAAAGCCAAAGGAGACGAAGGCGAATTTTTTCGTTTTATGCCGATTGAACGCATGAACGCTGTTCTCGCGATTACGCACCAAGCGCGTTATTTAAAAGATATTGAACAATGGGTGATGCGATTGGATAGAGCGAATTCCACCACGGGCGGTGGTGTAAATGTTTACAAAGTGCAACACGTCGATGCGGTGGAATTGGCGAATACATTGAACGATATTTTTGGAAATGGTAGCGGTTCATCAAAACGCGATAAATCGCCGCAACTCGCCAGCGGTAAAAAAGCCGGTGAATTGACCAATAAAACCACCAGTAAAACGGATGTGAAAAAAACCACCACAACTCGTTCTGGCACTGGCGGAACGGGCGATGCGAAAGTGTCGAACGTGGGCGACGTGCGAATTATTGCCGACGAAGCGAATAACACCTTAATCATCGTAGCGACCGCACAAGAATACGAAGTGATTCGCCCGATTATCAACCAATTAGACGTGATGCCATTGCAGGTTTTGGTCGATGCCACGATTGTTGAAGTGACGTTGACGGACTCGTTGAAATACGGTCTTCAATGGTATTTTAATCACGGTAACGGCGACACCAACTCGGCTAATAGCAATGGATTAGGCGTGTTATCAACAGAAACGGTAGCCAGTACAGCGGTCACTGCTGCAAAAGGCGGATTTGGTTATTCCTTTTTGAGTAAATCCAACGACATTGGCGCGATTTTAAATGCTCAAGCCAGCAACAATAACGTCAATGTCATTTCATCGCCGTCGTTAATGGTGCTTAATAATCAGGAAGCCAGTATTCAAGTGGGTGAAGAAATTTCATTATCGACGGGAACGTTCGGGGTAGCGGGCATTACTGGCGGAATAAACACAGGTAGCACAACGCCTTTAACGCAAAATCAACAACGCAAAACAGGTGTAAAACTAAAAATCAAACCGCGTGTGAATGCCAATGGTTTAGTCACCATGGAAGTCACGCAAAGCGTCGAAGATGTCGCTGATAGTATCAAAAATGGTGAAGTAAATCCCCGAATTTCGACACGCGAAATTGACAGCACTATTGTCGTTCAAAGTGGTGAATCCATTGTTCTAGGCGGCTTGATTAAAGATAAAAATACAAAAGGAGAAGGTGGAATTCCGTTGTTGCACGAAATACCTGTTTTAGGACCATTGTTTGGTAATAAAAACAAAGAAGGCAATAAAATAGAATTGGTCGTCTTAATTACGCCGCGCGTGGTAAAAAGTCGTCAAGATGCCGGATTGATTACCGACGAATTTAAACGTAAATTAAGCGGTATTTACGAAGACGAAACCGTGGTTAATCCGCGATAAACAAGACGGTTTAATACTGAAACCGTTAATTTTGAACTATTTGGAGTGATTTATGCGTTTATTTATTCTGTTGTTTAGCTTGTTATTCATGTCCCCTTTCGCGCTTGCCGAAGAAGGCGGTGGCGAAGGCGAGGCAAAAAGTGACGTGAATGGACCGTCTTATATGGAAATTACACCTAAGTTTGTTGTGAACTTATTGGAGCCAAGAAAATACTTATCGATTAACCTGCAACTGTTAATTGAAGGTGCGCCCACGGCTGCCGCGATTAAAAAACACATGCCCGCGCTGAAACATGAATTGATTATGTTGTTTAGCGACCGCTCAATGGACAGTTTGCAAACGATGGAACAACGCGAAGCCTTGAGACAAGAAACGATTGACGTAATTCACAAAACGATTGATAAAGCCGAAGGCGTGCCAGATTCAGAAGAAGTCGCAGAGGCAGCTCCGGCTCCCGTTGTGGATGCTCATAAAAAAGTGAAGAAAAAAGATTACGCACATTTGCCAAGTGAAGGTTTTAAAGATGCTTTTTTCACCGAATTTTTAGTGCAATAATTCTAGCGGCGTTAATCGCGCCAGAATTTGATTTCGCTGCTGTTCCGTATACGGAATAGCGGCAAATTTCCCCCATATCGGTGCCGACCAGGCTTTATCGGTTTGATAGCGCACCACATGATGCAGATGCAATTGCGGTACGACATTTCCAATCGCCGCGACATTCAATTTATCCGCATTAAAAATCACGGCTAATTTTTCTGCCAAATAACTGGATTCTCGAATCAAAGTTATTTGATCGGCAGTTTCCAGTTGATAAATCTCACGAATCTCATTTCGTTGCGGCACTAAAATAAACCACGGAAATTGGCTGTCGTTCACGAGCAAAACTTGGCACAATTCAAATTTCCCAATCACAAAACAATCTTTTTGTAACTGTGGGTGAAGTTGGAAGTTAGGCATTAAAATCACTTTCTTTTGCTAGTTGTTCTTTGGGTTAGGTTAAAAAGTTTGGTTAATCCGCTAATTCATCTCGGCACAACGAAAGAATTTGTCATGTACAAAGTAAAATCTTGCTCTTTTCCTGTAAAGTTGCTTTGGCAAAAACAACTTTACGGGAAATCTGGGCATACTTTTCAACTCAATGAAAAAGTCGAACATCGCGTAAAATTCTATAACTTAAAACCTTTTGCCAAAATATAAACTTCGTTACTGCGTGGACGGGAAGCCTTCGGTTTACGAATAATTACCGTCGTAAAGGCTTGCTGCACGTCTTTGTGAAAGGCTTCAAAACCTTCCCCTTGAAATATCTTTACTAAAAAAGTGCCGTTTTTTGTTAAGACGGTTTTTGCCATATCCAACGCTAATTCGCTCAAATAAATGACTCGCGCTTGATCGGTACTTTTATTGCCGCTCATATTTGGCGCGATGTCTGACATTACTAAATGAATCGGCGCATGATTTAAAACGGCATAAAGTTCATTCAACACGCTTTCCTCGCGAAAGTCGCCAACAATCATATCTACGCCATCAATCGGTTCAAATGGCAAAATATCTAACGCCACTAATCGTCCTTCTTTGCCTAATAATTCTCGCGCAAATTGTGACCAACCGCCAGGTGCCGCGCCCAAATCGACGATATTCATGCCAGCTTTTATCAGTTTATCTTTTTCATTCATTTCTTTGAGCTTGAAAACGGCGCGAGAACGATAACCTTGCGCCTTCGCCATTTTGACGTATTCGTCGTCGAAATGTTCTTGCATCCATTGTGTACTGCTTTTAGTTCGTGCCATTGCGTGCCATTTTTAGTGTAAAATCGAATTTTATTAAAACTTTTGATTGTAGGAACAACGTGTGGATGCTGTAAAAAAGAAAAAATTTAAAGCCGACTCGCACGCTTTAAAACCTGTCGTAATGGTGGGTCAAGCGGGTTTAACGGCAGCGGTATTAGCGGAAATTGAATCGTCACTGGATATTCATGAATTGATTAAAGTGAAAATTCGGGCTGAACGCGATGCGCGTAAAACGATTTGTGACGAAATTTGCACCTCGACAAAAGCTGAATTAGTTCAATCGATTGGACAAATTATTGTCATTTACCGTTTGAATCCCAAAAAGTAAAAGCGATGAAAAGGTCAAAAGCGATTTTTTATTTTTGACCTTTTGTTTTTCAAATTCAAATATACTGAATCGAAATAATTTCGTAATCAATATCACCCGCTGGTGCTTTAACCACCACGACATCTTCGGCTTCTTTGCCAATCAACGCCCGCGCAAACGGTGAACCAATTGAAATCCGACCGTCTTTAATACTGGCTTCATCTTCGCCAACAATTTGATAAATGACCCGTTTTTCTGATTTTAAATCTTCCAATTCAACCGTCGAACCAAAAATAACTTTGCCATTTGCATCCACTTTCGTGACA
>SESD01001619.1_pt1 | contig 12194 bp, 12 predicted proteins | sample 3171411 | NCBI WGS metagenome assembly SESD01 (sample SAMN06051880, study PRJNA518727) | freshwater metagenome | biome: subpolar coniferous forest; feature: holomictic lake; material: water; isolation source: holomictic Lake 442, 16.5 m depth | place: Canada: near Kenora, Ontario | collected...
GAACACCCGCCACGCCGCTTGCCGGCGACCGCTGCCGTTCCCGTCGCTTGTCCTGGCGGTCTGCGCAAGCGCAGCCCCTACATCCATCAATTCCATGTTGACTTAGTCCTGTACTTAGTCCACTATACCGTCATGTCAACCTTTACCATTCATGAAGCCAAGACGCACTTCTCGCGGCTGATCGAACGTACACTGGCGGGCGAAGAGGTCATCGTGATGCGCGGCCGGGAACCGGTCGTGACCCTCAAACCACTCCGTGCGCCGAAAAGCAAACGCCGGCTGGGTGGATTACCCGGTCTGGTGGTGCATATGGCCCAAGATTTTGACGCTCCGATTTCTGATTTTGCGGAGTATTCGACGTGAGACTGCTGCTGGATACGCACGCCCTGCTGTGGATCTGTTCTGGCGATGGCCGGCTTTCCGAACGGGCTCGGGCGGCGGCACTCGACGACCGGAGCGAACTGCTCTTTAGTGTGGCAAGCTGGTGGGAAATCGCCATCAAGGTCGGGCTGGGCAAACTCGAATTGCAGGCCGACTGGGCCGCAGCCATCCGGCGCGAAATGCGTCACAATGGCATCGAATGGCTGCCCGTGCGTCCCGAGCACTGCGAGCGCATCCCCTCTCTGCCGTTTCATCATCGCGACCCCTTTGACCGTCTGTTGATCGCCCAAGCCCAATTCGAGAAACTTGCGATCATTACCTGTGACCCTCAATTCGCGGCCTACGACGTGGACGTTCTGTGGTGAGTGTCCGCTGCCCTCTGCCATCTCTCTGTCGCACACTTGCCGGCAGTCTGCACAAGCGCAGCCCTTACGCAAACGCGTTTCTTCTGACAGGATTAACCGGATTTTCAGGATTGGGTGAGTCTGTGCCTGCCGGGAACCGGCAATCCTGTTGAATCCTGTTAATCCTGTCAAAAATCGGTTGTACCCGGATACCCTTAAACGACTCACTTCATCGATCCGCGCTTGTCGGTCATCGAGTAAGCCGTTCGGTTAAGCGTATCCGAGTAAGGGTGGCGACGAGGTGTACGTTTACGTGTACGCTCAAGTGTTTCTCCTGCTCGACTACTGCTCTTTCTACGTTCATCCATCCCGCTCGCCCGCGATCGTTACCGTCCACGGCGGTCTGCGCAAGCGCAGCCCCTACGCTGCCGCACCGTAGGGGCGCCGCTCGTCGGCGACCGCTGCCTATCCCGTCGCTTGTCCCGGCGGTCTGCGCCAGCGCTGCCCCTACGACGCGCCCACGGATCTGCTCACTGCTGCCTGCTTGCGGTTCACTCTCCTGCCCTGCGGCACGGGTCCGCTCGAATCTCTTGGCACCAGTTTCGGCGCAACGCGAGTTACGCTGCCAGCCACCATGTCTGGTTCCTCCGCCTGCCGCCGCACCGCGGCGGTGATGGCGGCGGCCACGGCCGGCGGGTCCCATGACACGGACGTCAGCATGGGCCGCGACTCCCGGCACCAGGGCGTATCGTTACGTCCGATCACCGTGATTTCTCCCGGGATATCCACCCCGGCCCGGTGCAGTTCATTAACCGTCTTGAAAGCCTGATAGTCAATGTGGGCCCAGTATGCGGTGATGCCGCGCGCACGGAAGAGTTCCGGCAAAGACTCGACGCGCGTCTCGAAGAAATAGATTGGCACGCACTCCCCGCCGGCCATTTCGATCATGTGGCGGCAGATCTCCGCCTTGGTATGCAGGGGTCCGTTCTCGGACACGGTCAAACCGGCATCCACGGCGATGCGGCGATGGCCGAGGCCCAGGAGGTATTCCATTACAGCGCGGCACTCGGCCGGATCGTCCAGCCCAACCCATTGGGCCTGGTCGTCAAAGGCGGGATTGATGCCTTCCACACTGAACTGGATGCGGCGATCGAACAGGCCTCGCACCTGGCGCAGGATGGTCGCCCCCTGCGGCGAAAGGCTCTTGGTGCTCAGCGAGACCAGGCACTCCGCCGGATTCGGCCGTCCGCGCAGGTGCCGGCAGCGATCGAGCGTAACGGACGAGTCCTCCGAAAATGGCACCACATCCACGCTGGCGCCGATCTGGCTCAGCGCCGAGAAGATCGGCTCCACCAGCAGGCCGTTGGCGTGGGCATCGTGCGACTGCAGCAGGCAGATGCGCCCCAGGTCCAGCCCGGGATTCCTGACCACCCGGGTGCCCTTGCGAGGAATACGCTGGAGCACCCCCTGCTGAGCCAGTTGGACGAGCGCCCGTTTCGCCGTGCCAAAACTACACCCGGTCGCCTCGGCGATTTCGTTGGTGTCGGGCAGCAGACTGCCGATTTCGAACCGCCCTTGGTCGATTTGCTCGCCAACGTACGCTTTCACCTGTTCAGTCAAGAATGTAGCCATACGCGCTCCAAGGCATCCATTTCGTTTATAGACTAGCATAATCAGGCTAACCCCACAATATAAGATTAACTTTTTTCCGGAGCCAAGGTAGTCCACGGCCGGCCCCAAGCCGCTGGTCTTGCGAGGCGCGAGGCAGGTGGGCAAGACGTGGCTGGTTCGCGACCTGGCTCAACGGCACGGGCGGGAGCTACCGGCGATCGCAATGGTCGCAGGCTGTTTCCGGCTGAAAGCTTTTATGCGTACAGGTTGTTGCCCTTGTCGTCGCAGATGACAAAAGCCGGCAGGTCCTTGACCGTGATCCGCCTGACCGCCTCCATGCCGAGGTCCTCGAAGTCAACGATCTCCGAGCGGATGATGTTCTCGCTGGCAACCAGCGCCGCAGCACCGCCGATGGTTCCCAGGTAGAAACCACCGAATTCGCGGCAGCAGGCGGTGAATTCGGCCGAGCGCTGCCCCTTGGCGAGCGTCACCAGGGATGCGCCGCGCTGCATGAAGTCACGGATGAACATGTCCATCCGCTGGGCCGTGGTGGGGCCGAAGCTGCCGCTGGCCATGCCGGGCGGTGTCTTGGCTGGCCCGGCATAGTAAATTGGATGCTGCTTCAGGTACTCCGGCAGGGGCTTGCCCCCGGCGAGCCCGGCATGGAGCCGGGCGTGCGCCAGGTCCCTGGCCACGATCAGGCAACCGTCCAGGCGGACGCGCGTGCCGGGCTTGCAGGCCGCGAGCTGCCGCCGGATCTCGTCCATGGGCTGATCCAGGCTGATCCTGACCTCCGGGGCGGACGTGCGATCCGTCAGCCCGGGAAGGTATCCTGACAGGTCGGTCTCCAGCTTCTCGAGGAAGACGCCCTCCGCCGTGATCTTGCCGCGGATGTTCCGGTCGGCGCTGCAGCTGATCCCAATGCCGATGGGACAGGATCCGGCGTGACGCGGGAGGCGTATGACGCGGGTGTCGAGCGCGAAATGCCTGCCGCCGAACTGGGCGCCGAGGCCGGAGGCCTCGCACAGCTCCATGGCCTTGCGTTCCCAGGCATGATCGCGAAAGGCGCTGCCGGTGGCATCGCCGTGATCCGGAAGGGTGTCGAGGTAGCCGGCGGTGGCCAGCTTGACCGTCTTGAGGGTCATTTCCGGGGAGAGCCCGCCGATGACGACCGCCAGGTGGTACGGGGGGCAGGCGGCGACGCCAAGGGCCTTGATCTTTTCAGCCAGAAAGCGGGCCAGCCGCTGGTCGTCGAGGATCCCCGGCGCCTCCTGGCAGAGCATGGTCTTGTTCGAGGAACCTCCGCCCTTGGCGATGAACAGAAAGTGGTACTCGCTGCCGGGAACGGCCGCGATGTCGATCTGCGCCGGCAGGTTGTTCTCCGTGTTCTCCTCGACGGTCATGGAGCGCGGGGCCACGACCGAGTAGCGGAGGTTGTCCCTCTGCCACGTCTCCCGCACGCCGCAGGCCAGGCAGGCGACATCGTCGGCGCCGGTGAAGACATTCTCGCCCTTGTGCGCAATGATCGTGGCGATCCCGGTGTCCTGGCACAGCGGGAGCTCACCCCCGGCAGACAGGACGGCGTTCCGGACCAGGGCGGCCGCGACAAACCGGTCGTTCTCCGACGCGGCCGGATCAAGGGGGATGGCGGCAAGGGCATCCAGGTGGGGCTTCCGCAGGAAGAAGGAGACGTCGTGAAAGGCCGCCGCGGCGAGGATGCGCAGCGCGTCCGGCTCGACGCACAGAACCGTGCGGCCGCCCTGGTCCACCCGCCTGCCGGCAAGGGCTGGAAGCTTCCGGTAGGGTGTGTTGTCCGCCGCCAGGCGGAACAGCTTGAAGTCCGATGTGCGGGTCATCCCTGCTCCTTCTCGAGGGGTTCGGCGATCACGTTTCTGCCGTCGGAGCGGACGCTGGCGGGATCGTGGTGCGCCCGGAACCCTACTGGAACCACGGCTTCGACGCAAGCACCGCGGCCGGGCATGCTGCCGGGGAACGGTAGCGACACGTTCGCAGGAATCCGGGCGTCCGCCGCGATCCGCTCGAACTGCGCCGCGGCCTGGGCCACGTAGAGGCGTTTCTCGGCATAGGACCCGGGGAAGAATGCGGCCTTGAAACCAGCCAGAACCAGGTTGCGCAGCGCGCGCAAATCGAGGTCAAAGGTCCTGGCCACGAGCGCGATCTCGCGGGAGAGCGTCGTGTGCGAAACCAGCCGGTTGTCCGTGCCAATCACCACGGCCAGCCGGTGCGCCAGCATCTGCCGCACCGGGTGGTTGATGATGCCGTCCAGCTCCGGCATGGTCTGCAGGTTGCTGGTGGGGCAGACTTCCACGCCAATCCGGCGCAGGGCAATGTACTCCGCCAGCCGCTCCACGTAGCGCGCGCGATCCTTGATCGCCGGGTCGGCGATGCGCTCCGGCGCAAACAGCCAGGTGCCGTGGCCGATGCGATCCGCGTGGCAGCGGGTGATGGCCTCGTAGATCGACTCCGGCCCGTAGGCCTCGCCCGCGTGGACGGTCTTGCAGATGAAGTGATGGTGCGCCTCCTGGAACGCGGCGGCGTGATGCCCGGCGCGAAAGCCGGCCTCCTCGCCGGCCAGGTCGAACCCGACCACCGGGATGCCGTGCCGGTCGCGCGCCTCCACGGCCACGCGCGCGGCCTCGAGCGAGGCCAGCGCCACCAGCTCCTTGTGCGGCATGGCCGGCAGGACTTCGGTCAGGCGGTCATAGTACGGGCTCATGCCGGGGCCGAAGTTGCGCATGGCGCAGACGATCAGCCCGAAGCGGAAGCGCAGGTCGCGCCCCGAGGCGACGGCCGGCGTCGCATGGTAGGCCCGGGCGGCGCGTTCCAGGCCGCGGGTGACGGCCGCGAGCACGCCGATCATCTCGTCGCTGCGCGTCACGTGCAGCTGCGGCGCAAACCGCACCTCCAGGTAGCGCACATTTTCGGCCAGCACGTCCTCGGCCAGCTCACAGGCCACCCGCTCGAGGGCCCCGGTATCGCGCAGCACGGCGCAGGTGTAGGCAAAACCAGCGAGGTATTCCGAAAGGCTGGCATACTGGCTTTTGAAGACCCGTTCGCACAAGCCCTGCTCCTCATAGGATGGCAGCACCACGCCCTGGCTGCGAGCCAGGTCGATAAGCGTGGGCAGGCGCAGCGAGCCGTCGAGATGCACGTGCAGCTCGGCCTTGGGCACGGCGAGGATAAATTCGGCTGTAGTCATGGCAGGATGGCCCCCGTTTGCACCGCGCATTGTACATGGTCCGCTGGCATGGGTCATGCCCGGAGTCCGGCGTGGGCGCAAGTCAGAGCTGACGGGGTTGCTACCCACGGTTGCCAAGTGAAAAGGTGGCCCGGGCGCTCCGCGCACGGGCTGCCACTGGCCTCGCGCATATCCGGCATCTGCCCGCGCGCGGAGCGCCCGGGCCACCTGGTTCGGCGTCCATGCGTGCCGAAGATCCACGGCTCAACAACAGCGCGTCAACTCTGTTTGCGCCCGTCCGGCGTCCGGACCGTCACACGCCATCAAAAGTGGCCAGCCCCTTTTCGCGCAGGCTGAGGTGGCCCGGGCGCAGATCGGTCTCGCGGCCGACGATGACGTGGTCGAGCACGCGGATGCCGAGGATGCGCGACGCCTCGACGAGCTGGCGCGTGACGCGCAGGTCTTCAATCGAAGGCGTGGGGTCGCCAGAGGGGTGGTTGTGCGCCAGGATCACGGCGGCAGCGGCATAGCTGATGGCCTTGGAGAAGACCTCGCGCGGGTGCACCGGGCTGGAGTCGAGCAGGCCGCGGGAGATCTCCAGCGGGCGGCCGATGAGGCGGTTGCGGGCATCGAGCAGCAGCGCCCAGAAGACCTCCTGCCGCAGGCCGCCGGACAGCGGCCGCAGCTGGTCCGCCACGCTGGCGGGATCGCGGACCACCGGGGCTTCCGCAACCGCGGCCTGTGCGGCGACACGGCGCCCGAGTTCAAACGCCGCCGCGATCTCCATGGCCTTGACCTTCCCGAGGCCGGAGATGTGGCGGGCCGTGATCTCCTCGAACGAGGCGTGCGCAAGCCGGGGCAGTCCTTCGAAGGCCTGGAGCACATCGCGCGCGAGCTCGGCGACGTTGCGTCCGCGCCGGCCGCTGCGCAGCAGGATGGCCAGCAGGGCGTCGTCCGGGAGCTGCGCTGCGCCGCGAAGCGCCAGGGCCTCGCGCGGGCGCAGGCCGGGGAGCATTTCCCGCACGGTCAGCGGCGCGGCAGGATAGGGCGCGCCTTCCTCACGACAGCCGGATGGGGGTCGGGCCATGTTCTCTCCATGCCGCGAGCACGCGCATTGCCATGGCGGGCGCGGGCTCGTCCGCCGCAATTTCGATCCAGGTCACCTCCGCCTGGTGGCGGAACCAGGTCTCCTGCCGCTTGGCAAGCTGCCGGGTGCGCGTCACGATTTGCGTGATAGCTTGCTCGCGGGTGATGCGATTGTCAAGCAGATCGCAGGCCTCGGCATAGCCGATGGCCTGTCGCGCCGTGGCCGCCACCGGCGAAGCCGTTTCCCCGCCGCCATCTCCGGAGGTGCACGAGGCCGGGCGGGTCGCGGCTGCGATTCTCACACCTCTAGAGGTGTGAGAATCGCTCCCCCAGGCGGGAAACCGGGCGCGCAGGGCGGCAACTTCATCGAGGAAGCCGGCGGCGAACATCTTCTCGACGCGCGCCGCGATGCGGGCGTGCAGCACGGGCCGTGGCAGGTGCAACCCGACCAGCCGCGGCGGCGGCGCGGCCTGCCATCCATCCGGCAGCGCACCGTGGACCTCGACATGCTCCAGCGCCCGGATGACGCGGCGCGGATTGTCCGGATCGGCCAGCGAGGCAACCGCCTGCGGCGCGCGGTCGGCCAGTTCGCGGCGCAGCGCGTCCAGCCCTTCGCGCGCGAGCCGCTCCTGCCAGTGGCGCCGCCGCGCCGGATCCGCCGCGGCGGCGTCGAGCCCCTGCACCAGCGCACGGACATAAAGCCCCGTGCCGCCGGCCACGATCAGGCCGCCGCCCGCAGACGCCCCGGCCTGCGGCATTCCCGCGGCGCGCAGCTGCGCGCGAACCTGCGCCAGCCAGGTTCCGGCGCTGAACGGCTCGTCCGGGCCGGCCAGGTCAATGCCGAAATAGCGCACGCGGCCACGCTCGGCTGCCGGCGGCTTGGCCGTGCCAATGTCCATGCCGCGGTACACGAGCATGGAATCGGCGGAAAGGATGGCTGCGCCCGTGCGCTCCGCCAGGGCTTGCGCCACGGCCGTCTTGCCGACTGCGGTGGCGCCCACGAGGAACCAGGCGGCCGGGGAGAGATGGCTTTCGCCGCCGCAAGGAGGCACCCATGCCCCACTTCGTGACCTTCGTGAACCCTTCGCGTCCTTCGTGTCCGATTCGCCTGCGGCCATACGATTTCTAACGGTTCACGGTTCTATGTTCACGGGCTGGCGCTTCCGCCGCCGCTCCTCGCGCCACTGCAGGAGCATGAAAAGCCCCACGCCGACACAAATGGACGCGTCCGCCACGTTGAAGGCCGGGAAGTGCGCCCGCCCATAATAGAAATCGATGAAGTCCACGACATAGCGGAGCCAGACGCGATCAATCAGGTTGCCGCAAATGCCGCCGAGGAGCAACCCGAGAACCAGCCAGCGCCAGGGCAGGTCGCCCAGCAGCGCATGGCGCCGCCAGACCAGCAACGCCATCGCGGACAGCGAGAAAACGACCAGGAACGTCTGCCAGCCGGAGAGCAGGCCCCAGGCCGCGCCGGTGTTGCGGATGTAGCAGAGATTGAGCAGGCCGGGAATGACTTCACGCCCGGCGCCCTCGTACGGAAACGTCTGCCGGACAAGCCACTTGGTCGCCTGGTCCAGCACAACCACGGCGCCGGCAACCGCCACAGGGCGCATGCGATGGATCTGCATGCTCAGGGAACCCGGCGGCGCACCCCGCCATTGTTGCGGCCGCGCTCCATCTCCGACTGGCACTTGATGCAGTTCTTCGCAAACGGCAGCGCTTGCAGACGGGGCTTTTCGATCAGGCTGGCGCAACCTTCGCACACGCCGTACTTGCCTTCGTCGATGGCGCGGATGGACTCGTCAATCGTGAAGATCATGTCCTGGTCGCTGCCGGCGCGCTCCAGCGCGAACAACCGGTCGAAGGCGTCGGTGCCATCTTCCTCCGGATTGACCTCGTCATCGCGCTTCAGAGAGTCCTGCCGCATCCGGGCCACCTGGCCGGTCAGGCGGTCGCGAAGAACCTGCAGCTCCTTGCGAAAAACCTGGAGATCCTTGTCGCTGAAACGATGCGTCCGGGGAATCGGCTTCGAAGCCGCGACCGCAGGAGCCGCCTGCTTTTTTGCAGCCGGAGGTGCCATCACGGCCTTGCGCGCCGGAAGCGAGGCTGCAATCTTGGCCAGCTTCGCCACCCGGGAGAGCGGTTTGGCGACGGGCTTGACGGCGGGCTTGACGTTCTTGCCCGCCTTGCCGGGCTTGGTGGACTTGCTTGTCGCCATGAGAACTGCAACTCCTGTTAAAGGGGACTTCCGGTCAGAGAGCGGGTTATAGTATCGTAACCCCTGTGCGGCGTCAACCCGGCTGCGACCCCGAAACCACGAGGTATTTCAAAATGATCACGATACTTCCTGCATTGCGTGGCGTGATGACATCGGATGGGCGGCTGCCGCGGCTGCGTGTCGCGGCGGCACCTGCCGGTGCAGCCGCGCTGCGCGTGCCGGCCTGGGAGACACCGGCCGCGCTGGTGGTGGCCCTGCGCGCCGGCGTGCCGGCTGGCGCGCGGCAGGTGTGCCTGGACGGGGTTGGCTCCATCACGGCGGAATATTCCGACCTGCCCGGGCGCGCGGCGGGAAAAATTGCACTGGTGACAGGCGCCGCACAGGGGTTCGGGTGCGAGATCGCGGCTGATCTGGCGGCGCAGGGGGCCTGGGTGGCGCTGGCCGACGTCAACGAGGCCGGAGCCGCGGCCGCCGCGCAGCGCATCAACGCGACCTGCGGGCGCGAGGCGGCAATCGGCGTGGCCATCAACGTCACAGACCCGGCAGCGGTCAAGGCGTGCGTGACGGCGGTCGTCAGCCAGTTCGGCGGCATCGACCTGCTCGTGGCAAACGCCGGCGTGCTCCGCGCGGGAAGCGTCAAGACGCTGCCGGCGGCGGATTTCGACTTTGTCACCAGCGTGAACTACAAGGGGTATTTTCTCTGCGTGCAGGCCGTGGCACCAGCCATGGCCTTGCAGCACCTCGCCTGCCCCGAGGCGTGGTCCGACATTGTCCAGATCAACAGCAAGTCCGGCCTGCAGGGGTCAAACCGCAACGGCGCCTATGCGGGGAGCAAGTTCGGCGGCGTCGGGCTCACGCAGAGCTTCGCGATGGAACTGGTCGACGACGGAATCAAGGTCAACGCCATCTGCCCGGGAAATTTCTTCGACGGCCCGCTCTGGTCCGACCCGCAGAACGGCCTGTTCGCGCAATACCTGCGCACGGGCAAGGTGCCGGGGGCGAAGACCGTGGCGGAGGTCCGGCGCTTCTACGAGGCCAAGGTCCCCATGGGGCGCGGCTGCACCACGCCGGATGTGATGCGCGCCATCTACTACCTGATGGAGCAGCGCTACGAGACCGGCCAGGCGCTTCCCGTGACCGGCGGCCAGGTGATGCTGGCGTAGCGTCTCCGTGCCGAAGATCTTTTTTGCGGCGGTGCGCGGCCGGATCATTCCGGCGGGATTGCGCTCGGCGAGTCGTACCAGGGGGTGAAGGTGTTGTAGTCGCGCAGCACCCGCCAGAGCACAAACGCGACCACCAGCACCAGCAGCACGAGCAGGAAAGGCACCACACGGTGTTCGCGGACTTTGCGCAGCACCCGCCGCCGTGCGGATTCGCGCCCGCGCCCGCGCCGGCGATGGCGGCCGGCTGGACCGCTTTCATGCACACATGGATCTGTTCGGCTCGGCACCCGTTCCACAGCATCACCCTCCGCATCCGTCTGTTTCCGCGCCGCCGGTCTCGTCCGCCGCATCCCCCGCGGCCTCTTCCTCCGTGCGGGCAAATTTCGGGTTGCCGCCGGCGATCACGAGGGTGACCTCGCCCCGGACCGGCTTGCCGGCGAACTGCCTGGCCAGCTCGGAGAGGAAGCCGCGCGACACGCGCTCGTGCTGCTTGGTCAGCTCCACGCAAACCGCGGCCTCGCGGTCGCCCAGCGCCTCGAGCGCCGCCTGCAGCGTGGCCCCCACGCGAAAGGGCGACTCGAAGACCACCAGCGTGTGCGGCGCCTCGCGCTCGTCCGCAAAGAATCGCCGCAGCACGCCGGGCCGGCGCGGCGGAAACCCCTTGAAGGTGTAACTCGATGTCGGCAGCCCCGAGAGGAGCAGCGCCACGTCCACGGCCGAGGCGCCGGGGAGCACGTCGAACGGCACCCCTTCCTGCGCCGCGCGCCGCAGCAGCCGGTAGCCGGGGTCGCTGATGCCGGGGTAGCCGCCGTCGGAGCAGAGCACCACGCTGCGCCCGGCGCGCACCGCGTTCACGAGCTGCTCGCCGGCGCGCTCCTCGTTGCCCTGCCGGTACGAGATCATCTCCGGGCGCGGCAGACTGTGGGCCGTGAGCAGGGCCCAGGTGCGGCGCGTGTCCTCGCAGGCGATCAGATCGGCGGTGCGCAGCGCCTCCAGCGCGCGGGGCGTCAGGTCGCCGAGGTTGCCGATGGGAGTTGCCACAACGTGCAGCATCGCTTCAGTTCCTCCACAATGGCCAGGCGCAGGGTATCCAAGCCCAGACCGGAATGAGCCGACACGGGAATGGCATGCGGCACGCGTTCGGCCGCATGCTCGATGGCCACGGATGCGCCGGGCAGGTCGCACTTGTTCAGGACCAGCAGCGAGGGCACGTGGCCGGCGCCGATCCCGGCGAGTGTTTCGCGGCAGACGTCGAGGTGGTCCTGCAGGCGCGGATGCGAGGCATCCACCACGATCAGGAGCAGGTCAGCCTGCACGGCCACGTCGAGCGTCGAGCGGAACGACGCCACCAGCCCGTGCGGTAGGTGGCGGATGAACCCGACCGTGTCCGTAAGCATGATGCGGTGGGCGGCAATGCGCAACTGGCGCGTCCGGGTGTCGAGCGTGGCAAAGAGGCGGTCGTCTACGTAGGCGTCGGCGTCCGTGAGGCGGTTGAGCAGCGTGGACTTGCCGGCGTTGGTGTAGCCCACCAGCGAGACCACGGGCCACTGGCGCTTGCCGCGCTGGCGGGTCTGCCGCGCCTGGATCAGCTCGAGCTTTTTGCGCAGCTCCGCGATGCGGCGCCGCATGGGGGCATTGCGGAGCTGGAGGCGGCTTTCGCCCGGCCCCTTCATGCCGATGCCGCCCTTGAAGCGCTGCTGCGCCTCGAGCACGGGGATGCGCGCGAGCAGGAACTGCAGCTGGGCCAGCTCGACCTGCGCCTGGGCCTCGGCGGAGCGGGCGCGGCGCGCAAAGATCTGCAAAATCACCTCGGTGCGGTCGAGCACGCGCACGTCGAGGTCCTTGTTCAGGTTGTAGGCCTGCACGGAGGTCAGCTCGTTGTCGAACAGGATCTGGTTGGCCTGGCGCTCGGCGCAGACGGCGCGCAGATCCTCAACCTTCCCCTTGCCCAGCAGGTGGGCGACGTCCGGGCGGGGGCGTCGCTGGGTCACCTGCCCCACCACCTCGATGCCGGCGGTGTCGGCCAGGCGTTCCAGCTCCAGCAGCGAATCCGCAGCCTCGGCCACATCCATCCGGCCATGGATCACCTGCACCAGCACGGCGCGCTCGTGAACTGCTGTTTCATGAAGGGGCATGCAGGCGAAAGTGTCCAGCCTGCGGGGCGGAAAGTCAAGCTAGCCCTGCTTTCG
>SESD01001621.1_pt1 | contig 12159 bp, 11 predicted proteins | sample 3171411 | NCBI WGS metagenome assembly SESD01 (sample SAMN06051880, study PRJNA518727) | freshwater metagenome | biome: subpolar coniferous forest; feature: holomictic lake; material: water; isolation source: holomictic Lake 442, 16.5 m depth | place: Canada: near Kenora, Ontario | collected...
GTCATCCGGCACGCGCCCGTGAACTCATTCGCAAGCAGAGAGCTGTTCGTATTTGTCGGCATCCTTATACGATACGCTTGCTAACGCCTGGTCGGGTGGACGTTGATGCTATCACTATTCAGCAGGAACCCCGATGAAACAACCCCGTATCCATAGCGCCGACACCCTGTTTTCTGCCTTGGCTTATGACCCCGAGCATCGACTATTTTTACTGGCTGATGCCAGCATCGGTTTTGGCTTTATCTGCTGCCCATTGACCGGCGCTGATGCGAGCGTTTCAGCCAGGGTTAATGTGCTGCTGAACCAGGATTGGCCCACCGAAACCTTGCTGCAAGTCAGTCTATGGACCTCGCCCGATATTGAAGAGTCCTTGGCGGTAATGCAAACCCGCCGCCTGAAACAGCAAAAATCGACCTATAAAGCCATGACTCAGGCCAGCATCGATTTTTTACGGCAAGGAACTTCCAAACCACCTGAAGCCATTTCAGGTGCACGGCTGCGCAATAGTCATGTGCTGGTCACCGTTAAACTGCCGATTGCCAATCCTAGACCCAGCGACAACGAACTGCGCAACGCGGCTGAATTACAGCTAGCGACACAACAATCCTTAACCACCATCGGTCTTAATCCGGCTATTCTTGATGCCGATCAGTATGTCCGACTGCTCAATACGCTACTGAACTGGAGTCCTGATGCCGGTTGGAAAGATCGGGTCGTGCCCGAATGCAACCCCAGTCAATTGATTCGCGACCAATTGCTGGATTATGACAATGCCCTGCAAACTGACGAGAAAGGCCTTTGGCTAGGGGCAAAACGGGTTAAAACCTTGTCTGCAAAACGCACACCGGACCATTTTTATTTTGGCAGCGCCAAAAGTTACCTGGGCGACATTTTGTCGGGCACCCGTGGCATCCGCCAGAATGCGTTAATCAGTTTGACGTTGCATTACCCGGACGCTGAAGCCACTCGAACGCGTCAGGAAGGCGTCAGGCAGTTCATTACTAATCAGGTCAATACCCCCATTGCCCGTTTTCTGCCGGCCTTGGTGCAACGCAAGCATAACTTCGAGGTGCTGTTTGACGCCTATGGCGATGGTGACCGACCGATTCGCAGCTATTTTGGCGTGGTGTTGTTCTGCGATGACCACGAGGAAGCCGCCGCCATTTCCAATGCGCGTGTGTACTTCCGGGAACTGGGCTTTCAACTTCTGGAAGACAAGTATTTTTGTCTGCCATTTTTCCTCAACTGCTTGCCATTCGGTGCAGAACGGGCTGCGATAGCCAATCTTAAGCGTTACCGCACCCTGGCCACCCGCCATGCCATTCCGTTACTGCCGCTGTTTGGTGATTGGGCTGGCACCGGTACACCGACCTTGAATTTTGTCTCGCGAAATGGGGAACACATGGCGGTGTCGTTATTCGATACCACCGGCAACTATAATCTGTGTATAGCCGCTGAATCCGGTAAGGGCAAATCATTTTTAACCAACGAGATCATCGTCAGCTATCTGACCGAAGGCGCGCAAATTTGGGCGATTGATGTCGGTCGCTCTTATGAAAATCTCTGCGAGGTGCTGGAAGGCGATTTCGTCAAATTTACTCACGGATCGGACATTTGCATGAATCCTTTCGAAATCGTGCAGAATTTTGAAGAAGAAGCCGACATGCTGGCCGGGTTGGTCAGCCAAATGGCGGCGCCCACGGAAAAACTCAGTGACTTTCAAACAGCCGGTTTAAAGCGCATCCTGAAAAACCTTTGGACCGAAAAAGCCCAGACCATGGCCGTCGACGACATTGCTCACGCGTTATGCGCCGAAGACGATCAGCGCATGAAGGATGTCGGCGAACAATTGTTTCCGTTTACGACGCGCGGTGAATACGGTCGCTATTTCAACGGCCGTAATAATGCCCGCTTTGGTAACGATTTTACGGTATTGGAACTGGAAGAACTCAAAGGCCGCAAACACTTGCAACAAGTCGTCTTGCTACAATTGATCTACCAGATTCAGCAAGAAATGTATCTGGGCGAACGCAACCGTCCCAAGATTGTGATTATCGATGAAGCCTGGGATTTGCTCACCGAAGGCGATGTCGCCAAATTCATGGAGCACGGCTATCGGCGCTTTCGTAAATACGGCGGCGCCGCCGTCACCATTACCCAGTCGGTGAACGACCTGTACCGCAATGCTGCAGGCCGCGCTATTGTCGAGAACTCGGCCAATATGTATCTGCTGGGTCAGAAAGCCGAAGTCATCGAAGGCATGAAACAAGACCGGCGCTTGCCGTTATCAGATGGCGGTTATGAATTGCTGAAAACCGTCCATACCTTGCCGGGGGCGTATTCCGAAATCTTTTTCCTGACCGAAATGGGTTCAGGAATAGGCCGACTGATCGTCGATCCCTTCAAACGGATTTTGTTTTCCACCAAGCCCGAAGATGTTCAAGCCTTGAAGCAATTGAGACGCCAAGGTTTAAGTTTAGGCGATGCTATCCAGCACTTGCTCGACAGCCGCAAGCCCAAAGATCGGGAGGTGCCTTATGGCCGGTAAATCTCAGTGGCTGGGCATGACCCTGTTGGCGGCGATCGTCGGTTTGTTAAGCGGTACGCTGTCCGCTTACCAACTGCTGAAAGCGCCTGTGCAGCGTTTGAATCTGACTACGCCGGTCTTTGTACTCGATCGCGCCCGACTGATCCAGGCGCTACCACCGAATGCCACGCCGGAACAGATGGCTCATGCCGTTGAAGATTGGCAGCACCTGGCTACCAAGTTAAGTGCCGCAGGTTACTTGGTGCTTGATTCGACCGCCGTTCTTGCAGCACCCGAAGATGTTTATGTCAGGCCGGAAGGGACACTGAGGCGATGACACCAAAGACAACGCTACGAAGCATCATGCCCAAACCCTCGCTCGGCTTGTTTTTTCTGAAAGCGCTGCCGCTGCTGATCATGGTATTAGCCCTCGAACATTACATAGGCCAGCGGTTTTTGATCGGTGGCGATGATCAAGTCGATCGCTGTTTGCCGGACAAACGCATTTATATCATTGACACCTATAACAAGGACCTCTGGCGGGGTGATCTGATCGCCTTTCGAGCTGAACGCATGAGCCCGTTTTTTAAGGACGGCCAGGTGATCATTAAAATCGCTGCCGGTGTCACTGGTGATCATGTCCAGGTCGATAGTCACCAAACGTTGATCAACGGCTCAGTCATTATTGAAGGATTGCCTCTGGTCAACAAGCTCAAACAATCGCCCTCTGCGTTCAAACGCGATGAAACCATACCGGCCGCCGCCTACTGGGTGACCGGCAAGGCACCGAAGAGTTTTGATTCGCGTTATTGGGGATACGTTTATGACCATCAGGTCATCGGCCGGGCTTATGCGCTTTTTTAAAGCTGGCCAACATTCAAATCCTGCCTCACTGATTGGCAGAATTGGCAGGATCACTCTGCTGGCTACTTTATATTGGCAGTGTCCCGTTCACGCGGAAGATGACTGGCTAAGCCACTCACAAAACATACTCAACGCCTTGGAAGGTCAAACCCGACCAGCCTGGTTGGACAGCAATCCTCATCAAAATGAGGCCCGGCAACAAGCGCTGGAAATCTTCAATGCCTCCAAACCCATTGCCTTGGGTGTCACACCCGATCATGCAGTGAGCCAAACCGGCAAACCGCTGCGCGTCATGTTTATTTCATTCTCTCTGGGAGAATCGGTGCTTAAAGGTATTTTTGAAGAGGCTTCGGGGCAAGATGATGTGCTGCTGGTCTTGCGTGGCCCCAAGCCTAAGCAAAAGTTGCCGGGATTGTTTGCCGACCTGAAAGTGCTTTTGAAAGACATCGATCCGGTACCGGCTATCGTTATCGATCCCACCCGTTTTCAGAAATGGGCAGTGACCACCGTGCCCGAGATCGTGGTGGAAGAGCAGGGTAAAGCCAGTCTCCGCGTCAGGGGCGTGACCAGTCTGGACTGGTTAAAGTCTCGTCAGGCTGCCGGTCGACAAGGGGATCTGGGACGCTTCGGTGAGGTCTATGAGATTGCCGAAATTGACTTGCTCGAAGAAATCAAACACCGTCTGGCGGCCATGAATTGGCCACAGAAGCAACAGCAAGCCATTGCCCGGTTTTGGGAGCAGCGTCGTTTCGAAGTCCTGCCTGAAACGCAGGAAAACCGAGACCGCTTGGTTGATCTGACAATCACCGCACCGCACGATGTAATGGCGCCCAATGGCAATCTACTTATCCGTGCCGGGCTATCCGTTAATCCTCTGGATAACATGGCTTTTGGTCTGTGTCTGATGGTCTTCGATGCCACTCAACAGGAGCAGATTAATACCGTCCGGCAGTTGTCCTGTCAGGACAAGAAAGCTCGGGTACTGTATCTGGCGACACAATTGCCGCGTCAAGCCGGTTGGGACGGTTTAAAAACGTTGGAAACTACTCTTAAGGCACCGGTCTATTTATTGACAGCTGATGTACGTCAGCGTTTTCAGTTGCAAAAGGTGCCTGCACTGGTAGAACAGTCCGGCAACCGGATAGTGGTGCGAGAACGTAAAGTTACACAATCAAAACCGGGTGATCACTGATGAAACGAATGATTGCCCAATGCCTACTATATCTATTACTGAGTCTGGCTTCAGCCGGTCATGCCGATACGACGACCAAAGCCACTGATCCGCTCTGTGCCGATGCCGAACTCTGGTCCGGAAAAATGATCTCCGATATTTGCTGGAGTTGTCTGTTTCCGATTCGCGCAGCCGGAGCCGCACTGGGCGGAGGCAATATCCCGAGTATCGCTACCGATCAGAAGTTTTGCTTTTGCACCGACCCTATGGGAATCCCGCAATTGGGCATGACTGTAGGTCTATGGAATCCGGCCCGATTGATCGAAGTGGTCAGAAATCCCTGGTGTTCTCCAGCCTTAGGCGGACATACCTTCAGCGCCTCGAAAGTCCGTTTGATGGCGACGACCGGCAAAGGCGATTTTGATGCCAGCGAGATGTCGTTTTTCAATTACCACTACTTCGCCTTTCCGCTGACTATTTTGCTGGATCTGTTTTGGGATGACCGGTGTAACGCTGACGGTTATCGGGACTTTGATCTGTTGTATGTCTCGGAACTTGATCCCACTTGGAACAGCGATTTGCTGGCGTTTTTTACCAGTCCCGAAACCGCGTTGTTTGCCAATCCGGCAGCTATTGCTGCCTGTGTAGCCGATGCGGCGGCCGCCGCTACCGGCAATCCATTGGATGCCTTGTTCTGGTGTGCCGGGGCATGGGGCCATCTGTATCCTTTGTCCGGCATTTCGCCGACCAGTTACGGCACCGATCCGCGCATTACCAGTTTACTGGCTACCCGCGCAACGGCGTCTTTGCATCGTCGGGGCTTGGCCTGGAAGACCTCGGGGAACGATGCTTTGTGTGGCGGGATGATCTATCCCTTTATGCCTAAATCCCAATACCGGCTGAGCATGTTTTATCCGGTCGCAGAAACCGAGTCCAATCACGCCATTGGCGAAACCACCTTCAAATGGGGAGCAGGCCGCAGTTATCCTGGACCCGGTGAAGATCATCTGTATATCCTGTGGCGCTGGCAAGACTGCTGCGTGGGACTGTAGATCAAAATGGCCGGATTTTTTGACCGTCATTGCAGATTCACCCGAAGTCTGGCCATGACCTTGGGTATCACCTTAGCCTGGACGCCGTTCGGAGTCACTTGGGCGGATGCCCTACAGGCCGCCGGACGCGACGGACAGCAAACCGGACAACAGCTTCTGGGTGGATTTCAGTTTCCTGTCGATACCGGCACTGGCACCCTGAAATTAAACCCAGGCACCAGCCAGGAAACTACCATCAATATCAATACGCTGTTTCCGGATTCGGCTAGTACCGGTAGTTCCACAAGCAACATCAGCCAATTGTACGGCAATAATCCGGGCACGATGGCCGCCGGGCTTACTGCGCAAACTACCTTGAACGGTGAAAGCAGTGCGACTGGAGAAGCCTATCGCACCTTGATCAACAATGCCCATCAGTCCCATCCGGACTTACAAAATGATGCTCTGTGGACTGCGAGCGACCAGGTGTTTGCAAATTTTACACCGTGGGCAAAGTCGTTCTCGGACTGTACGACCACCACGACCCAAACTGCCACGACGCAGATGGTTCAGGTACCCGACTATCAACTGTGTTTACGACAACCGACCGTACCGCAAAGTTGTAGCGCGACCCATCAGGTTAAAGTAGAGCCGTTACTCCACTATGTGTCAGGTAACGGTGGCCTGTCCAGTTGCGGTCCGGGGTGTATGGATCTGTATGTGGGCGTAGTCGGCGATAATTACTGGTCAGCCGGTTGCGCGGTGTTCAGCTGGCAGGTCACTTACACGATGCTACATCCGGAAGCGATTGTCAGTGCAACCCTCGAAGATGTAGAGTTCGACGATCATGCCCAAGTGTTCTATGACGGCAATCTGATTTATACCGGGTCAAGCGGCTGGGGAGCGCCGTGTGAACTTAAAAGAAGTTGGGTGGACCATCCCAATAAGGATGTCACTTTTGCGTTTAACAGTACCGGCAATAAAGTCTTTAGACAAGACACCCTGGTGGGCGGCAATGGTGAAGGTTATTCGCGTATCCGTCTTCGTTATGACTTGTCTAAACTGATTAGCCAGGATCAATGGAGCTGGAGCGGTCCGAACTGTCAGAATCTTGCTAATGCGATCACCGATGGTATTTGCCAGTCGGGCAGCCAACTCAGTTGCACTAATGACCCGGCCAATGCCACGGGGTGTTATGTCGATCCGGTCTCGCAAGTTATGGTTTGCGCTAACAATTTAACCCCAGCGCCGGTGGCCAGTGCTTCGGGCATACGCAATACCTGTATGAGCATTACCGCCGCTGGTCAGTGCGATCTCAGCAGCACAGGACAATGCTGGACAGACACAGCCGGGACACACTGTCTGTCGCCACCCGCTTCGGGAACGCCGACTACTTCCTGCTCGATTTTGGAAAACCAGGGCTGTGCGTTTATTAAAAGCCAATGCCTGGATACTTTGGCGTCTGGGACCTGCTGGGATAGCGTGGACACTTACGACTGCGGCCAGCAAGTCGGCATACCGGGCATTCAAAGCAGCACCCAGCAACAGTGTTCAGGTCCGATTCGCTGCATGGGTGAGGATTGCGTCACTGTCAACAAAACTCAGAGTCAGGATTTCACCAAGGCGGTAGCGTTACTCAATACCGCTCAGCAAATGGCTATGGATTTAAGTTGTGACTACTCAAATGCCAACCTGCAACAAAAAGATCCTACTTCCTGCCAGGTGTTCAAAGGCAAAGCTGCCGACTGCAAAATGGTTGGCGGTGCGGTAAACCTGGTTGATTGCTGTAAAACGCCCGAGGGAAGTATGGGGCTGGGCCGCTACATCGACTTATTACTGGCTACCAGTCAACTGGATAATGCCGTGATGCGCATGGATGCGACCTCAGCGGTGCGAGGTACCTGGGAAACCCTGCGCACGCCGTTTTCAGTCGCTGGCGATGCCTGGAACAGCGTTCAGGCGGATTTTGCCTCGGGCGTTAACGATTTGGTGGGTTCGGATATGCTCAGTGTTACCGATGTCGCCGAACAAGGTTTACTGGACTCACTGAAGGGTGAATTGATGAATTCGGTAGCCGAGTGGATCGGCAGCACCTTTGGCGAAGCGGCCGGCAATGCACTGTTCAGTGCCGGTGGTCAAGCAGCGTTTGATTCAATGGGTAACATGACACCGGCCGCACAATCCGGTGGTGTTGAACTGGGCGGCGGTGCGGCCGTTGCCGGAGAAATGCTCAGTACGCTAATGGGCGCTTACACTATCGTGATGATCATCATCATGATTATTCAGATTGTTTACTCGTGCGAACAATCGGAGTACGAACTGGCAGCGAAAAAGCAGCTTAAAGTCTGCAAAGACTTAGGCTCGCTCTGCGAAAGCAAGGTAGCCGGACTGTGTTTGGTGCGCAAGGAGAGCTATTGTTGCTACAACTCGCCATTGGCGAGAATTTTAAACGAACAAATTAAGCCGCAACTGGGGATGGATTTTGGCACACCAGAGGTACCCCAGTGCTCGGGCATTAAAGTGGCGGATCTGGACAAGGTCGATTGGAATCAGGTGAATCTGGATGAATGGCTTGGCATACTGGCTCAAACCAACCATTTGCCTACCGCAGGGAACGCGGCATCAATGCTCAATCTGGATCAATTGACCGGAACGGGCAGCCGATTGAATCCGCAAAAATACGGTGCCTCGACCAGCAGCAGGCAGGATACCTTAACCCGAACCCAAGGCCGCATGACTAATCTGGATGTACCCACCGTCAAACGCCAATCGGAACTGGAAGGCTGGGGCATGGGGCCGCCGTAATCAGCACCAAAACATTTAAACGTTAACGGCGTCTTTTAAGGATTTACCCGCTTTGAAGGTTGGGGTTTTCGATGCGGCAATGGTGATGGCTTGGCCGGTTTGCGGATTACGACCTGAACGTTCCGCTCTTTGCTTGACTTCAAAGGTGCCAAAGCCTACCAAGGCTATGGTATCACCGCCTTTTAAGGTGGCTTCGATGGTTTTGGTCAAAGCATCCAGAGCACGGCCTGCATCAGCTTTGGTTAAATTAGCGTGTTCGGCAATGGCGGCAATCAGATCGGATTTGTTCATAGCGTATTTTTCCTTAAAGTTGTTGATAAAAATGGCTTGAGGCCCTGTTTTTTTTTTGCTCTTCTAACAGCGCTAAGGATTATTACAAATTTTCCTGATGATTGCCGTAATTAAATGTGTACTTTTACAGGCTTCATTCCACCGGTTACTTTCTGGACAATTTCAACATGAGGCGGCATCACCCATAATTTGAAAGCGTGGAATGACATTGATCACTTGGTTTTTTAACTCATAGCCTCAACAAAAAGCGGCATTAGGCAGTAACAATCGATCTGATTTACCCGGTAGCGCGATAAATCCGAAATGGCGATAGAAAGCCGCAGCTGTTGCATCCTTTGCATCAACGACAATACCAACCACAGCCAAACTATCGCTTGCCTGCTTTACTTTTAAACACGCATCTGCCAACAAAATCGACCCCAACCCTTTGCCTTGAAAGGCTTGATCGACGGCTAATCGGCCTATCAGGGCTACGGGTATTGGATATTGGGGGAGTTTCCGTGCCAAACTTTCTGGCAAGTCCGAACAATTAACACTGCCAGCACTTAATGTGAAAAAACCGGCCAGATGATCACTATCATCGTCCGGTGTAGCCACAAAAACTCTTGCAAGATCGCGTTTCACATCCTGGGAAGCATAACGTCGAATATAGTCATCCAGTGCAGAATGCCCACAGTTAAACTGTTTCGTATCAATTTTTCCGTCATGGGCCCGGATAAAATAGGCTGTCAAGGCTTAACCTGTAAATTGTGACGGTTGAAAGCCCGGTTTAATGCAGTATTAGGATGCAGGGGCTTATCAAGTGCCATAAGAAAAGCTTGAAAATCTTCTGGCTGTAAGGTGATCGACTCATGTTCTTTAATGACGAGTTCTGCAGAAGATAAAGCGTGAGTCAACACAAATTCCGAGATACTGACATGCGCGTAGGCTGCCGCTTTATCAAGCATCTGCCGGGCATAATTATCGCAGCGTATATTAAGCCGGCTTTCTTTAATAATTGTTGGGTTCATCGTTAATCTCCAAAAATCCATGATTAATTGTGCGCCGTTTGTACTGACATTGCAAGATTCACCTTTGAGAAATCCACAAAAATATAAAGGCTTCCGCCAATATTACATGCACACCTCAATAATTAAGGTGTTTATGGTAAAGCCCTGCATAAATGATTGAAAAGACTCTTTCCATTTGGCTTAAACTTAGCAATTATTTAAGTACATAACTAACCTGCAAAACCTGTTTTGAATACTCAAATTTATCTCGATTACGCTGCGACAACACCCATGGCGCCCGAAGCAGCAAAAGCCATGGCGCAATGCTTAACCATAGACGGGGTTTTCGCTAACCCTGCATCTTTGCAGCATGGTTTTGGTGAAATAGCGGATGCCTTAGTCGAGCAATCCCGCACTGAAATCGCACATCTATTAAGTTGCAAAGCGAAGTATCTGATTTTCACCTCAGGTGCTACGGAATCAAATAATCTGGCTATCAAGGGAATTGCCTTAAGGTATCAAAGCAAAGGTAACCACATTATTACCTCTGTCAGCGAACATAAAGCGGTCTTGGATACCTGCAAATACCTTGAAAGCATTGGTTTTAAAATTACTTATCTAAGACCTGATTATGAGGGCCGCATAAGTCTTGATCGTATTTTGGATGCACTGACCGAAGAAACCATCCTTGTGTCCCTGATGCAGGTCAACAATGAGACTGGGTTTATCCAGGACGTTGAACAAATCGCTCAAGCCCTAAAAGATAAAGACTTGTTTTTTCATGTTGATGCCGCGCAAAGTGCTGGTAAGTTAAAGATTGATCTGACTGAAACACCTATAGATTTGTTATCCCTGTCAGCCCATAAGTTTTATGGCCCAAAAGGCATTGGCTGTCTGAATGTACGCAACAGAAAACAAATCAATCTTATGCCATTGATGCATGGCGGGGGACAGGAATACGGTCTGCGCCCTGGTACTTTAGCCACCCATCAGATAGTCGGTATGGCAATGGCTTTTAAAAATGCCCATGACCTAATGTTGACTGACTATCAACATGGCACACGCCTGGCAAAAATGCTAACGGACCAACTCCAACAACTTGAAGGCGTTCATTTCAACGGCGACCAACTCACTAAATTACTCCATATAATCAACACATTTCTTTCGTATCATATTTTGTCGTTAAATCAGGTGGGAAAATAGGGTAAATTCACACGGGAGAGGCCATTTCTACTTTGCTCTAACGACAAATGTACGCATAAAATGAGGTTATGTTAAATGGGGCAGTCATTGAGGGGAAATGGCGTCGCTCAAGGCGACATGCTAGCATTGAAAATAATCGTTCGATACGAGATTTGAAAGATTGATAAGTCATATATTTTCCCTTGGCGGCGACAGATGATCAGCTTCGATCTCACCAGCAAAATTGCGTTCGGATACACGGCGTAAAACTTCAGCAACTACAAACTGGCTCCGCATTCCTAGAGTCATGAGCTGAATTCTGGAGAGACCATGTGGGTCATATCGAGTCCGTACATAGTCAGGAAACTCCGCACAAGCTCGCATTAAGTCTTCGTCTTTCACCGTTGAACTGCAAGAAATGACAGCTTCAGCTAAGCCGGCTAGATGATGATTAAGTTTTCGTCTGCGCGGCTCTGACCAACCGAAAAACGCGAGTACACCCTTCATAGCAAGCTCGGCAGACAGACAGGCGCTTTGTACCGTAGTGGCTAAGCCATGATCGCCTGCCAGTGTACGTGCTGTGCCGGATAGCGCTGAGCCAGCATTACTCCAGAGCTGATCTGCGTCGTGGTTTTGTGATCTCAAGTCGTTGACGCTATAAGCGAAATCCCAAAGGTCTGCAACTGAATATATCGCCCTCCAAACTTGGCTAGGATCTTGTTTCCAGATGATTTCAAGTTCCATCGGCGTTATATCAATACATTTGATTGGGTCAACAACTCCAGAGCCGAAGCACACATTAACTCGGGCGAGATACATCTGATCTCTCAAACCGACACCACCGACAAGCATGCTTGGCATGGAGAAGTTACTGGATGGATAGAGCTGATTATAGATTATCATTAAAGGACCCCATAACTCAGAGGCGAGGATGTCCCCGGACAAACCTTTAAATTGCATCCACGCCATCACAACATGGAGAGGCCTTGAGTGAAGGGGAAAATCGCGCTTGATTAGTACAAGGTCGGTTTTCTCGATGAAAGTTCTGTCTATTATGTTGTTAGAAACATTATTTTGCATGATGGTCTCTTCCGGTTGACATATTTTGAGGCCAAATGGAATTAAATTTAATTTCGAATATTCGCCACGGGCGTTTTGGCATAGCCCATCAATTTATTCAATACATTCTCTACGCTCACTAAGAAATTTTTCTTGCTCACTCTGTCAACTAGAATGTAAACTAGCAACTATGCTGATAACTGATGTTACGCAGGCTTCCTGAAAAAATCAATATTTTTA
>SESD01001622.1_pt1 | contig 12149 bp, 12 predicted proteins | sample 3171411 | NCBI WGS metagenome assembly SESD01 (sample SAMN06051880, study PRJNA518727) | freshwater metagenome | biome: subpolar coniferous forest; feature: holomictic lake; material: water; isolation source: holomictic Lake 442, 16.5 m depth | place: Canada: near Kenora, Ontario | collected...
AATTGATTTTTAGGGACTCCAAATGGGGTCTAGACAGTTACACTTTGGCAGATACATTCTCATTCATATACATGAAGATACGGCCAAGATCTCATTATTGTTTTACAAGTGCCGTAGCATACACATTTTTAATGAAAAAATGTCAAACATAATGCAAATATCGGTTTATCAGAGACACCTATTTTTATGTAGCAAATTCGCCATATTATGATCTGACGTTCCCAAAGCAAATCCAGCTCGGTATACGTTCCGTGCGCTGGTCGGAAAATGAAGTGCAGGACTGGATACTCTCCAAAATGACTGCCAGATAACTCACAGTGCGTCTCAGTTTAGTCTCCTAACAATTTTCTGGTGCACCCATCAGTGTACCCATGGACAGATACAAATAACAAAGGCCTACAGGATATTCTCTGTAAGCCTTTGTTTTTACTGGTGCGCCCGGCAGGATTCGAACCCACGACCCCTTGGTTCGTAGCCAAGTACTCTATCCAACTGAGCTACGGGCGCTAAAAATTTCTGATCAAATCTATCGCCGGATCAGTTATCGGCAAAATTATATCAGACTGGCGGAGAGAGAGGGATTCGAACCCTCGATAAGCCTTTTGAGCCTATACTCCCTTAGCAGGGGAGCGCCTTCGACCACTCGGCCATCTCTCCGAAATTTACGGCGGGGCGGTCGGCTACAACCAAAGAGCACACCATAAGCAACGACTATCTCTGTAATACCCCGTCTTCTCACCACAGAAGAGGCGCTAGGATAGCGGTTAACACCTCTCCGGTCAAACCTCTCCGCCCACTCACAATAGAATTTCAGGGCGTCTGATGAAGGTCAAAGACTTTATGCAGCACTCGGACTGCAAGTTCCATATATTTCTCATCCACCACCACCGAGATCTTTATCTCGGATGTAGAGATCATCTGGATATTGATCCCCTCTTCAGCCAAAGTTCGGAACATTTTGCTCGCGATACCTACATGAGATCGCATCCCAACCCCCACGATTGATACCTTCGCAATCCTGTCACCACCGATCACGTCTCGGGCTCCGATATGAGGCTGAACCTGACTCTTAAGGATATCTACCGTTTTCACAAAATCATTACGTGGTACGGTGAATGAGAAGTCTGTCAGTCCGTCATGACCCACATTTTGGATGATCATATCCACATCGATATTGGCATCGGCTACCGGGCCGAGTATTTGATAAGCAATGCCGGGGCGGTCTGGCACACCCAGAACAGTGATTTTGGCCTCGTCTCGGTTAAATGCGATGCCTGAAATGATGGCTTGTTCCATATCTTTATCTCCTTCAAAAGTGATCAGCGTGCCCTGGCCCTCCTCCTCAAAACTGGACAGCACCCTTAGCCTGACCTTGTACTTACCGGCGAACTCGACAGAGCGGGTTTGTAGTACCTTGGACCCAAGGCTTGCCATCTCTAGCATCTCCTCGAAGGTGATCGTCTTTAATCTCCGAGCCTCGGGTACGATGCGTGGGTCGGTGGTATAAACGCCATCGACATCGGTATAAATCTGACACTCATCAGCCGCTAGGGCCGCAGCCAGGGCCACGGCTGTTGTATCCGATCCGCCACGTCCCAGTGTCGTAATGCTTCCGAACTCGTCCGCCCCCTGAAATCCAGCCACCACGACGACATGACCATCATCCAGATCAGCTCGAATTCGATCCTCATCAATCTTCAGTATTCGCGCCTTATTATGTGAGCTATCGGTCAGTATCCGGACCTGTGAACCGGTATAACTTCTGGCCTTAATACCCAGCTCCATAAGAGACATCGACAGAAGTGCAACCGAGACCTGCTCTCCGGTCGAGACCATGACATCCAGCTCGCGTGGATCTGGATTAGCCTGGATCTCCTTAGCCAGAGCAATCAACCGGTTGGTCTCGCCACTCATGGCAGATACCACCACCACCAGTCGGTGACCCTTAGACTGGAATTTCGCGATCCGGCGGGCGACATTCTTAATGCGTTCAGGGCTTCCTACCGAGGTACCGCCGTATTTTTGAATGATTAGTGCCACGTTTATTAATATTCCCCATCAAGGATGATTAGAAGATACAAATCTTACTCGATTCCCACACAGAACACTCATTCCCCACCACATCCGCGATTATAATTAATTTTCATTCAGTAAAAGAAATTGCTGTGCTTGCTTGCATTGAATGAAAAATAAACTAGATTTAGATTAATGCGGACTTTGGGGAACTTTAATTTTGAAAGTTAAATCCAACTGACAATCACCATAGTCCAATATATCTAACTGTTAAGGATAAGCATTATGAAGCTCTTTGAAGAAATATCTAGTCCACGTGAGCTCCGTCGTAAGCTGGGCCTTAATCAACATGATTTCTGGAGTAAGGTCGGGGTTACCCAGAGCGGTGGTTCCCGATATGAGAGTGGGCGTAACATGCCACGGCCGGTGAGGGAACTTGTCAGACTGGTACATATTGAACAAATCGATCTAACTAAAATCAGGAAGGATGATCTGATCGTGGCTGAGTTGCTAAAAATACAAGACCCAGAGCTTTACAAGAACCTGAAAAAATCCATCAAGTCGAAATAGCCCCACATCACATCCATCGCACCTAGATGCATACTGTTCTAGCATCACCACAACCGAACTAGATCATGTGTGATTACTACGGGCTGATCTTTACCTCTAGCCCCATTGCCTGAATCTCGGCACCTAATGACTCCATCCATCCCTGGCTAACCTTTGTAAGACGTGGCGATTCAGGCTGCATCGATGTCCGGGCAAGTCCGTAGATCATCACCCCCTTAAGGGGGGCGCCATCTCTCAGCAATTCAGCAACAAATCTCAGATAAGCATCTACTTCAGCTTCGCTCAGTGGCATATCATCAATCTGAAACATACAACTTTGCAGCCAGGTTGGACACAGAGATGTGGCCAACAGTAAGTTAGTGCGCATCCGGCTCAGGCTCATATGCGTATTATTAATGAGAGCTCTCCCTGACCGTGTAACACTATCTAATTTGAACCAAACCTCACCATTAATCTCAGACATCCGACTCAGTCCGGCCTGAACATTATCCCGATTGATCAGACTGCCATTGGTGATTAGCACTAACTTAATATCTCTGGGCAACTCAAGGCTACCCCTTACCCTCCCGATTAGTTCAATGACCTGTTCAAACTCTTTAGCACTGGTCGGTTCGCCATTACCCGATAGAGCGATATCATTAATTCGCCTTAGCTCAAGTGGGACCTGGTTCTGCATGAAGTCACCATACAGAACCTCCTGCAGGAAGGTTCGCAACTCCACCTCAAGACTGATCAGATCAATAACCGGTGCCGTACCACGCTTGAGTTCCGGCACTTGGCAATAGATACACCGCCAATTACATGCGTTATTAGGGTTGAGATTGATACCCACCGACACACCACCCGATCGTCGAGACACGACCGGGTAGATGTATTTCATGCCGATGCTATCTCGGCTGTGATCGTCGATATTCAATAGTTTCGATGTAGGTAGCAATGTTACAATCCCGTCAATGTTAATCACACGCAGGCTGGAATTCGACGCCGGTCACCGAATACCCTCCCATAATAGCCAGTGCCGCCACATGCACGGCCATCGATACGCCATTGAGATCACTCTGTCTGGCAGCATTATCACTGACGAAGGTGTTGCCGAGCAAGGCATGGTGATGGATTATGCAGAAGTAAAACGTATCGCTAAATCAGTGCTGGTAGATGAGTGGGACCATGCCTTCCTCGTATACTCGAGAGATCTCCCGGTATTAGAGTTCCTACAATCCCTCGAAGGACACAAGACCGTCATTCTGGATGTGCCACCTACTGCTGAGAACCTCGCACTTACCGCATTTCATATGCTCGATACCGCCTATCAAGACCATTATGGTAACCATCTATGCCTAGAACAGGTACGGCTATATGAAACACCAAACTGCTGGGCGGATGCAGTGAGAGAGAATAAGACTTAACGCCCCAATCAATCAACTGCATTAACTTAATTTTTGTTATCCCGATTAGCGCAAATACTCTGAAGAGAACACCACCCGATGCTAAACCAGCCCTTCCCAGACTTCGAATTGCCCTCTACTAGCGGGCAGATATTCCGTTTATCCGAAGCGACCTCCGGAAAGTCTTTGGTAATTTATTTTTATCCTAAGGACAACACACCCGGTTGTACTACTGAGGGTCAAGATTTTAGAGATGCCTATCCTGATTTCATCAAGGTTGGGTGTGAGGTTGTCGGAATTTCACGAGACAGCATCAAATCTCACGACGGTTTCAAGTCAAAGATGGAATTTCCATTTGATCTGATAAGTGACTCCGATGAAACCGCCTGCAAACTATTCAGTGTGATTAAGATGAAGAATATGTATGGAAAACAGGTACGAGGCATTGAACGGAGTACCTTCGTATTTGACCGAAATGGACTACTGCAACGAGAATGGCGCGGGGTTAAGATTCCAGGACATGTACAGGAAGTATTAGACTTTGTAACAGGACTACCCACCAAATGATCATGCCCGGGCAGTACCTCGCAGATAGATACTCTTTCTGACCGAAGGCTATTCAGAAACAATCAATCCGGCAGGTCGATTCAAGGACTGGGATGTCACTGTAAACATGCGCGGACTCAACCGCTCAGACTAATAGTGACTAGAACTAGACCTTGTACAACTCTCGAACCGCGTGTATTCACCAAGGAAGGTCAGATCAATCTTTCCGATAGGCCCATTGCGCTGCTTACCGATGATGATCTCCGCAATCCCCTTATCCTGCGTCTCAGGATTGTAGACCTCGTCACGATAGATGAAGAGGATCAGGTCAGCATCCTGTTCGATCGCGCCAGACTCTCGTAGATCCGACATCACTGGCCGCTTGTGCGGGTTAGGCCGCTGCTCTAAGCTACGGTTCAACTGGGAGAGCGCAACCACCGGCACCTGAAGCTCTTTTGCTAAGGCCTTTAAGGAGCGCGATATTTCTGAAATTTCGGTAGCTCGGTTCTCGCCCTGACTGCTTGATGACATCAGCTGCAAGTAATCCACCACGATCAGTCCGAGCCCACCATACTGACGGTGGAGCCTCCTCGCACGTGCCCTAAGTTCAAGAGAGTTCAGTGCCGCACTCTCATCGATAAATAGAGGGGCCTCATTCAACTTACCCAGCGCGTGTGTGAGCTTAGACCAGTCCTCATCCTGCAAACGTCCGGTTCGAACCTTATGCTGGTCGAGCCTCCCCACCGACCCTAGCATCCGCATCGCCAACTGAGTTCCACCCATTTCCATACTAAAAATAGCCACCGGTTTCAGAAGATCCAGTGCCACATGCTCAGCAATGTTAAGTGCAAATGCAGTCTTCCCCATGGACGGCCTTCCTGCGACGATGACCAAGTCCCCCGGCTGAAAGCCCGAAGTCTTCTGATCGAGATCATGGAACCCGCTCGCGATACCGGTCACATCGTTTGGATTATCCTGATTGTAGAGCGTCTCGATACGCTCAACCACCTGCTTCAGGAGGGGCTGGATGTCAGTAAACCCCTGCTTTCCACGAGCACCTGCCTCAGCAATCTCGAACACCTTTGCCTCGGCCTCATCCAGTAAGGTGCCTGCAGATCGACCTGCCGGGCTATACGCTGAATCAGAGATTTCAGACCCGATCCGCGCGAGTTTACGCATGACCGATCTCTCACGAACAATCTCCGCATATCGTCGAATGTTCGCAGCTGATGGAGTGTTCTGAGCCATTGCGCCGACATAGGCAAGCCCACCCACACCCTGAAGATCAGCAGACATTTCCAGGGACTCGGCAACGGTCACTACATCTGCCGGTTTATTATGTTCAATCAGCTTACAGATATGACGGTAGATTAATCGGTGATCCTGACGGTAAAAATCATCCTCAGTGACCACATCTGCGACCTTGTCCCATGCATGATTATCCAGCATCAGTCCACCCAATACCGATTGCTCCGCCTCGACCGAGTGGGGTGGTGTCTTATAGGACTCGATCGATGGATCGTTACTGATAGTGGAGAGGGTCTGTGCCATGGAAGATGCTTAGAGAGACAGGTAGAGTGGTAGGATTATTCTACCATCAGCAGTCGAGTAAACAATAAAAAAGGGCTGTCTCCAGCCCCTTCTCATTAGCCCGCCTTGAAATTTTCTTAGGTGGTGGTCTCGCCTAGTACCGATACAGTGATATGTGCCAGTACGTCACTATGCAAAGCGACCACGAGTGGATGGTCTCCCACCTGCTTCAATGGCCCCTGAGGCATACGGATCATTGACTTCTCGACCTCAAGACCTTGCAACTTGAGGGCATCTACAATGTCTACGTTCGTCACAGAACCGAATAGCTTGCCATCGATCCCAGATTTCTGGCTGATCTGTACCATCAGACCATCCAACTTAGCTGCATGGGCCTGGGCAGCGGCCAAAATCTCCGCCTGAGCCTTCTCCAGTTCTGCACGCTTTGCCTCGAACTCGGCCACGGCAGCCTCGGTTACCCGCTTCGCTTTTTTTTGTGGGATCAGAAAATTGCGCGCATAACCATTCTTTACGTTGACCACATCGCCCATCAGTCCAAGATTAACGACCTTCTCCATCAATATAATTTGCATGACAACTCCTCAGTGCAAGTCAGTATAGGGAAGCAGAGCGAGGAAACGTGCCCGCTCGATAGCAACCCCCAACTGGCGTTGGTAGTGGGAACGGGTACCGGTAATACGTGCCGGGATGATTCTTCCATTCTCATTAATAAAGTCTTTCAATATCTCGACATCCTTGTAGTCCACAGTCTTGATACCCTCTGCGGTGAAACGACAGAACTTTTTACGCTTGAATAGGGGCTTTGCCTTCTTGTCCTTATCCTTATCCTTGCTGTCTTTACGTCTTGAGATGAATCGTGCCATGATTTTTTCCTATTTACCGATTAAATGATATCTAATTTATTCACATGCAGTACTAGGTACATACTCATGCGGCTTTTTTTCGCTAGAAACCCAGTCAGCCTGACCGAAGTACCGGTCTCCATACTTGAAACAGTTTTTGCCATCTGCGACATCGCCATCGCGGAGACTTCACACTCTACCTGACGGGGCAGATCTGACTCGACCTGGCGGGAGGTGTGGCTAATCGTGAAATCGGTCACCGCTAACCCGGCTGGTGTGTATCTTAGCTTGCCAATTTCAGTGACTTTTCCACAAATGACCGTCTGGTTGCAATCCAATGAACTATTCCGAGCTAGGATCCAGCGATACTCGTTTCTCTTGCATCCTCTTCTGCCTGAGAGAGAGTAACAGGCCGCTCTGAACGCATCATTGGGGAGAGCTCCGTCACCGGCCCATCCATCCTGATGGTCAGATGGCGCAAGATTGCGTCATTAAATTTGAAGGCGTGATCCAGTTCATCCAGCGTCTCCTGATCGCACTCGATATTCATCAGTACGTAGTGAGCCTTGTGAACCTTCTGAATCAGATAGGTGAGCTGGCGTCGTCCCCAGTCTTCTAGTCTGTGGACCTGACCACTCTTAGTGGTCACCATGCTGCGGTAACGTTCAATCATCGCGGGCACTTGCTCGCTCTGATCGGGGTGAACCATGAAAACGATTTCGTAATGTCGCATGAGTTTTCCTTAAGGGTAAAGCCTCCCGCGATGCGAACACGGTGAGGCAAGGTTGTTACTCGGTATTGATCATACCTAAAGGCACAATGCCTCCGAGCTAGGAGGGCGCTATTCTACTGAATTAATGAAAAAATATCAAATCTACTTCGGTTCAAATGCATCCCTATTTAGGAGGAATGTCATTCCAAGACTCCTCTCTGACGGCGAGTTTCGAATAGACAAATACCCGCACTGACTGAAACATTAAGACTCTCTATACTCCCCATCATGGGGATTGAGACCATCTGATCACAGGTCTCACGGGTGAGTCTCCTCATACCCTCCCCCTCTGCCCCCATCACCCATGCGATCGGACCCTCTAGCTTCACTGAACCGAGCTTGCTGTCAGCATCGGCCGCAGTTCCAATGATCCAGATCCCACGATCCTTCAATTCTCGTAGTGTACGGGCAAGATTGGTCACAGCGATATAGGGGACATTGTCTGCAGCACCGCTCGCCACTTTATAGACCGTCGCATTAAGTCCCACAGCACGGTCTTTAGGTGCGACCACCGCATGTGCGCCGAATGCATCTGCCACTCTCAAACAAGCGCCGAGATTATGCGGATCCTGCACACCATCCAGTACCAATATCAGAGCAGGCTCAGTGAGAGTGTCGAGAACATCCTCGATATCGACATAACTGCGATTGGCATCGATATTTGCAGCCACCCCCTGGTGGCGAGCACCCCCTGCCATGCTGGCGAGTCTAGTGCTATCACACAGGATCAGCCGAAGACCCTGAGACTCGGCCATCTTAGTTAGATCACGCGCGCGCTGATCGTGACGAGCGGAGTCGAGGAAGATCTCCTTCACGCTGTCTGGATTCTGACGCAGTCGGCTGATGACTGCATGGAAGCCGAATATTAAACGGATACTGGACATTTAAGGATACCCCCTAGATACCGACCATCACATGCACCCCTATGCCCGGTTCCAAAAGTGCTCTGATTGAGATGTTGAATTTTAGAAACAGTCTTGAAGGTGTCGTTGCATCTGGAAATAGATTCGACTTTATTCGCCCTTCCCAGCCAGCACAAAATCGATCTTGCTGGTCTCGAGATCGACACGCACGATCTTAATCCGCAAACGGTCACCCAAACGGTAACGCTTTCCGCTACGCTCTCCCAGCAGCATATGCTTAGCAGAATCGAAATGGAAGTAATCGCTAGGAAGCTCGGATATGTGTACTAATCCCTCTACATAGATGCCATCCAACGCGACGAATAAACCGAAGCCGGTGACACTGCTGATGACACCGTCGAAACACTCTCCGATCCGGTCCATCATGTAGAAGCACTTGAGCCAAGACTCCACATCTCGACTGGCCTCGTCTGCACGCCTCTCCGTCTGTGAGCAATGCATCCCTAATTGGCGCCAGTCTCCTGGGGAGTAAGCATCTCCACTCAAGACCGACTTGATCGCTCGGTGGACCAGCAAGTCTGGATAGCGACGGATGGGTGAGGTGAAGTGCGTATAGGACTCATAGGCGAGCCCGAAGTGACCGACATTGTCAGGGCTATAAACCGCTTGGCGTAGGGACCTGAGCATGACTGTTTGTAGCAGCTGTGCATCCGGCCGGTCCTTGATCTCGGCCAATGTCCGGGCATAGTCTTTGGCATGGGGCTCATCCCCTCCACTCAACTGCAGGCCAAACTCCTTGAGGAAACTGCGTAACGCAATTAACTTCTCCGGAGTGGGGCCCTCATGGATACGGTATAAGGTCGATTGCTTGTGCTTCTGCAGGAAGTCGGATGCGCATACATTGGCAGCCAGCATGCACTCCTCAATCAGACGGTGTGCATCATTACGCTTCACCGGTAAGATCCTCTCAATCTTACCCTGATCATTAAAGATCATCTGTGTCTCAATCGTCTCGAAGTCAATCGCACCACGTCTCTCACGAGCCTTCAGCAGTAACCGGAATAACTTGTAGATCAACTGAAGGTGAGGAAGCAACTGTGTATGTCGGTTGGCATCCTCACCAAGAGGATTCTCCAGCATCGCCGCCACCTGAGTGTAGGTGAACCGTGCATGCGAATAAATGACCGCCGGGTAAAAATGGTAATCGAGGAAATCTCCACCGGCATCAAGATGCATCTCACATACCATACAGAGACGGTCCACCTGCGGATTGAGGGAGCATAACCCGTTAGATAAGACCTCTGGAAGCATGGGGATCGCGCGCCTCGGGAAGTAGACCGAATTGCCACGATTGAATGCCTCCCGATCCAATGCATCGGCGGGCCGTACATAGTGACTGACATCTGCGATCGCGACATACAACTTATAACCATCAGCATCCTGCTCACAGTAGACCGCATCATCAAAGTCACGAGCGGTCTCTCCATCAATCGTCACCAATGGCAGATGACGGAGATCTTTCCTCCCGGTCAGGTCACTCTGTAGCACCTTGTCCGAGAACTTAGCCGAAACCTTGTCCACCTCAGGTGGAAACTCGTAGGGCAGATCATACTTACGCAGCGCGATCTCAATCTCCATCCCGGGCGCAGAATAATCCCCCAGAATCTCGATAATACGTCCGATCGGCTGGGCATTCTTACTGGGCTGTTGGATGATCTCTAGCATCACTACCTGTCCTGACTTGGCTCCCATGGACTCTTCCTTGGGAACTAAGATATCCTGGCTGATACGTCTATTCTCAGCCTCTACAAACAGAATTCCATGATCCGAATGAAGCCTCCCAACCAACTTAGTAACGCCACGCTCCAGCACCTCGACGATGGCGCCCTCCCGACGACCACGGCGATCCAGACCTATCTCGCGTAGCATCACCCGGTCCCCGTGAAGTACCTTGTGCATCTCCTTGGGGCCTAGGAATAGATCAGGACTACCATCATCTGGAATCAGGAAACCAAATCCATCCGCATGACCCTGAACCCTGCCCATGATCAGATCGAGCTTCTCCACCACGCAGATATCGCCCTTGCGGTTACGCATGATCTGCCCCTCTCTCACCATGGCGGAGAGACGGCGGCTGAATATTTCGTGTTCTTCAGCAGTGATTGACAGCAACTTGTGCAGCGCCCCCTCTGCAACAGGAACTCCCTGCTCTTTCAGGACTTGGAGCATGAACTCCCTGCTTGGGAGGGGATGTCCATACTGCTCTTTTTCACGCTGGAGATGTGGGTCTAGACTGCGTAGTTCAGGCCGTTTCTTAATTGACAAAACAATGATTTCCTATAGAATTACGCCGCTACTCTGAACCCTTAATAGGGGTATCAGGCATTGCCCAGATGGCGGAATTGGTAGACGCACTAGGTTCAGGTCCTAGCGGTGGCAACACTGTGGAGGTTCGAGTCCTCTTCTGGGCACCATCAAATACCTACAAAGCCGCACCGTTACTGAACATCAGGCGGTGCGTTTTTATTTGTATACCTAAAACTATACCTTAAAGATCTCGCTAGGCCTCTTTAAGAAGTCCCTCAGCATTTTACCCCAGAGGCACCGCGGACCACGGCTATTTTTCCTCATTGCTTATTTCCTCACCATTTTCAGGGAGCCACTTGGATCTCGCCTGATGCGCCGTAGCAATATGTACAGACTTAGGGACTGGACTCATCAAGTTCAGCGACCCAGCGTAGTGCCTTTAGCTCTATGATGGTCAACTCACCCAGGCTCAAAAACCCCATCTCTGTCAGGATTCTAGAAGTAGCCTCGATATCGTTAGACTCCTTCCTTTCCAGCAGCATAAGCAGTCGACCCAGATCTCCACGACGAGACAACAGAGCAAGCTTTACTTCATTAGCCAGATTAATCTGGGCTACAATTTGCGGCATCGAAATACCAAGCAGGGTATCGAGTAGGGATAATATTCCGGCCATGAAGGCCCGATCGTGATATTGATGATCATGAGGACGCTGATCCATGGCAATCAACTCCATCATCTTGCCTCGGATGGTCGCCGTCTGCATCAGAGCATCTGCCTTCTGAACGTCGGCCCCTCCTAACGTGTATAAAAGGAGCTGGACCCATCTCTGAAGCTGTTTCCTGCCAAGCGCGACGATTGCTTGCTTCAAGGAGCCGATTTCATGAGATAGGCCTGAAGCGGCTGAGTTCACCATCCGAACAAGGTTAAAGGTCAGTGTCGGATAACGCTTTAACTCTTGTTCGATGATAACGGTCTCAGCATCACTCATGACCAATTCCAGAAGACGCAACAGACCCAATTGAGAGGGGTCCGCTCGCTTACCAGTGATGATCTGAGGACGTGCGAAGTGGTATCCCTGAAACATATCGAAACCGATTTCCCTGCACTGCCTTGCCTGCTCAATGCTCTCCACCTTCTCCGCTAACAGCAATACCTTCCTAGACTTAAGCTGTCCAAAGAGTTCCATCAGGGCGCCCTCAGTAACCCCAAGTAGGTCTATCTTGACTATGTTGACGAGTGGCAACAATCGTTTGATTGGATCTGTCATCTCGACCACATCATCGAGGGCCAGCTGGTAGC
>SESD01001623.1_pt1 | contig 12144 bp, 11 predicted proteins | sample 3171411 | NCBI WGS metagenome assembly SESD01 (sample SAMN06051880, study PRJNA518727) | freshwater metagenome | biome: subpolar coniferous forest; feature: holomictic lake; material: water; isolation source: holomictic Lake 442, 16.5 m depth | place: Canada: near Kenora, Ontario | collected...
CCCAGCAAGTGCCCGACGCCAGGGTATCCAGGCATTGGCTTTTAATGAACGCACAGCCCTGGTTTTCCAACGCGGCGCAGGGGGTGGTCGGCGTTCCGGAAGCCGGCGGCGTCAGGCAGTGGGTGCCCGCCGTGTCGGTCCAGCATTGCCCGGTGCTGTTGAGATCGCATTGGCCGGTGGCGGTGAGGCGGGTACAGGTATTGGCAATACCCGCCGAACCGGCCACCGGGGCAGGGCTCAGCGCGGTGCCACAGACCATGATTTGCGATACCGGATCGACATAACACCCCGAGCCATTGGCCGGATCATTGCTGCAACCAAGTTGGCTGCCTGCTTGGCAAATGCCGTCGGTGATCGCATGGGCAAGCGTTTGGCAGTTCGGGCCGCTCCAGCTCCATTGATCCCGGGTTATCAGTTTCGATAGATCATAGTGAAGCCGGATACGGGCATAGCCTTCACCCTGGTCGCCGACCAGCGTATCCTGCCGAAAGACCTTATTGCCGGGGCTGTTAAAGGCGTAGGTCACATCGGTATTGGGATGATCCACCCAGTTTTTACTGAGTTCACAGGCGCCATCCCAACCGGTTGAGCCGGTATAAATCAGGTTGCCGCCATAAAAAACCCGGGCATGGTCGTCGAACTCGACATCGGCAAGGGTGGCACTGATAATCGCTTCCGGATGCAATACGTTATAAGTGACCTGCCAGGTAAATACCGAGCAGCCTGCCGACCAGTAATTGTCGCCGACTACACCGACATACAGATCCATGCACCCCGGTCCGCAACTCGACAGGCCGCCGTTGCCCGAGACATAGGTCAGCAAGGGAGCTACGTCGACCTGATGGCTGGCGGTACAGCTTTGCGGCATGACGGGTTGGCGCAGACACAGTTGATAATCGGGCACCTGCACCGTATGGCTGGTCGGGGTTTGGGTCGTGGTGGTCGTGCAGTCCGAGAACGACTGCGCCCAAGGGGTAAAATTGGCGAATAGCTGATCACCGCTGTGCCAAAGGGCGTCATTTTGTAAATCCGGATGGGCTTGATGGGCATTGTTGATCAGCGTGCGATAGGCTTCCCCGGTGGCACTGGTTTCCGCATTCATGGTGGTTTGGGCAGTGAGCCCGGCCGCCATCGTGCCGGGATTATTGCCGTACAGGCTGGTGAGGTTGGCGGTGGTACTGTTGTTGCCGGCCGAATCCGGAAACAGCGAGTTGATAGTGATTACGCTTTGCTGTCCTGTGCCGGGATTTAGGGTCATGACGCCGCTGCCGGCCTCCACTGGAAACTGAAACGCATCGAGTAGCTGTTGTCCGGTTTGTTGGCCGTCCTTGCCTGCCGTCTGCATGGCATCCGCCCAGACTACAGCGAACGGTGTCCAGGCCATCGTGATGCTCAAGGTCGCGGCCAGACTGCGGGTTAAAAATATACGACCGTCAAAACACGCGCCCGGTTCCATCTACAGCCCTACACAGCAGTCTTGCCAGCGCCAAAGGATATACAGATGATCCTCGCCGGGGCCCGGATAACTGCGGCCGGCACCCCAGGTAAAGGTGGTTTCACCGATGGCATGATTGGATTCGGTTTCCGCCACCGGATAAAACAGACTGAGCCGGTATTGGGACTTGGGGATAAACGGATAAATCAGCCCGCCACACAAGGCATCGTTACCGGCGGTTTTCCAGGCCAGGCCTCGGCGATGCAAGGCCGCCGTCGCGCGGGTGGCCAGTAAACTGGTAATACGCGGATCGGTACCGTAACTGGTCGGGGAAATACCGGATAAGGGATAGAGGTGCCCCCAGGCACCGGCACACCAGAACAAGGCGTCGAGTGGATGGCCGGTGGCGGCAGCCGCCGCATCGGCGACACACGCCGCAATCGCCGCCGGATTGGCAAACAACGCCGTTTCCGGACGGGTGAAAAAGGCCAGCAAATCGCTGTTCCAGGTCGGATCGAGTTCCGAGACATACAACAAATCAAAATCCCGATAGCCGTCGGCGTTACAGCGATTATCCCAAAACAGATCCAGCATAATGGTGAGCGGAAAGGCGAAGTAATGGTAATTGAAAAACGACATCTCGCTGGCATCGAAATCCGCCTTGCCGGTGGTGGCGAGCAAACGCACCTGTGACGCGCTGAAGGTTAAGCCACCCAAGGCTGGCGAGCACCACGGATTTCTGACCACTTCGATCAACCGTGCCGGATTCCACAGACCCACGGTCATCCCCAATTGCGGCAGTCCCAGCGGGTCGCTGCAAAAGCAGAACTTCTGGTCGGTAGCGATGCTAGGGACATTGCCGCCGCCCAGCGATGCACCGGCGGCACGAATTGGAAACAAACAGTTCCAGCAAATATCGCTGATCAGTTTCCCCGACCAGAGCCCCGCGTCGGCGCAGAGCGGAGCCGTGGCTTTGGTCGTCGTATCGGCATGACCGGTGCCCGCCAAACTCAGCAAAGCCCACAACAACAGTCCCTTGGCAAGCCGTCGTTTCATGAAGGATCTCCGATTGCCGCAGGCAGGGCCACTTTTCGTTCCCGTACCACTACCCGGTTGCCGGACTGTTCCACCAGTGCCGGGGTTTTTTGTAACTGAAAGCGCTGCCGTACATCGGGGGGCAGCAAATACACCGGTGCCTGCAGAACCGTTTCCAGTGCTTTCAAGCCTTCCCAACCGTTCTCGCGAGACAGCGCCGTTGCCAGATACATCACCCGTGCCTTCTTGTCCCGGCAGGATAACTGCCGGACAGTCGCAATCTGGGCTGTTTGGGTGGCATCGAAGACCAGCAAACACAGACCCAAAGGCATTTTGTCCAAGGGATTGACGGTTTGTCCGGCCTGGATAATCAGCTTGCCGTTCGGGGCGATAAGATCGCGTGGCGCCGTAACCGTCAGATCAATGAGTCGCTCCCGATCCACCTGAGCGACGGGCAAGGCTTCAAACTGGCGCTGTTCCCAAAAGCGGGCAAGGGCCTGTTGTTGCTTTTGCGGCCAATTGATTGCCGCCAGACGGCGTTTGATTTCTTCGAGCAGATCAACTTCGGCAATCTCATATACCGCGCCGAAACGGCCCAGATCGCCTTGCCGTCCGGCGGCCTGACGGGACTTTAACCACGCCAGACTGGTCACGCCCTTTACGCGGAGGCTGGCTTGATCATGCTCTTCCACCACAATCTCGGGTACGGCGGTCACCGCCCATTTCTGGAAACGGGTGGGATCAATGACAATATTGGGCACCGGATCAATGTCTTTCAATAACACTTTCAGTTCGGCGAACAAATCCTGCAGCTTTTGCCGCGGCTTGGGGCCGCGCAAGACCAGCAAGACGTCATCTTGCCCCGAAGCCTCTTGAAAAATACCTTTGAGCACCGACTCGCCCAGCGCGAACGACACAAACATCACCCGCAACGGTTTGCGGTTGTCGTTGTTCACCGGTGTCCGGGTAGCGGCTAGCGTATCCAAGATAACAGGCTTCGCGGCGTTGACGATGTCCAATGCTTGCTGTTGGGCGTCGGCCTGATCGGGCTTGCCGTCCAACCAGGCGGGTCGTGATTGTCCTGCCAGGCTATTGAGGATGTCCTGGGAGCGGGTAAGCCATGCCTCTTCGGCATGGGCGGTCCCCTGTCCACACAAGGCGGCGGCCAGCAAAGCGTAGTTAAAAAAGCGCATAAGCCCTGCCAAGCACCTGATAGTCATAGACGTAGCCCCAGTAACGCGAATCAAAACTTTTCGGGGCTTTACCGGTTACCCAGTAAGCGCCGGCAGGTATCGTTTCGTCGCGTGTAAACGCGGACGGCAATTTTTTGAGTTTGTCGGCCAGCGGCAAGCCGTCGATAAGCGCCGTGCCGTTGATTTTGGTTTTATGGCTATCGACCTGGACGCGGTCACCGGCAACGCCGGCAGCAATTTTGACAACGATTTGGCCGTCCTTGAAATACGGTGCCATGCGTTCAGCCCGAAAGGCGATCAGATCGCCCCGCCAGATGTCCTTGTTGTAAGTGTCGATGATATAAAGGCGTTTGTCCGGCAAACAGCGGTCGACCTGATCATCGCCGCCGATCAAAAACCGTTGGCCGATGCCGTATTCAACCGCCAACACTACGCACAAAAGCGGCAAGGCTTTTAACAAGAACACCCCGAGAGCGGCTTTAGGTTGAGCGAGCGGGGTAGGGGACTTGCCGGTCATGGCCTCAGCGTCCTTCCTGCCGAATATACACATCGGCCGGTGCCGCGACTACGGCGGTCGAATCCAGCACCAGGTAACCTGCGGCACTTAATCGGGTGGCCAGGCGTTGCCAGTCGTCAACGGTGCGAGCCATCTGCTCCGGCGTGGCATGCGGCGGTAGCGCCTGGATCAGGCGGGCGCGATCCAGCACAAAGACCGGCGTGGTCAGATTCAATCGCTGCAAAGGGACTTTCAGGAGTTGGTTAACCGCCAATGCGCCGCCGGCCAAGCCCAACACAAAAGCAAACAGGCCCAAGGCAAACCAGAACAAACCGCTTGACCCCAGTAGCTTATTGTCCATAGCGGGTCTCCCGTTCTTGGGGGTTGCGGCTGGCGAGCAGTTGCCCGATGGCCTCGCCCAAACTCAAACCTTGGCGTCGCAACAGTTTTAGCGCCTGCACATCTTCGGGTTTCGTGGAAAACAACAGTCGTTTGAACGGATCCACGATCAGGCGACCGATGCCCGACCCCATTTCGGTCAGGAAAAAGATTTCCGAATAAACACCGGGCAGGGTATGGACGGTTTTGAGTAATTCGTAACCGCCATCCGATAGCGGCAGGCGCCGATCCTGTTTCATGCCTTCAATGACTTCGGCTTTCTGGCCCAACAAATACATGTTCGCCGAATTTTCAACGATGGCACGGCCGGCGGCATTGCGGTACAGGTCGTTGACCGACTGGGTGATGGTGACCGCCGCGCCCCCGTATTTGCGAAAGCGCCGGTAACCGTGCTCCATGAATTTGGCGACATCGCCTTCGGTAAGCAAATCCCAGGCTTCATCGATGATCACGATCTTGGGCCGGTTGCGTTCGCCCAGATACATCTCCTGCTGGATTTGGTAGATCAGTTGCAGCAACACCACTTGTTGCAAATGTTTGCGGCCTTTCAGTTCCTCCAGTTCCAGCACCGTAAAATCATTGGCAAAGCGGGCGTTATTGCGGCCGTTGAAATAGCGGCCGTATTCGCCCCGGGTGGTAAAGGGAAACAACTGCTCGCCGACATCCTTCAGGCGCTGATCGTCTTCCGCGCACAAGGCTAAAGCAATGTCGTCGACCGACATCGCCTGGGCTTTCCCGGTCCACAGCGTTTTCAGGATGCGTTTTAAACCCGCTGTTTGAAAGTCGCTGAGTTTTTCCGTGGGGGCGGCCATTTGACTGACCAGACCGGCCAGCATGTCGGCTTCTTCTTCAAAGTTCTGCACGATTTCGAAGGGATTCATGCAAATCCCCGAGCTGTGGGTAAACTTGACGAAATCGCCTTCCAGCACCTCGCACAGGTTTTCATAAGACCGGCCGACATCGATCGCCCAGATTTGCGCCCCTTCGGTCAGATAGCTGACGATGATCTCGTTGGTTAAAAACGATTTGCCCTTGCCGGATTCGGCGGCTATGCACAGATTGTAGTTGCCGGTGGTATCGAACAACGATACCGCCATGTGTTCGCCATTGCGGGAGACAAAATTCAGGGTCGGCGTGCCGGTGCCGGCCCAATCACCGAACAACGGCAGCAACGGAATGGCATGGCGGGTGGCCAGGGTCCGATAGCGTTTAAGATCCGGTATCGCCGCCCGTTCCGCACCGAACGGCAGGCAGTTGAGAAAAAACGGCAGACAAAAAAACTTGTCTTCCAACAATTGAAAACCCAGTTCCCGAAAGTACACACGGGCATTGGAAATGGCGGCGGCTTCCTCTTGGTCATCGCAGAACAATACCACACCAAAATAACTGCGTATCGGCCGGTCGCCATCGCTGTAGGCGTCAAACAGCAGCTCAAAGTTATGCTTGCGTTGCACCAGCACCGGCAGAAAGCGGGCTATCGGGGTATTGACCTGATTGGTGATGAACTGTCTGACCCCTTCCTGACGGGTACGGGTGGATTCGGCATCCGGGTAATGCAAAGTCAGACTGATGAGCGTATTTTGACGGATGCCGCGGGTGCCGGACAACAGATCACCGAGGTAGCTTTTGGCGCTGCCAAAATAAAAATGATCGGGCGTGCGTTTGGCGGACAAGGTTTTGACCCGCTTTAGACCCAGCCAAACGCCTTTCTCATCGGTCTGTAACGCTGTGTCATAATCCAGGAGTTGGTCACGGATCAGTTGGGTCGGATCGCATTCGGGCACCACCCGATCTTTCCAGCCGGCATCGGGACTCCAGTTCAACACGGTGTTGAGCACGCGGACGTAGTGATCGGCATCGAGTATGGCGGGATTAAGCCCGATGGTGGTTAACGACTGCTGGGTCGCCCGCTGCAATTCAGCGGCACTGCGCAGTTCATTGGCGCCGGGTCTTGGGTTATTAATGGGCAGTTTGACGGTGACCAGCACATGGCTCCGTCTTAGGCGTGCCCCTGAAAGCGTTGCCGGGGCTTTGCCGGTTCCTTGCCGTAAAAAATTGATGCTGGCCTGGGTCATGGTTTTATACGTGGACTTTTGCTGTTTCAGACGGCGGGTTTGCATCACCGCCAGCGCTTCTTCAATATCCGGCGAGGTCCACAGGCTGACTTGCAGCAAGGTCTCGGTGGGCCAATCCTGATTCAGCAACACATTGACGCGGGCGGAAACGCTGGCATCGGCACCGGTCAGTGGTTGGCAGATAAAGCCAAAGCCGATGCTGGCATCCGCCAGCAAAAAGACATGCTGGTCGGGGTCGTAAGCCAAGGCCGAAAACAGGGTGTCGGCGGTATGAATGCGGGGTTGTTTCATGAGGGTTCCTGTTGAGTAGGGTAGGCATCCGCCTCATGCCGGCTTGGATTTAACAAGCGTATTGTGTAAGGATGGCGGCAGACGCGAACGGCACGTTGCTTCCTGACCAGTTCACGGGCGCGGGCCGGATGACAGGGATTGAGCGGTCGGCCATCGCTGGCCACCACGACAACCGTCAATGCCGGTGCAGGACGGGGAGAAACCCGCGTTAAGGTTGGACGGTTGCCCGCCGTCTTCTCGGTACGGTGTCCGGTGTTGTTGCTCATACCGGGCTTACAGCGTAGCGGTGACAATATTGGTAATGATCGTTGGTGCCGCAAACAAGCCGACACCGCTGGCAATGCCCAGCACGAAGCCCATAATGCTGCCTCGCACCACGCCCGCGACCAAGCCCACAATCACAAACACGATGGCGATAATCCGGCCGAGCAAACCTTCGACCCAGCCGGTAAGCAGCGTCCAGACGTTGTTGAACTCGGTGCCACCGGCACCGGCCAGTGCGTCCGGCGCCAGCAGCACCAGCGCCAAGGACACCAGGGCGACCAGCGCCCCGGTTCGACGTGACCCTTTCATAGTAAACGACCTCATGGGTAAATGAAAAAGCGGTTGCCCGCAGGTTCTCGCCCATCCCGATGGAATTGACGGTGCAATGTGTTAATGCGTGTTCGTGGTCTTTAACGGCTCGGGCGGAAAATGAGGAGACTCGGTATCCGGCTGTTCCCGCTCCAGGGCTTTTTCCGGCGGACGTTGTTCGATTTGCAGCGGAATCAGCGACGGGCTTAACGTCGGTGCGCTTTTGCCGATCATCCAGCGCCGGGGTTCCAGTTCGGTATAGACATAATTGGAGACCATCAGATCGCCTTCGCTATCTTCCCAGGGCGCAATCCAGATGCGCATCACCTGAGCCGGCGTGCGGATCGGCGTGGGGTCATCGATTTTGGGAACCGGTTGCCGTTGTACGGGAGACGGCTTGCTCACTGGCACGCCGGGCTGGCTTGTAGTCTCCACTTTCGGTGCTTCGGGCAAGGCCTTGTCGGTAAGCTGATAGGCTTCGGTGGTAGACAGACAGGCGGGCTCGTCGGGCATGCCTTTACAGCCGTATTGCGTTGCGCAGCCGGATAATAAAGCGGTCAGCAACACAACAACGCTTCGGTTCAACAGACGAGGGTTCACGGTTTTTTCTCCGTTTTGTCGGGTTTGGCGGGCGCTGCGGTGACGGCCGGTTTGTTTGCCAGCCAGTCGGCCAATGAGTCGGGCGCTCCGCTGTGGGTGCGACCGTCCGGGGCAATCAGATACGGCACGCCGGGCAAGCCAAACAGCTTGGCGGTAACGATGGCTTTTTGTAGCGGTTCCTTGTTGCATTGCGCGGGGTTATCGGTAGGCAGGCCCGCAAAATCCTGGCTCAATAACCGCTGACGGACACTGTCCTGAACTTTTTTATCCCCCGAGGCTTGTTGACACGCCAGTTGCACCACGACATTTTGTGATTCCTGACCCAGTATAGGCACCATCACCAGTTTAAAGGTATAACGCTCTTGCAAGGCTTGCAGGTCTTTCATGACTTTGCCGCAATAGGGGCAGCGCGGATCGATGATCACCAGCACGGTGTCTTTGCCGTGACCGACGGTGATCGGCCCCAACTCGTCGATGTTGAGTTTCATCCGGGACAGATCAATGCGATTGGCGATCCGGTCTATATCTGGAAGTTCCTTGATTTCCTGCTGGGTCCAGACATCGAGTAAGGTGCCGCCGTACAGCGCAAAGCGGCCATTGCTGGACATAAACACGATCTTGTCGCCGGTTTTGATCATCTTGAGACCGGTAATCGGCAAATCCTGCATCCCGTCGATTTTTACCGACAGTAAACCGGCAGCGACATCGGCAGCGGTGAGTTTGGGCGTAGCGTCTGCCATGACGCCGGCGCTTGTCAACAGCAGTGGCAGCAGGGCTAATGGTCTGAGTGTGTTCATAATGACTGTCACCGATAAAGGGTCAATGGATACGGTATTAGCTTATGCCTTCGCAACCGGTTGGTGCCGACAAAAAATCACGAAAACGGCGAGTTTTTGCATCAGGCCGGTGTTTTAAGTTTAAGCGCCGTGCCTTTTTGCACGATGAAATTGACTTGCCGGGTGGCGTCGACTTCGATCACCGGATAAATCTCTTCGGCCATATCCATATAAAAGTGCGAGAGCCGCTCCATGGCGTAACCGGCACCTTTCAAGGCACCGCCTTCCATGGATTGGGCGGAGAAGGCGCTTTGAAACGGGGTGGTGGCGGGCAGACCGCCTGCGCCGCCGGTCATCAGTACCGGAATCTGGTTGCGGCCAAAGGCATCGGAAAAGCCCCGCAGAAAGCCGGCCATCATGGCCTGGGCCAGCAACGCGCCTTGTTTGGAGACAACACGGCCGCGGACGCCGTTCTTGCCATCCTCGCCGGTGGCATAGGCGTTCATCGGCACTTCAATGACGCCGCCGTCCTGGCGTACACAGGAAAAAGTCTCGCCGCGAAAATAGGCCCGCTCGGCGCTTAAATCGCCAAAGCCTGAAGCCAGCAGGAAGCATTCGCGTAAATCGGCATGAAAACGATTAGGCAGTATGGCTTCTTTTTTAATCCGGAACAGCACCGGCATCGGTTCCTTCTTGGACTTTTTACCGGTCGGTGCATCCAGGCCGTTCAACAAGACACCGGTTAAAATAGTGCCGGCCGGGATAAACACCTCGCTGTGCCTGGACAGCTGATCGGGGGTTGGTTTAGCGTCCTGTGCAGACGGTGACGCTTTCTCGTCTTTGATCACGCGAATCTGTAAAGCGGCCGGCGCTTGGGTATTTTGAGATGGACGTCCGCCCGAGATACCTGGATTGCTAAAATTCGGGCCGGACACGGCGGCCTGATCGAAAACACTGGCCAGGTCATTGGTGTCAGGCGTTGCTCTTGGCGTGTTTAAGCGCCGCTCGGCAGGGTTTGGCATAGGCAACACGGTGCCCGGTGTCGGGGTTGCAGCCGAAGCTGACTGACCGTAAGCGGCCGGTTTGTTTTTGAGTGACTCCACCTCGCCGGACACCGCTTTTAATTTACTGTCATAAGTTTCCCGCTCCGACAGCGTCCATTGTTTGAAGCGCTGTTCATCGGATTGTTGTTCGCGCTTTTGCTGTTCTTCAAGCGCGGCCAGACGCCGGCTTTGCTCTTCGTTCTTTTGCAACAGATCGCGCAACTGGGCGGAAATGCCGTCGATTCCCAACGAACGGGGATCGCTGTCGGTGAGTATGTGCTGGATGGTGGCCTGTTTACTGGAGGGCTTGGCCACCTCCGGGGACACCGAAGCCAGCGCGATGATAGCGGCAATGAACACCGTGCCGATGCCGCCCACCGCCAGATTGCGTTTGGCAGTCGGACTCAGCGCCGACCATGCGTTAGCGATGCTTGCCATCAGGGCACGCTCCTGTCCAGCAACGACGGTCTGAGCGTGGCCGCCTGTTCGGCGGATCGTCTGACTACGACGTAAAGCTCGGTGGCCTCGCCGGGTCTTAACACCACTTTAGGCCAGGCAGCAACGGCCAATATCTCAGCGTTGCCTGTAGTGCAGGCCCGTTCATCGAATTCGATTGAGGTCACGCCGGTATTACGGGCGACACCCACTAAAATCAACAACTCCTGCCCTTCGAGGAGCTGGCCGGTGCTGATGTGAAGCCGGTCTGGGTGGCAGTGGATGCTTTCGCTGGGGCCGGGATCACGCAAGGAAAATCCCGGCGGTGTTTTTTGCAGGCCCAGATCCCGAAACAGTTGTTTCAGCGTGGTAATGTACGCCTGTTCCTTATCGGCTGCCTTGCTCGTAGCAGAAGTGGTCTGCTGTTGCAGCTTGGTCAGCACTTTGTAGGTGTCTTTATCCAGGCTGAGATGAATTTCACGGGCGGGAATGCGTTTGGGAATCAGCGTCAGCGATAGCGCGATGTCCTGATTGTCGCCGGGGGTGATATACACCGTCACCGGCGTTTCATCAGGGGTGGCGACATAGACGATTTTGCCTTTGGTGCTGGTGGTCGCCTGACTGGTGGTGGTCACCACCGGATTGTCGAACGGCGTCACCAGCCGGTTTAAGTGCCCGACCGCAATCGGTATCAGTTCGTTGATGCCGGGTTTGACCTGAAGCAGTTGCGGCGCTACCGAAGTAGTCTGCTGGTTGGCGGCTTTCAGGACATTGGCATCGACCGGCGGCAGTTCGACTTGCGGCACATTCACCGAGTTGGGCAGATCCACCAAGGGCATGGCTTCCAGTGCATTACTGGCCGCTGGCGGTACAACGGGTAAACCGTTAGCCGGTAATTCCTGGGCGGACAAGGGCGTGCTGATGATCAGCAGTAACACGAAGGGGTGGCAGGTTCTTTTCATGGGTGTGCGGCTCTCTGTTGCGACTGCACGGCTTTCAGCCGTTCCAGCGTTCGGGGATCTTCAGGATAGACATCGATAAACTCCAGGCGTGGGCGGTAGTTCTTGATGGCGATGATGAATTCGTAGGTGCGCGGCTTGATGTCCGGCTTGGAACTGGGGCCCTGGCTTTTGAGCTCGCCACTGACAAAGACCTTGTTGGTCTCGGTTTCATAAACGACATGCCGGGGCGTGAAGCTGATGGCGACCCGATCCATTTTGATCGCCTTGATCTGATCGGTCATCGCATCCAGCACGGTGCGGTAGATGTCGGGTGCCAACAACGGCTCAATGGCGGTTTTCAGGAAATCGGCATTGGCGGGGGTGGTGTTGCCCAACAGTTCGGCCAGAAACAAGCCCCAGGACTCCTTGAACTCGCTGGAGGCAGCGCTTCGGGTCACTTCGACTTCCTTGGTGAGGGTCGGCGGCACCAAAATAATGCTGCGTTCGGTGCGCCAGGCGGCTAATGACGTGATCACGCACACCACCAGCAAGCCCAGAATGATCAGGCGGCTGAACCGGTTCTCGGCCTCATGCCCTTCCCAAGTGCGCAGAAAGTCCGAAAGCCTCACGGGTAAAACCGCCGGATAAAGGGATTGGGGATGGTGATCGCCTTGCTGGGCAGCAAACCCAGCCAGTAGACGGCATGCAAGGTATAACCGTCCGGGCGGTTGTCACGAAAGCGCCGGTAGAATTTTACCGAGATGACGCCAATAGCCAGCGCGGGAATGAATTGATCGATCAGCATGCCGGTCAGCATACAGACCATGAAGGGCACGATCTCGTCGGCACTCC
>SESD01001626.1_pt1 | contig 12134 bp, 11 predicted proteins | sample 3171411 | NCBI WGS metagenome assembly SESD01 (sample SAMN06051880, study PRJNA518727) | freshwater metagenome | biome: subpolar coniferous forest; feature: holomictic lake; material: water; isolation source: holomictic Lake 442, 16.5 m depth | place: Canada: near Kenora, Ontario | collected...
ACCCGTCAGAACCGTGTTTTTCTGACACATTGTTTGAACAGGAGGCAACGGAGATAACAGAGCAAGGCAACCCTGCGATATCGGGTTGAACACCGGTTCCTGAGTTGCTACGATCTCCCCCTTTCCGGATTCTTTTCAAACAAGGAGACGGTCTGATGAGCCGCACGACCCTACGGAATATCCGTCGCTATGGCTGGTTGCCGGACCTGCCGGACCAGCGCGACTACCGGTACGCCGCGCCGCGCCGCGTGCTGGCAAAGCTCCCGCCCAAAGCTGACCTGCGCCAGTCCTGTCCGCCGGTCTACGACCAGGGCACGCTCGGCAGCTGTACCGCCAATGCCATTGGCGCAGCGCACCAGTTCGAGCAGATCCGGCAGGACGCGGCCAAGGCCTTCCAGCCCTCACGCCTGTTCATTTACTATAACGAGCGCGTCATCGAGCACACCGTGGATACCGACTCCGGCGCCATGCTTCGCGACGGCATCAAAACCGTTGTCAAACAGGGCGTCTGTCCGGAAACCTTGTGGCCCTATCTGCCCGCTGTATTTACCCGGCGACCATCCGCCCCCTGCTACCGGGAGGCGCTTAAGCACCAGGTTGTTTCCTACCAGCGGGTGTCGCAAGATCTCGACCAGATGAAAGGCTGCCTGGCCGACGGCTACCCGTTCGTGTTCGGTTTTTCGATCTACGAAAGCTTCGAGACGCCCACGGTTGCCCGCACAGGACGCGTTCCCATGCCAGCGCGCACCGAGCGCGTGCTGGGTGGACACGCGGTGATGGCTGTCGGCTATGACGACGCGACACAGCGCTTTACGGTACGCAATTCCTGGGGTGCCACATGGGGTAAGCAGGGCTGTTGCTTCATGCCCTACGCCTACCTGACCGCCCCCGGCCTGTCCGCGGACTTCTGGACCATCCGGATGGTGGAGGTGTAGCAGCCTGTCGGGCTTAGCGCTTGAGCAGCACGGATTTTGTGCCGACCAGGCTGCTGAACCGCAGAATATCGAACAAGGAACTCCGAATGTCGAAGGAAAGACCGCAAAAGAAAACGAACAAAGGATCGCCTCAGGCAAACTTCAACAATCATCGTTCCTTGTTCGATATTCTGCGGTTCTTTTCACGGTTTCATCCTTTTGGCTGGCAATTTCGCCGCCCATGCGCTACATATACACGCCATTCGCTTCCGCACCGGAGAGGTGGCCGAGCCTGGTTTAAGGCGCAGCACTGGAAATGCTGTGACCTCCGTAAGGGGGTCCGGGGGTTCAAATCCCTCCCTCTCCGCCAATTCCTAATAAAAATCGCGATTTTTGAACATTTCCGGCATGTTTCCGGCCCGTGTGGGTCGATGCCGACCGGGGGATGCCGAAAAGCGATTTCTTATCCGTGCTGGTTCCCGGGCAAACGGACGATCGTGAACCAGAAATCTTTTATGGCCCGGACCACTTTGATGTATTGATCGAGGTCCATCGGTTTCGTGATGTAGCAGTTTGCATGCATCATGTAGCTCATTGCCACATCCTCATCGGCCTTGGAACTGCTCAAGATGATCACCGGTATTTGCTTGAGCGCTCCAGATTTGATCTGTGCCAGTACTTCGATCCCGCTCCTTTTGGGCAGGTTTAGATCCAGCAAAATGATCTGGGGTGTGACCGCCAGGGCATATTGGCCCTGCTTGTGCAAGATCGCTATCGCCTCCACCCCGTTGTGCGCCACCGTCAAGTGGTTGTGTATCTTCGCCTCTTTCAGCGCTTCTTGCATCAATCGCACGTCGCCAAGGTTATCTTCGATTAATAGAATCTCGATGGGGGTCATGCTATTCCTTTGGTTGAGATTGCGCGTTTGGGGAAACTAAAATGAAACGTCGTGCCCGGACCGGCTTTCGATTCCACCCAGATTTTTCCGCCATGCGTATCCATGATTTTTTTACAGATGGCCAAACCGATTCCCGTGCCGGGATACTCCTGTTTGGCGTTCAGTCGTTGAAATATCACAAATATCTGCTCGCGGTATTCTGGGGCGATCCCAATGCCATCATCATGCACCCCCAGCAGCCATTCCCCGCTCCGGTTCTCGGCCGAGACGTGAATTTGCGGCCCACGCTTGCTTCTGAACTTGATGGCGTTGCCGAGCAGATTTTGCAAAAGTTGCGTCAGTTGATTCGGGTCGGCTACCAGTTCGGGCAGGGCGTCGTGGGTGATGGCCGCGCCGCTCTCCTGGATGCTCGCTTCCAGATTCTTGACCGCATCCCGGAACGCGTTTTCGACCTGCGTCCGGACCGGCTTTCCGCGCCCTGAACCCACCCGGGAATACGCCAGCAGATCATCGACCAGCCGCTGCATGCGTTGCGCGCCATCCACCGCGAAATGGATAAAGTCATCGGCATCCGCATCCAGCCGGCCCTTGTATCGGCGGCCGAGCAGTTGACAGTAGTTCGAGACCATCCGCAGCGGCTCCTGGAGGTCGTGCGAAGCGACATAGGCGAACTGCTCCAGGTCCCGGTTGCTCAGGGCCAGTTGATTGACCGACTCGACTAATTTTGCCATCGAGTCTTCGCTCTTTCTGGTGGCGTGGGACGTGATCAACCCCGCCCCCACGACCAGCGCGAACGTCAAGGCAGTGCCGAAGAATAGGATGCTAATCGACATCCCCGTTCCCCGGTTCATCGCGGCATCACTGACATTCACCATGGCGGCTTCTTCCTGGACGAGTTCTTCGCAAATCCGGCGGATCTTATCCATTGCCATTTTGCCGACATCCATCTCCATGACATGCTGCGCCGCCGGCAAACCCTCGCTGTGCCGAACTTGCAGCGTGGTGTTGAGCTCTTCGAGTTTTAACTTAATCTGCTGTTCCAGGCGGGCCAACGGCTCGGTCGGTCGACCCTCGGACCCCCTGAGGCGCCGCAGCTCGGCGAGCAGCCGTGAAACCTTCGGCACCGACGTTTGATACCGTGCTAAATATTCGTCTCTTCCGGTCAGCAAATAACCTCTTTGCCCAGTTTCCGCATCCGTGACCTCCCCCAGTAACGCGTGGATTGAGTTGAGCGTCATAAAGCTGTGCTTACGCAACAAGCTGGATCGGAAATAGGACTGAAATGTGAAAAACGACGAAGCGCAAATCACCGCGATAACGAATAATCCCGCTGCCAGAAAAATGTTCGCGCGCTGCTGGCTAAACTTACTTAATGCTGTACGGTCCCATTTCAAGTCCGGCAGTATTACAGGTTTCTTGCCGGGGCGCTATGGGGGATTCACCCCATACGGAGTGCAACGCTACCGACCGCGCCACCCCCCCCAATCCGCGCAATCCGTAGCTGAAAATCTCCGTCGGGCTTGGTAAGTGCTTGAATGATGCTTGCCGCTGAGAACGGGGTCCGTTCATTCGCCTTCCCGTGATGCGGGTTACTGCCAACCGCTTGCCCTGCGCATTGACAAGGGGCTGGCAACCGCAGCCCGCTGCGCGAAAGGAAGTTGTCTGTTAATAGCCTTGCTACCGGGAGGCTCGACTGCTAACAATACGTTGCTCACTTGACCGCTGTTTATAGGTATGGTGCCGGCAATCCCGTCTGAGGCTCATATATCGTTCGGCAACAAAAGAGGAATGACCAATGAATTCGTACCACATCGGCAAAAACGGGAAGCAGACCGGACCCTTTGATGAGGAGACGATCCGTCAACAGATCGCTACAGGCGTGCTTAACACATCGGATTTGTGCTGGCGCGAAGGGATGAAAGATTGGCAAGCTATCGGGACCGTTTTAGGCTATACGCAACAGGCGGGCACGCCTCCCCCACCCCTCGCCAGGCTGATCGAAACGACACCCTCCAGTCCTCATCAACTGACAACGTTCCCCGTCGCGCTGGCAATCCTGCTGCATTACGCAACGTTTGGCATATTCACGCTGGTCTGGCTGAATTTAATGCACGGAAAGATGTGCCGCGTGAGGCCGGACGATCCATCGGCAGGCAAGGCACTGGGCTTCTGCTTCATCCCTTTCTTCAACTATTACTGGATCTTCTTTACATACCGGCGTCTGTGCCTGCGCATCGATGAGCAGCGCGACCTGTATGGACTGCCACCCGGCAATCTCTGCGGCTTTGCAACCACGGCCTGCATCTTCCACGTCATCCCGTACATCAACTTGCTGTTTGGCTATACGCTGATCACGCCGATCTTCATCGGAATGATGCAATCGAGCGTCAATCAACTTGCCCGTACAAGCGCCACGACCGTGCCACGAACCACGCTGCAGCTTTCGCCGGCTCCCACAAAAGGAATGTCCGCGGGGGCGATTGCCGCAATCGTCTGTGCCTGCCTCATTCCGGTCATCGCGATACTGGCAGCAGCACTGTTCCCGGCGATCTCGAGCGCGCAAAACTCGGCAAAGATGAGCGCAATGGCAAACAAAGGCCGAGGAATATGGGTCGCAGTCAGTAGTGCAAACGCAGAACGTGAACCACTGGGAATGCCGGAAGTCTGGCCCACGAATAGCTATGCAACTTCGACGGACTACTTTAAGTCGCTGACGGGATGGGCAATGAATGGAAGTTTGCCGACAACTTTTACGAGCGAAAAGGATGCGATTTGCGCAGATTTGAATATGTCTTTGTTGGCTGGATCGGGTGTGCCTTGCGCTGACGCCTCGGCAACCTTCAGCAGCGAGAACAACGCGTGGTGTGTGGTTGCGCAGAGCGAAAACGCAAAGGTGCCCGATGAAACGCCATTTCTCTTCACTCGGAACATCGCCGTCACGGTAGAAGACGGCCAAGTCAGACTGGAATTGACCGATGCGATGCCATTGGGGAGACGGGGTTGTGTCGTCGTTAGCCGAAACGGTGCCGTCTTACGGCTAAAGCAGAGAGACCTTGAGAAATACGCACAAACTTTGGACCCGAATTTCTTGCGTCACCTGCTCAATCCTTAAACTGAACAGTTGGACGAGGCACCTTTTTACGAAACTCGCGATTATTGCTGCTTGGTGTTTTCTGTGCCTAATCAACGTCGTCGTGCTCGAGGCGACGAATCGCGTCGAAGAATCGTCTGGTGTGCTGCCCATCAGCTTCGAGGGGTCAGCCATCAGCTTCGAGGGGTCAGCCCTGAAGTCAACAAATAGCGCGATTCATCTCTTTCCGCTTATGGTCTCCAAAGCCTTTATAGTATTCGCGACCAGTTGGCCGACTACCGCGCGGGTCTCCATCTGTCGGTGTAATTTCCTGATCTGGTAGCTGATGCCTGAACCCGTAGTCAATCCGAGCCGAGCAGCCACTTCGCGTTGTGTAAGATTCGCATACTTGCGCACCCCAGCTTCCACCTGCGTGGCGGAAAGACTGGGGCGCACCTCGGCACGGAATACAACATCTTCTCTGCGTGCATGACCTTTCGCTTGGACGGCAAAAAAGTCATCAATCCATATCTCGAAAGGCGCTCCTGCTGTCATTCTCGCGGGCCACCCGCCAACGCCAGCATCGGTCCGTCCTCCACCAGATGAAAATGGTTGCACATCAGGCAGAACAAACATACCCGCACCCCGTGCTGCACCGCACTCTCGCTCAGCCGCCTCAACAGATAAGCGCGGTCCGGATCATCCTCATACAAATCTTCCTTGCCATTACTCCGCACCGTAATGTGATAGATCGCCCCCTTGAATTCCAATCGCAATTGTCTTGCCATGCAATCCGCATATCACATTCCCGCCACAAACACAATTTGATCACTTCAGGGCTGACCCCTCGTGACCTTCTTGACACGTCCGCAACCGCCAGTTTATCTTGATGCATGCGAATGGGTGATTATCAACGTGGCGGGAATCCGGTGCAGGTTAATCCCGCGCCGCGTAAACACGGTGGAGACGGACAGCCGGGCAATCAAGGCCAACCCGGGGTTTGCCCTGGCGCGGTTGGGGTTCAAGGTTGGAAATACTAAGTCAACACCCGTTGGCGAACACCCCGCACTGTGATATATTCATGCCAATGACGGGTAACAAAATCCAGCGGAGCATCAAGCAAGTTGTCGCGCAAGTGGTCGCACTAGCGCAGCCGCGCCGAATTATTCTGTTTGGTTCTGCCGTCGGCGGCCGCACCACTCCGGATAGCGATCTTGATTTCCTGGTTGTAGTCCCCGACGGATGTGACACAGGCGCGATTGTCGACAAGCTCAACATCGGCGTGCGCACGCGCCCCATGCCCTGCGATTTTCTGGTTGTCACTTCGTCCGTCTTGCACAAACATCGAACGACGCCGGGGTTAATCTACGCCGATATTCTAAGCCATGGCCGGGAGGTGTATGCCGGTTGATCCTACAGTTGCGGGTTCGCCGCAGGAATGGTTACGTCACGCCCGTAGCGACCTGGCATTATCACGTATGCGCAAATCGCATACAGTGTTGTACGAGCACCTCTGTTTTCATGCGCAACAAGCCGCAGAAAAAGCATTGAAAGCCGTACTTATCGCGAATGGCATCCGGGTCCAAAAGACACACGATCTGGTCTATCTGATCAACGCACTACCTCCCAAACTCACGGTCCCGCCTTCGTTTATTGAACTGCCGTTGCTGAATCGGTATGCCGTACAGCAACGTTATCCCGGAGATGCGTCGACCGTGACGCAACAGCATCGAAAGAACGCGGTTCGACTGGCCGAAGAAGCCCTGGCGTGGGCAGAGCACATCATCTCCGCCAAGACTTGAACCGCTCCGAATAGACCCGTTCCATGCCAAATCTGGCAATATGTGCCAAAAGCCATCACTCCAGCGCCCGCTGCTCCTTCTGGATGTGGACGGCGTGGTCTACCCCATGGGATCTTTCCGGGGGGGAAAACTTCTCTGTATCGAGGGACCCCACTACCCACTCTACTATGCCGCCGGAACCCCGGATCTCCTGCAGGAACTCGCGAAGGTGTTCACACTGGTCTGGGCGACGAGTCTGGAGGGTGATGCGAACCGCCTGCTGTCCCACGCCCTGTCCATCCCTTCCCTGCCGTTCATCCGGTTCGACACATCGGGCAAGCGTCCAGGCAGCAGCTACAAGCTCAGCGCCGTCAAGACATTCGCCGGCGACCGCCCGCTGGCCTGGCTCAACGACGAAGTCGGCGACGACATGAAGGCATGGGCAAACAAGCGGCGAAACCCCACGCTCACACTGGAGATTGCGCCGCGAGTGGGATTAGCCGCAAAACATGTCGAGGAACTGCTGCAGTTTGCGAAACAGCTCGCAAATGTTCTCGCCATGAATTAAGTTAGTGCCCGCTATTACATTGAGAAGTTATGTTTCTGATGCCTCTGTAATGAGCACTCACGCAGCCAAGATCATTTGCATTTGTCACCACAGGAGAACCCAATGAGTATCACTGACGCTGGCATGAACAAGAAGACATTGGCAGAGATTTTCTCGTGGATGGACAACCGATTGCTCGCGCTCCCTGAACTGCAGCGCCCGAGCGTCTGGGGCCACGCAAAGATCCCCCGACTCGCCTGTGACTATGCCCCTCATCCAACAACTGACAACACGGATAGCGCCGTGGTCAGTCCTGACGCCCGCTGCGTCCTGCTGGTGGAGGCCTGCTTAAAAACAGCCTCGCTGCACCAGAGCGACACCCGCTTTTCAGCGCGGGTAATCCCCGTGTAGAGCAGTTCCTTCGTTAGACCAGGGTTCTCGCGATAAGGCAGCATAACCAGGACATCGCGGAACTGGGAACCCTGCGACTTGTGGATGGTCATCGCAAAAGCCGTCTCGTGCTCTGGCAGCATGTGGCACGGCAGAGCCCGGTACTTTGTCGCGCCGGTCTCCTCATCAGCCTCCTCGAACCATGCCACCAGTCTTGGTTTCGTGCCAGCCGTCACCGCGTCGCCGTTGGCCGTTTCCGGCAGGATAATCCCGACATCGCCGTTGAACAGACGCAAACCGTAATCGTTGCGAGTGACCATGATAACACGGTGATCATAGAAACGCCCTGCTGGCGCCAGTTTGCGCGCAGGTTGTCTCGGATCATCCGCCTTGAACGTCGCGTGTTTCTGCGCCAGGATATCCTCGGTCAGTTTGTTGAGCGTCTCAACGCCCTGCGGCCCGCGGCGCAAAGCGCAGAGGATACGGAAATCGCCGAGGGCCTTGAAGGCGGACTCGACCCTGTCAGCCTCCACAAACGGCCGGTATTTTTCCAGGATCAGGTGGCGCAGATCCTTGAGCGGATGTTTCTCCGCGTCCTCCAGGGTTTCCGGTGTATCGTGCCAAACGACCTCGTCGCCGTTTGGGGAGACGTCTCCCTGAAGTTTCTGCAAGGTCTGCCACGCCTGAGCGCCATCCGGGTCCCCTGCCTCGCCCGCAATCCGCAATGCAGTGCCAAGTCTCCCCACCGGCCCGTCCGCCGAAAACCGCCAACTGTGTGTTAGTTCCACCAGAGAACCACTCAGCGGCGCGGCCGGTCCAAAGAGCGCGGCCGTACAAATGTCGCCCAGCACGTACCCTGGCGCCACGGAAGACAGCTGGTGCATATCGCCCAGAAGTATGAGCCGGGTGTCCGGGTTCAACGCATCGAGCAGTTTCGCCATTAGGGGGAGATCAATCATGCTGGCCTCGTCTACAATCACGATATCGGCCGGCAGCGGGTTTTCCTTGTTGTGGCGGAAATGCAGTGAGTCGGGGCGGGTTCCGAGCAACCGGTGCAGCGTGCAGGCGTCCTCGGGAATATCCTGTGCGACGTCACTCGCGAGTTTCAGCGCTTTCTTGGCCGCACGAATACTCTCCCGCATCCGCATGGCCGCCTTGCCTGTGGGCGCAGCCATTCGAATGACCGGCTTCCGGTCTTGTTCAATCCCCGCAGCGGCCAGCATCACCAGCAACCGGGCCAGCGTGTACGTCTTGCCTGTGCCGGGGCCGCCTGAGAGAATCAACAGGCGCCGGCCAAGTGCCACCTGCGCCGCCAGCCGCGGCCGCTCCTGCGCGTTGCTGGCGTCGGCCGGGAAGAGTTCCTCGAGCGAACACCCGTGTGTACGACTGACAGGCGCGAGCGACGCAGCCTGCGCCAGACTCCGAAGCTGCCGGGCGACCTCCTGCTCGTACTGATAATACCGGCGCAGGTACACCCGGCTGGTCGTATCCTGAACCAAGATGAGCGGGCGATCCGTTTCGTCGGCAGAACCGCAGGCGGCGGATGCCTGCAAGGCCTTGATCCATTCATTGACAGGCGGCAGCGTAACTGTTGTCTTCTCTTCCACGACATCGTCGTTGCTGTCATCCCGCATATCCGGCCAGCATTTTCCGGCGATCGGCTCAAGCTCAAGACAGACATATCCGCCAGCAACCACGCGGCTTGCCATGGCCGCGGCCAACAGCACACGCAGATCTTCTATCCCGTAGCGCCGCCCAATCGCCCCGGCCATAAAGTAGTCAACATCCTGCAGGCTCCCCTGCGCATGCAGTGCGTCAAAGCTCTCCCGGGTTAGATCGTCATTCATGACAGGCCTTTCCCTTCCTCGCGGCTCATCAACGCCTGCACAAGCTGATCTACGAGAACCTTGGCTGGCCGGGTGTAATAAATACCCCGCTGGCTGCCCTGTCCACTGGTGCCGATTCCTCTGACAAACAGGTAGAGGACGCCGCCAAAGTGCGTTTCATAGTCATATTCCTCGCCCAGACATTGATGCAAATAGCGATCCATGGCCACCGTATAGAGCAAGTACTGCAAGAAATAGGCGTGATGCGACATTTCCGCCGCCATCCCGCGCTCGCGGTCAAAGTTCTCCGCCTTGCCATCCAATCGATTGGACTTCCAGTCCAGGATGTAATAACGCCCCTGGTGTTCAAAGAAAAGGTCAATAAACCCCGTCATAAACCCTTCCGGAATCGCCTTATCCCAGTTCTTGAGCCGGCCAAGGAACAAGGCCTCATCCGTCGCCTCACCCGCGTCCTTCCACGCCTCATGCAGAACTCGCCAAACCGCGTTGCGATGCCCCGCATCCGACAGCGCCGGTCCACCCGCCTGCAACGAGAAGTCGAAGGCAACTTCGTGGAGCTTGTGCGTACGCGCCACATCCTTTAGGCAAAAACGCTGTGGCCCGGCAGCAAGTTCCGCACCCAGGACTCGCTTCACCATCTGGAACGTCACGTCCTGTCTAGCCGTCTTCTCCGCCGGATTCCCCTTATCCAGCCGAAATAGGGCCAACTGTTCATCAACCACGGCACGAATGGTTTCATCTTTGGCGCCAAAGTCCAGCAACTCGAAAATCCGGTGCCAGCATTCGCCCGTTCGGGCACCTGGCGGGAAAGTCAGAACAGTCAACCCCTGCTCTGCAGGGGATGGCTCATCGGCGCCAGTCGCATCGGCATCGTCAAAGTCGTACGCCTCACTGCCCTGGGCAGGACCAGCTCCCTGCGGAGCAATGGATGAAAAACTCGCATGCGTGCGCGGCTTTTCCAAAACCGGGCGGGAAAGTTTGACCAGGTCATCTTTCTTTATGCCCTTCTCCCGCTGAAAATGGTTGCACGCAGCAGATGAACCAAACACTTTTGAGATCACTTCAATTCCGCTCGCACTACTATGCCATTGCGCGAAGAGGTCACGCGGCAGGCAGCGAGCCACGGTTGAACTGGACGCGCCCAGATCACCGGCAACGACATACGTACGATAGCTTGCCCGCGTAGCCGCCACGTACAGATTGCGCCTGTCTTCTTCGTTGCGCTCCTTGTTATCCGCCGCCTTGGCGACGGCCTCGTCCTTGTCCAGCTGGAGAACAACCGCAGGAAGTTGCGCCCTGCCTGCTCCGTCGCCGCCGACAGGCGCAGAGGTCGTCTCATGATACATTCGACAAACTGCCATGCGTTTTCCCACCATCCCGGTCCACATGGTGGGCACAAAGACGACCGGGAATTCGAGCCCCTTGCTCTTGAAGATCGTCATGATCTGCACGGCATCCGCATCACTCTCCAGTCGCGTCTCAAAGGCATCATCTTCGTCCCGGGTATCGCCGCTGACCTGCCGTTCGTACCACCCCAGCAGCGCCTCTGGCGCCAAATGACGGCTCGTGGCGACGTTATGCAGGATATCCTGCAGTTGCACCACGTTGACCAGACTGCGCTCGCCACCGGGTTGCGATGCCAGCCAGACTTTCATGCCCGTCCGCCGGACCAGCAAACTGAACGCGACGGCAAAGCCGCAGCGCCCCCAGGCATCTGCGACATCCCGAAACAGCTCCAACCACTTCTCGATATTCCAGGGGAAGTCGCGGATTCCAAGACTTACGGCGACCTTACAGGGAGCAGATTCCTCGCGCCCCAGTTCTGCCAGCTCCTGATCGTTAACCGGCAGCAGCGCCGAGGCCAGTGCGGTCAGCACGCTTGGAATACGCCCGGGATCCATCATGGCCTGCAGCAGGTAAAGCAACTCTACAGCCTCCGGCGAGTCGAAGACATTGTCGCCTGCCTGACGAACGGCCGGAACCCCGCGCCGCCGGAGCTCGCGATATAGGTAAGCAGCCTCGGCATGACGACGCACCAGGATGGCCATGTCGGATGGACGCAGGCGCCTGATCTGCTCCGGCTTGGGTTCCCCGGTCTTTGCAACATGGGGCACGAACCCAATATTCTCTTCACTCAGCAACCGTACAACTTCTTCTGCCACATCAGCATAGATCTGCCGTGCCTCGGACGAAGAAAACCCATCCGTACACTTGCCACGCTTGCCATCTTCCGCCCCGGGTTTTCGGTAATCCCAGATCTTAAACGGGCGTTCATCCACCTGCCCATTTTCCACAAAGCGCAGGCCCAGATCCCTGCACTTCAAATCACCGGCGTACGAAATATCCTCGCGACCGAACAGCGACTCGCCGTTGCGGTCCTTGAATACGGTGTTGACGGCATCAATCAGCGGCGCCTGCGACCGGAAGTTCGTGTCGAGCGAATAGTGGTGACTACCGCAGACCCCACTCCGTGCGGCACAATACGTGTAGATATCCCCGCCCCGGAAGGAGTAGATCGCCTGCTTCGGGTCGCCAACAAAAAACAGTGGCGTTGTATTGTCGAAGAACAGGGCCTCAAAGATACGGTACTGTACCGGATCCGTGTCTTGAAACTCATCAATCAACGCCGCCATATATTTTTTGCGCAGTTGCACCCGCAGGCGATCCGCCGTCTCCGTACGGCTCAA
>SESD01001628.1_pt1 | contig 12123 bp, 6 predicted proteins | sample 3171411 | NCBI WGS metagenome assembly SESD01 (sample SAMN06051880, study PRJNA518727) | freshwater metagenome | biome: subpolar coniferous forest; feature: holomictic lake; material: water; isolation source: holomictic Lake 442, 16.5 m depth | place: Canada: near Kenora, Ontario | collected...
GCAGGACGCAGTCGATGCGAGTGAGGCCTGCGTCGTCCAGTTGCGAGATTATTTTCAGATCCCGCGGACCATTCCCTTCTATGCCCCGATTGTATGGACCTACATTGGTGCGCAGGGCAAGCCTCACCCGGAAACCTTTGTTTTTGAGACAGCAACGATGATTCCGGACCAGGAAACAGTAGATTCGAATGGCCAGAAGCAGATGGTTCTTCCCCAGATCTCGGTGACAAGCGATGTGCTTGATCAGATGATTACACAGACAACTATGTCGTATGCGCTTGAGAGTATTCCGCGTCAGGGGACGCAGGTCCTTCTGGCGATCGGGCCTGGCGAGCACGGGAACGCAGGCGTGCCAATTGGGCTGAGATATTTGTGGCTGAAGTGGTTTGAACCCAGCAAGCTTGCGGAGTTTGTGCGAACGTTGACGGCAGGAAAGGCCGTGGACCTGCCACCGGTTCGATAGGACGCGTTCACCACCATGCAAACCCCGTCTGATACCACGTACGAAGTGGGCCACTCAATGCCTTTGCGAGCTGTTTTCTTAGACCGCGATGGCACGCTTATCGCCAACAAGCATTATCTCAGCAACCCAGACGATATCGTCGTGCTGCCAGGAGTGCGGGAGGCACTGGCTCGCTTGCAGACCGAAGGCGTAAAGCTCTTTTTATTCACGAACCAATCCGGCGTCGGCCGAGGGCTGTTCACGATGGCCGACGTCGAGGCCGTCAATCGTAGGATGGTCGAGATGCTGCAGTTGGGGGCCGAGTTGTTCGCCGGTGTCTGTATTGCCCCGGAGTCTCCGCAGGAAACACCCGTGTACCGAAAACCGTCGCCTCGATTCATCCACGAAATGCTCTTGATCCACAGCATCGCAGCTTCAACCGCCTGGATGGTTGGAGATTCGCCCGTGGATTGGGAGGCGGGCCGCAATGCGGGCATTCAGACCGCAGCGATTGTGCTGGATCCCAGCCTCATGAGCCCTGGGCTGTCGGTCGCACGTTCGGCCGTCGCAAGCCCGCTTGCGACAAGTCCCGATGCGGTTGCCAACCGCCGAGAAGAACTCGGAGTTGCGTCATACCCGAGCCTGCTCGCATGGCTCGATTGTGTCCAGAAGAGAACGAACGAATAGATTGGTTGATAAGGCCCTCCTACTTCAACGATGCGACTATGACAACCCACAAGCCCACAATCGGCATTCTTACCAGCGGCGGCGATTGCCCGGGCCTGAATGCCGTCATCCGAGCGGTCGTGAAGAGCGCGGAGCGGCTCGGCTACGATTGCGTGGGATTTTTAAGGGGCTACGAAGGACTGATCGAACCGGTCGGCTACATGCCGCTCAATGCCCGCAACACAGCAGGCATTCTCACGCAAGGTGGCACGATCTTGGGCTCCACCAACAAGGGGCGATTCTCCGCTACCGTTGGCGAAGACCAGCGGGTGGCGATCGATCCAGTCCTGCTCGAGCAGGTGGCGACAACATTGCGTCAGCTCTCAATCTGTGGGCTGATTTGCGTGGGCGGGGATGGATCGCTGGCCATCGCGCAGCAGTTGTATCAACACGGCATGCCTGTCATTGGCGTGCCCAAAACAATCGATAACGACCTCGGTGCAACGGCCTTCACGTTCGGCTTCGACTCCGCCGTGGCCTCGGCCACCGACGCGCTCGATCGGCTCCATACGACGGCTGCGAGCCACGAACGAATCATGGTGCTTGAGGTGATGGGCCGCCACGCCGGTTGGATTGCGCTTCATGCGGGCATCGCTGGAGGTGGGGACGTCATTCTGCTGCCGGAGATTCGGTGGACTTTCGAAAACGTCTGCCGCAAGGTGCTCCAACGCGATAGCGAGGGAAAGAAGTTCACGCTCATTGTCGTCGCCGAAGGCGCTCACCTGCCAACGGGCGACACCGTCACGGTGGGCACTCACGGGGAGCGGCAGCAGTCAAAGCTGGGCGGCGTGGGTGAGATTGTGGCCAGCGAAGTTGCCTCGCGACTGCGCAGGGAGGTGCGAACGGTGGTGCTGGGCCACCTGCAGCGAGGCGGCAATCCAACCACGTTTGACCGAGTACTCGCCACTCAGTTTGGGGCCCACGCCGTGCGGCTCATTCACCACGGCCAATTTGGTGAGATGGTTTGCTACCGCCCACCGAACATCGAGAGTGTGCCAATCGCCGACGCGATCCGATCGCTCTCGCGGGTCGACCCAAATAGTTCGGCAGTGCAGGCCGCCCGGGCACTGGGCATCAGTTTCGGCGATGCTGCCGAATTGGTCAGCCCGTTTGCAGGCCCTTGCGCCGCCGAGGCTTCTTCGTCTGGGTAGCTTCCCGTAGACTGTGGTCGGCAGCGGCATTGCATGAAGGCCTTGGGCATCATCTCCTCATGAAACACATTTCGGCGGCAGGATTCCTGAGCCTCTTCAGGTTTATTGTGCCTGTTGTGCTGGGTATCGTATCTGTCGCCGCGTGCGTCTGGCCGAGGCAAGCTTATGCGGAGCCTCTCGCGTGGAAGATACGAATTGAGGCCGGCGATATCGATCGCTCCAACCTGCCGATTCGAGCCCCTGTTGTTGTGCCGGAAGCCGCCGCCGTGGCCCAGAGCATACAGATCACGCTGGCCGATGGATCGCATGTGGCAGGCCAGATTCTGCCGCCGGGATTACTAGGAAAGCCGACCAGTGTGCCGGCTGGAAAGGTGCCCCGCGACATCGTGTTTGTGTTGCCCAGATTGCTGGCGGGCACGTCAATCGATGTGGTAGCAGAGGCTCAGGACGATCGCACTTCGGCGAATCCTCGCCTCCACTGGGCCGATGCTGCCGGAGCCACCGAATTACTCTTCTCCGGCAAGCCATTGCTGCGGTACGAGATGCCTGTCTACGATGCTTCCAGCGAAGAGACTCGCGTGAAAACATACAAGCCCTTCCATCACGTTTTTGATCCGGCCACGGGGATCAAACTGACCAAAGGCGATGGCGGCCAATACACCCACCACCGCGGCATCTTCTTTGGCTACAACAAGATCTCGCACGGCACGGATAAAAAAGTGTCGTCCGACTGCTGGCATTGCACAGGCAAGGCAAGGCAGCAGCATCGCAAAGTGCTCGAACTCAGAGATGGAGATGTGGAAGGCCGCCAGCGAACGGCGATCGATTGGATCGGAAGCGATGAGTCGATCGTTATCAGCGAGACTCGCGAACTTGCGGCGGTGCCCGTCGCCGGCGGCACAATCATCGATTTTGCCAGCCGACTTGAATCCACGGGGCCGGTGCGGTTGGAGGGAGATCCCCAGCATTCAGGCGTGCATTTTCGTGCCTCGCAAGAAGTGGCCGACGAGGCGAAGAGCCCAACGAAAAGCCAGACCTACTATCTCCGACCTGGTACGAAGGCCTCGCCCGGCGACTATCGCAATTGGCCCGACGACAAAACCTACATCAACGCCCCGTGGCATGCGGCCAGTTTCGTGGTCGGTGGCAAGCGGTCGACTGTGCTGCGAATCAACCGCCCGGCCAATCCCGGTGAAGCCCGCATGAGCGAACGAGACTACGCCCGCTTTGGGTCGTATTGTGAAGCGGGCGTGGCGGCCGACAACCCGCTTGAGTTGGGCTACCGTTGGTGGGTGCAGCCAGGCGAGATAACGCTCGAAGAAGCGGCCAGAATTGCTGCCGATTTTTCCAGCCCCGCCAAGGTGACGGTAGTTCCTAACAGGTGAGCGATTCGGTTTTAAATATTTTTATGACACTTTAAACGCGGGGGAAACTTTTCATGGATGCGCCACAGAATACTCCACAGAAGGCTGCCGGCAGGATTGCAAGCGTGATGCAAGAAGATCGCGTGTTTCCGCCCCCGCTCGAGTTTTCAAAGCAGGCCAGGATTGGTTCGCTGGAAGACTACCAGCGTATCTACGATGAGGCCGCCCGCGACCCCGATGGCTTTTGGCATGCCCGCGCGCAGTCGCTGCCGTGGATGACGCCCTACACAAAGGTGCTCGACTGGAATCCACCGGATGCGAAGTGGTTTGTGGGTGGCCGTACCAACGCATCGGCTGCCTGCCTCGATCAGCACATTGCCGCCGGCCGTGGCGATAAGATAGCAATCGTGTGGGTCGGCGAGCCAATCGGCGAGCGACGGGAGATTTCGTATCGCCAATTGCATGCGGAGGTCTGCCAATTTGCCGCTGGTCTGACGCAGCTTGGCGTGAAGACGGGGGAAGTGGTTTCGATCTACATGCCGATGACGCCCGAACTCGTGATTGCGATGCTCGCCTGCGCCCGGATTGGGGCCGTCCATTCTGTGATCTTTGGTGGATTTTCAAGCGAGGCGATTGCCGACCGCAATCACGATGCAAAGGCCGTGGCCGTGATCACGGCCGATGGTGGCTGGCGGCGAGGAGCGGCACTGCCGCTCAAGAAAAACGTCGACGAGGCTCTCAACAAGCCTGCGATCGACAGGCCCCAGACCGTGAAGCATGTCATTGTGCTCAAGCGTACGGGCCAGCCAGTGGAGATGGTGCCCGGCCGTGATGTGTGGTGGCACGATCTGGTGGCTGGCATGCCCACCGACACTCCGCCGGTGGCAATGGATTCCGAGGCCCCGCTCTTTATTTTGTATACCAGCGGTTCGACTGGAAAACCAAAGGGCATCAAGCACACTACCGCTGGCTATCTCGTGTGGGCCAAGACCACGGCCGAGTGGGTGTTTGACTTGCGCGAGGACGATCTTTTCTGGTGCACCGCCGACTGCGGTTGGATCACCGGCCACTCCTATGTGACGTATGGCCCGTTGGCCGCTGGCGCGAGCATTTTGATCTATGAAGGAGCGCCAAACGCGCCAAACGAGGGCCGATTCTGGGAGATCATCGAACAGGAAAAGCCAACGATTTTTTACACCGCCCCCACGGCGATCCGCTCGTTTATGAAGTGGGGCATGCAGCACATCCAAGGCCGCGATCTCTCCAGCCTGCGCCTGCTTGGCACCGTTGGCGAAGGCATCAATCCCGAAGCGTGGATCTGGTATCACGAGGTGATCGGCGGCAAACGCTGTCCGATTGTGGATACGTGGTGGCAGACGGAAACAGGCGGCATCATGATGAGCCCACTGCCTGGTTGCACGCCCACCAAGCCTGGCAGTTGCACGCTGCCATTGCCGGGAGTTTGTCCTGAGATCGTGGATGCCGCAGGCAACCCGGTGGACCAGGGCGAAGGAGGCTGGCTGGTGCTGACGCAGCCTTGGCCGGGAATGTTGCGAGGCATCTGGGGCGACGACGAGCGATTTCGTGAAACCTACTGGTCGCGTGTGCCGGGCAAGTATTTGGCAGGCGACAACGCCCGACAGGACGCCGATGGCTATTACTGGATCATGGGCCGCATTGACGATGTGCTCAACGTGGCCGGTCACAGGCTCTCGACGATCGAGATTGAAAGCGCACTGGTCAGCCATCCTGCGGTAGCGGAGGCAGCGGCGGTCGGTCGGCCGCACGATGTGAAGGGGGAGGCCGTGGCTGTGTTTGTGACGCTCAGTTCGGGTGAGCCGGGCGATGCCCTCAAGGACGCACTTCGCAAACATGTGCGGCAGCAGATTGGGGCCTTGGCTGTGCCGGATGACATTCACTTCGCCGCGGTTCTCCCAAAAACTCGCAGCGGCAAGATCATGCGTCGCTTGCTCCGCGATGTAGCCGCTGGCCGCGAAACTGTGGGCGACACCACAACGCTGGAAGATTACACGGTGCTGGCCAAACTGCGAGACGACGACTAGTACGGCTCACACTTGAGGCTCGCGAGATTCGCGCTCACCGGGGTTGCCCACGCCCCATCGCCGGACGTTCGCTCTGGCCCTCCAGGCCTGCGCTCTCTCGATGCTGCCTGCGCTCCGCCATCCATGGCTGCGCTGGTCAGCAACGCCGGCTCCCGGGGCATGGGCAACCCCTCTGGTGATCTGATTCAGGAGGCTCGTTTTGTGCGCGAGGATCACAAAGGATCCCTCAAACTCCGCGCGGACTGGGTTGTTTTCGATCCAGCAGAAGCCGGCAGTGAGGCAGCGTTTTTTTCGCGTATACTTTCGCGATGCATTCCGCTGGCTCCCCCTTCGTGCCCGAATTGCTCGCGCCGGCGGGCGATTGGGATTGCGTGCGCGCAGCGATCGAAAATGGGGCTGATGCGGTTTACTTTGGGCTGGCCGTTGGGTTCAACGCCCGGGCGCGGGCCGCTAACTTTCCGCTCGAGGATTTGCCGCACCTGATGGCGGCACTCCATCGCCGTGGGCTGAAGGGCTACACCACGCTCAATACGCTTGTCTTTAGCGATGAGCTTTCGCACCTCGAAGAGGTGGTGATCGCAGTGGCCGAAGCGGGAGTTGATGCGGTGCTCGTGCAAGACATCGGTGCCGCTCGGCTCATCAAGCGGATATGCCCCGATCTATCGCTGCACGCATCTACGCAGATGACGCTTACCAGTGCTGAGAGCATTGCAATGGCCGAGTCGCTGGGAATCGACCGCGTGGTCGTGGCAAGAGAGCTTTCCATAGCCGAAATCGTGCAGATTCGAAAGCAAACATCGATGCCTCTGGAGGTGTTTGTGCATGGGGCCCTGTGCGTGGCCTACTCGGGCCAATGCCTAACGAGCGAGTCGCTTGGCGGCCGCAGTGCCAACCGCGGCCAGTGTGCGCAGGCCTGCCGGCTGCCATACGATCTCATCTGCGATGGCAAAGATGTTGATCTTGGCACGCAGAAATATTTGCTATCGCCGCAGGATCTGGCTGCGTATGCGTTGGCACCAGAGTTAATTGCGGCTGGAGTGGCATCGTTCAAAATTGAGGGGCGGCTCAAGACGGCTGAATATGTGGCCAATATCACCCGTCATTACCGCACGGCCATTGATCATGCCGTGGCATCGCAGCCCGCTCCGTTTACGCCGCAGGATGTGGAGGAAATGGAGCTCTCGTTTTCACGAGGCTTTTCTCCCGGTTGGCTTCACGGCTGCGACCACAAGATGCTTGTGCCAGCCACGAGCAGTTCCAAGCGTGGCGTGCGGCTCGGAACGGTGGTCGCCGTGCGCCGTGACCGCGTGGTCGTGGATTTGGTGGCGGGTATCAAACGCGGCGATGGAGTGTCGTTTGATTGCGGAAAACCAATGGATGATCCCCAAGGAGGCCGCGTCTACGAGGTCTTTGTGCGAGGGGTATCGCTCACCGAACTTGTGTCATCGGGGCACGTCGATCTCACGTTTGGCTTCGGCGATGTGGATTTTACAGGCATTGAGGCAGGCCAAGCCGTTTGGAAAACAGACGACCCGCAACTCACCTCCCGCCTGCGAAAGTCGTTTGCATCGGCCGAGCCACGGAGGCAGCAGCCGGTCGATTTTTACGTCACAGCCGCAGTCGGCCAACCGGTGCGTGTGCGGGCCACGATCGCCACGGGAGCTGTCTGCGAGATCGTGTCGGCAGAGATTGCTGCCCAGGCCACGCGGCATCCGCTGACACCAGAAACTCTGCGAACGCAGTTGGCCCGGCTAGGCGGCACGCCATTTGTGCTGCGGTCGCTGGAGGCACAGATCACAGGCACGCCGATGGTGCCTTTGAGCGTGCTCGGCACGCTGCGGCACGAAATCGTTCGCCAATTGGAGGCATTGGCTGTGCTGCTGCCGCCGCGGCGGATCGACCGCGGCGCACGCGGTTCCTTTGAGGTGCGAAGCAGCCAGCACGCCCAGCCAGTGGAACTCCAGCCAGCGGAGCCACAACTTCATGTTCTTGGCCGCACGCTGGAGCAGATACAAACTCTGATCGCTCTGGGCCAACGCCAACTCTACGCTGAGTTTTCCGATATCCGGCAGTATCGCGACGCGGTCACAATGGCCCGCGAGGCCGGTGCCGAAATTGTTTTGGCCACGCCTCGGATCCAAAAGCCGGACGAGATGGGCGTGTTTCAATTGCTGCTCAAGCAGCAACCCAGCGGCCTGCTCGTACGTAATTTTGGCGGGCTGCGTTTTTTTCGCGAGCAGGGACTGCCGGTAGTGGCTGATTTTTCGCTCAACGTGACCAACCAAATCACCGCCGAGTTTTTGATGGCCGAAGGCGTGGATCGCGTCACGGCCTCGTATGACATGAATCGCGATCAACTCCTGGGGCTTGTGGCGGCCACGCCACCAGCGTGGCTGGAGGTGGTGATCCACCAGCGAATGCCGATGTTTCACATGGAGCATTGCGTGTTTTGTGCGGTGCTCTCGCCGGGCACGAACAAAACCAACTGCGGGAGGCCCTGCGACAACCATGTTGTGAAACTGCGAGACCGGATCGGCGTCGAGCACCCGCTCACGGCTGACGTCGGTTGTCGCAACACGCTCTACAACGCCGTACCCCAAAGTGCAGCGGAAGTTGTGCCCTCGCTTGTGGCTCGTGGCGTTGGTCACTACCGCGTTGAACTGCTGGACGAGTCGGCTCAGGACATAGCCGAAGCGATCGCAGCCTACCGCGATCTGCTGGCAGGACGCGTGAAAGGCAAGGAAGTTTGGACGCGGCTCAATGCCGCCAACCGCGTTGGCGTAACGCGAGGCACGCTGGAAGAGCGTCGCAATCCACTGGCGATTTTGTAGGCCAGCCACTCGGCCAGACGCATAGCAAGCGAGCAAATGCATTCCGGGAGGAATGCATTACCAGTAGACGTACTGCAAAAATTTCTCAAGGTCGGCGGCTGGCAAGTCGGCCATGCGGTGGACGACGTAGCGGTTGTCTTCAGTATCGATCAGCATTTTGCCGTCGGCACCAAAATCGATCGCTTGGCTGGCTGTCCAACGCATGGTGAACGCGTGGCGACCAGCGTTGGTCTCCACGTCGAAGTCGAGGTAGCCGTGAGCGAGTCGCACGTCGACGACGCGACGAATGGATCGCACCAGCGACCGCCGCTCCAACGCGATCCGCACCACGTGGGCATCTTCAGAAGGCCACTCGGCGAGGAGCCGCACCATGCCCAACTCGGTTTCCTCGCCCGATTCGTTCCAGCCTCGCACAGAAAGATAGGCGTCAGGCTGCGATGCTGGAAACGTACACACCACAAAGATGCCGGCTCCCAATCGCACGCCGTCCTGCCAGAGTTCGATCCGATCGAGTGTGCCAATCGTAAAGCGATGCCGCGAGGGCTCGAGCCAGCGGATTGGTCCAGCCGACAGCGAAGCATCTCGCTCAATTCTATCTCTCGCCGAGGGGTTGGGCGTGTCGCGGTCGGCCACTGGCCGATCCGCGACGAGCAGTGTGTCGACCGTGGGCTGCTTTGAGACCTGCGTCTGGATTCGCACAAGCCTCGCGTAGATGCCGTCGGCGGCCAGTAGTTCGGCGTGAGTGCCCTGTTCGGCAAGTCGGCCGCGATCGAAGGCGAGAATGCGATCGGCGTTTCTCAGCGTGGAAAGACGATGGGCGATTGCAATGGTTGTGCGGCCTTGCACCAGCACGGCCAACGCCTCCTGAATGCTCTTCTCGGCCTCGGCGTCGATATTGCTCGTGGCCTCATCGAGCACAAGGATTCTTGGATCATAGAGGAGCGTACGGGCGATCGAGAGCCGCTGTTTTTCGCCGCCCGAGAGGCCAGCACCGTGTTCCCCGAGCAGCGTTTCGTAGGCCAAAGGCTGGCGACAGAGGAAGTCGTGAGCGCCCGCCGCTTTGGCGGCTGCGAGCCCCTGCTCGACCGTGGCTTCTGGCCGGCCGTAGGAGAGGTTTTTCCAAATCGTGCCGCGAAAGAGAAATGAATCCTGAAACACAATCCCCAACCGCTGGCGGAGTTGCTTGGTCGAGAGATCACGGATGTCGTTGCCATCCACTGTGATGCGGCCCTCCTGAACGTCATAGAACCGGCCGAGCAAATTGACGAGCGTGGTTTTGCCCGAGCCGCTGCGGCCAACGATGCCAATCATTTCGCCCGGCTGCACTTCAAACGATACATCGCGGAGCACCGGCTGATTGCGGTCATAGCCAAACGTCACATTTTCGAACCGAATCATGCCTTGTGGGTCTGCCCACAAGGCCGGCGAAGCAGTCTCTGCGATGGTGATCGGAGTGTCGAGGAGCTCCAGAACTCGTTGACTACCAGACAGAAAACTTGTCAGCCATGTCGTGAAGTTGGAAAGGGCTCCCAGCGGCGCATAGAACATGGCCAAATAGGCAAGGAACGCAATCAGTTGGCCGAGCGTCATCTGGCCGCCGATCACATCGCGGCCACCGACATACCAGACGATCAAGCCACCCAGGCCAAACACGAGTTGCATGGTGGCGGAGTACGTGGAATTGGTGCGTTCGACCCACAGCCTCCAGTTGCCCAGGTGATCGCTGGCCGTCTTAAAGCGTTCTTGCTCTCGCGGTTCTTGTGCAAAGGCCTTCACCACGCGGATGCCGGAGAGCATGCCGGAGATCGCCGCCATTTGTTTGCTGGAGGCGTCCCAGAGTCGGTAGTGACGGGGATAGACGTGCCGCCAGAAAATCCACGACCCGAGGATCACCAGCGGTACTGGGATGAGTGTGAATAAGGCAAGCTTTGGATTGATCCAGACAAGCATCGCCCCAACGCCGATGAGTTGCACGATCTGCAACAGAAATCCACCGGTGAGTTGGTGCATAAGGCCGTGCAATACCTCGCTATCGTGCGCGACGCGGCTGATCATCGACCCGACTTGGTGGCGATCGTAGTAGGCGATGGAAAGATTTTGTAGCTTGTGCACCATTTCTTCACGGAGCGTGCCGGTCAGTCCTGTGCCGATGGAGGTGGCTAACCGCCCTTTGAGCACGCCCACCACCGAAAGCACCACACGCGAGAAGGCCAATGCCAATACGACCACCAGCAAGCTCGTTTTAAAGTCGGGGAGGGGAGCGTCGATGCGGCCTGAAACGGAGGCGGTGGCTTGCCCAGACAGAATGTGATCCACCATGTATTGCTGAAGTTTTGGCGGAATCAGTTCGGCTGCCACGCCTAGAAGCGTGAGCAGGCATAGCAGTACGGCGCCCCTCGTGTAGGGCGAGAGCAGTTCACCGACACGCTTGAGAATTCGCCCCTTCTGCATGCAGCGAGGACAAGACTCCTCGCGGGCAGTAAGCCGCAGGCGGCACGATGGGCACCGCGGCGGGTCGAGTTGGTTGTCGGTGTCCACGCGAAGCAAGACCTCCGTCTGGCAACCATGAACGATGTCATCCTTGGCCTGTTCGAGGGTTCGCGATACCTTGTGGAAGCGAGTCGCCAGCGCATTGGAATACCGCACGAGGTCGATCCAGTCGCCATTGGCTCTCACCTGGAGCAAGCCACCGCCGAGGCCAGCGACCGTGCGAATCTGTTCGACGTCGGGCCACGCCACGCTTCGGACCACGCGGCCGACATGGGCCTCATGGACGACGGAGAGGTGGTCTGGCGTGATACAAAGCCATTCTGTCTCTGGCTGGCCGTCGAGGGCGACATCTGTGTCGATCGATAGAAGCACGGGCCTATGGTTTAAACCCGCCTCGTTCAAGCATGCAGCCACGCCCGGCGGCAGCGGGTGGGCGGTCTCCAGATCGGCAGTTGGCGATTGCTTCGCAGCAGGCTTATGCTGTGGCGAATCCGTTGGCAATGAATGTGGCGATACGTCCGGTTTTGGCGACGTGGTCGGCGTGTGGATCGGAGCGTCCTTTCCAATGGTTGAGGATAAGAGCCTTGAAAATGGGAGTTTGTTCATGACGTACGTACGACTCGATTCGTTTGTTCGGTCTTTTGCCTTTCGTGCTGTGGCGATCTGGATCGCGGCGGTCTGGGCGGTGGTGGCGATGCCTATCGCGGGCCTGCCGACGGCATGTGCAGACGAGACGGGTTTTGAGAGTTTATTTGATGGTAAGAGTCTGGCACAGTGGAAGGCCAACGAGAATGCCGACAGTTGGAAGGTGGCCGACGGTCAGATTATATGCCGCGGGGTGAGGAGTCACCTTTTCTACGTAGGCCCGGATGCCGCAAAGCCCGCTGAGTTTCAGAATTTCCACTTCAAGGCCGATGTGCTGACCAAGCCAAATTCCAACTCGGGCATTTTCTTTCACACGAAGTTTCAGCCGGAGGGTTGGCCCACGCAGGGCTACGAGATGCAGGTCAACAATTCGCAAGCCGATCCGGTGCGAACGGGCAGCCTTTACAACGT
>SESD01001629.1_pt1 | contig 12121 bp, 10 predicted proteins | sample 3171411 | NCBI WGS metagenome assembly SESD01 (sample SAMN06051880, study PRJNA518727) | freshwater metagenome | biome: subpolar coniferous forest; feature: holomictic lake; material: water; isolation source: holomictic Lake 442, 16.5 m depth | place: Canada: near Kenora, Ontario | collected...
TGGGTGCCGTCCATTAGCGCCAGTTTGCGGGCCAGATAAATCCTGATCGAGATCGACGTAAATAGCGCCAGGTAGGTGACTCATTTGATACGCTTCACGTCCTGCAGTGGGCTTAGCGAGATCAAAGCGACAGTCGCAGAGTAAAACATCAGCACCAGTATTGAGTAACTCTTCTAATTGATTGGCAGTAATTAAGGGTTGGCTCATGTTGGGTTCTCCAAGTTCATCGTGCGGCGGTACCATTCGTGAAAGTGTTGCATACCATCTTCCATTGGGCTTTGATAGGGCCCAACCTCATTTATGCCACGCGCCATTAAAGCCGCACGCCCTGCATCCATGCGTTCAGCAATTTCATCATCTTCTAGGCAAGTTTCCATATAGGCCGCGCGTTCTGCGGCGACAAATTCACGCTCAAATAAAGCAATTTCTTCGGGATAATAAAACTCGACAATATTGCGTGTTTTATTGGGGCCAAGCGGATGTAGTGTAGAAATACACAAGACCCCTGGATACCATTCAACCATGACATTCGGATAGTAAGTAAGCCAAATTGCCCCGTGTTGAGGTAATTTTCCCTGGTGATAGCGCAGAACAGCTGCGTGCCAGTCACGGTAAGTGTGGGTACCCGGCGTACTGAGATCTTTATGAATACCCACAGTTTGTACGCTATGCCAGTCGCCAAATTCCCATTGCAAATTTTCACAGGAAACAAATTTGCCAAGTCCTGGATGAAAGGATTCGACATGGTAGTCCTCAAGATAAACCTCGATAAATGTTTTCCAGTTGTAATTGCATTCATGCACTTCTACGTGATCGAGTAAGTAGCCAGTGAAATCTAAATCGGCAGTGACGCCAAGTCGGCCTAAATCAGCGCACACGTCACGTGGTCCTTCAAACAACAAGCCCTGCCAATTCTGTAAGGGCGATTTTCCTAAGTGTAGACAAGGCTTATTTTCAAAATGGGGCGCCCCCAATAGGCCGCCCTCTAAATCGTAGGTCCAACGGTGCAAGGGACATACAATCGTTTCCACTTTACCGGCACCATTGAGCATCAGCGCTTGGCGATGGCGACAAACATTTGACAGTAGCTCAACGCCATGCGCATTGCGCACGAGTATCCGCCCTTCATTTTCGGCCCGCAAGGTTTGATAAGAGCCTAGCTCGGGTACCATTAACTCGTGACCTACATAAGCAGAGCCTTGCTTAAATAGCAAGTCGATTTCACGTTGATATAAATCAAGGTCAAAATAGGCCGTTACTGGCAATTGAAGTTTGGACGGCGCAAGTTGCTGCGCGGTAGCCAGATTAGTCATTCTCCCCACCCCCGAAAAAGTCAGCCGAAGCTAAGCGGAACAACCAATCCAACCATCGACGAATCGATATTGGAAAGGAAGGCATGGATTATACCTACGGATTAGTTTGCCATTAAGATGGGGGTTTATTTACCAATATTTGCCTTATTTCACTGAGGGGACCAAGTTATGCCAGCCAAAAAACCAGCTCATGCAAGTGCAGCAGCGCTGAGTCCAATTGATCCCAATTTGCGCTACGAACAGGCCTTGAAAGATTTAGAAAAACTGATCGCCGATATGGAGTCTGGCAAGCTTTCTTTAGAAGAAACCTTATTGGCTTATCAACGCGGTGCAGCTCTTCTTAAGCATTGTCAAGCTGTTCTGACGCAGGTAGAGCAGCAGGTGCGGGTTTTTGAGGGTTAGAAAATAGTCGTATGAACCCATTTAATTTCGAGGCGTGGGTGCAAACGCATTCTGCCCGTGCTGAGGCAGCACTCATCAAAAATTTAGATGTTGCCCAAACAGTGCCCCCGCGTTTACACGAAGCGATGCTATACGCTAGCTTGGGGGGTGGCAAGCGCATGCGACCACTTCTGGTCTATGCCGCCGGTGAACTTGGCAATCCTCGCGCGAGTGCAACTAGCACTCTAGCCGATGGTGAACATGAAAACATGCTCGATACCGCAGCTGCCGCGATTGAAATGATGCATGCCTATTCTTTAGTGCATGATGATTTACCCTGCATGGATGACGATGATTTACGTCGCGGCCGACCGACAGTGCACAAAGCTTTTGACGAGGCCACCGCACTACTGGTAGGTGATGCATTGCAAACCCGTGCTTTTGAAATCCTGGCTAAGGCACCAGGCAATAGCGAGATGCATCTGGCATTAATTGCGGGGTTGGCAAGTGCTGCTGGTTCGCGTGGTATGGCTGGTGGGCAAGCAATTGATTTAGATAGCGTAGGTGCAAAGCTCGATTTAGCCGGCTTACAAAATATGCATCAAATGAAAACTGGGGCATTACTTACTTGCGCAGTACAAATGGGTGGCATTGTGGCGAACTTATCGCCAGCAGAGATGCGCGCCTTGACTTCATTTGCAAGTGCCCTGGGCTTAGCTTTTCAAATAGTCGATGACGTGCTGGATGCCACAGCAGATAGTCAAACCCTCGGTAAAACGGCCGGCAAAGATGCCGCCAACGATAAGCCGACCTATGTGACCCTGATGGGTTTAGACTACGCTCAAAGGCAGGCCCAAGAGATGCACCAACAAGCCCTAGCTAGTATTGATAGTTTTGGTTTGCGAGCAGATGCTTTACGTGGCTTGGCAGCGTTCGTTGTAAATCGAAGAAAATAGACTTATGAAGATGATTTTGCCCACCATTAATGACCCCAGCGACTTGAGAAAGTTGTCGCGCGAAGAACTGCCGCAGGTAGCAGAAGAATTACGGCAGTTTATCGTTGATTCAGTCTCTAAAACAGGCGGCCATTTTTCATCTAATTTAGGTGCCGTAGAGTTAACGGTAGCCTTGCATTATGTTTTTAATACCCCTGAAGATCGCTTGGTATGGGACGTCGGTCATCAAAGCTATCCCCACAAAATTTTAACGGGGCGCCGTGAGCGCATGCATTCATTGCGGCAGTTTAGTGGCTTATCCGGTTTTCCACGGCGCGCTGAGAGTCACTACGATACGTTTGGCACTGGCCACTCTTCCACCAGTATTTCTGCTGCTATTGGCATGGCGCGGGCAGCGCAAACAAAAGGTGAAAAGCGTGTGGTAGTCGCGGTGATCGGCGATGGTGCAATGAGTGCGGGCATGGCCTATGAAGCGATGAACAATGCTGGCATTTATGAAGATTTACCGTTGATCGTGATTTTGAACGATAACGATATGTCGATTTCACCAGCAGTTGGTGCTTTAAATCGATATCTGGCGCGCCTTCTCAGTGGCCAATTTTATTCGGCGACGAAAAAGGGCATTGATCGTGCGCTGTCATCAATGGCGCCGCCATTACGGCAATTTGCCAAGCGACTAGAGGATCACGCTAAGGGAATGGTTTCTCCCTCAACGATTTTTGAAGAGTTTGGCTTTACCTATTTCGGCCCAATTGATGGACATGATTTAGATACCTTATTACCGATGTTGCAAAATTTGCGGCGCTTAGCCCTAGAGGGCGGCGGCCCACAGTTTTTGCACGTGATTACGCGCAAAGGTCAAGGTTACGAATTAGCTGAGGCCGACCCTGTGATGTATCACGGCCCGGGTAAATTTAATCCTGAAGAGGGAATTAAACCGACAGGCGCAGGAAAACAAACCTTTACCCAAGTATTTGGTGAGTGGCTATGCGATATGGCCGAAGCCGATCCGCGCTTAGTTGGCATTACGCCAGCAATGCGCGAGGGCTCGGGCTTAGTTGAATTTGAGAAACGCTTTCCACTACGCTATTACGACGTGGGTATTGCTGAGCAACATTCGGTTACATTCGCTGCGGGTATGGCGTGCGAAGGAATGAAACCGGTGGTGGCAATTTATTCGACCTTTTTACAACGGGCCTATGACCAGTTGATTCATGATGTGGCCATTCAAGATTTACCAGTGGTGTTTGCTTTAGACCGGGCTGGCTTAGTAGGTGCAGACGGTGCAACTCATGCGGGGGCGTACGACATTCCCTTTTTGCGCTGCATTCCTAACATGCTCATCATGACACCTGCAGACGAAGCCGAGTGCCGCGATTTACTCACAACTGCTTTTCATCAGTCGCATCCAACAGCTGTGCGCTATCCAAGGGGTGCTGGTGTAGGGCGTACTCCACCGAAAGAGTTGCGCAGCTTACCACTAGGTAAGGGTGAGGTACGTCGTCAAGCTGGCGCAGCGAGTGGTAGTCGGATCGCAATTTTGAGTTTCGGCACTTTGCTCTATTCAGCACTTACAGCCGCAGAAGCCTGTGATGCAACTGTAGTGAATATGCGTTTTGTTAAGCCACTGGATACTGAATTATTAAAAAAAGTCGCACTTGAGCACGATTTTCTAGTCACACTCGAAGATGGCGCGATTCAGGGAGGCGCTGGTAGCGCTTGCTTAGAGGCCTTAACAGCCATGGGGATCAATAAACCCTTATTGCAACTAGGTCTGCCTGATGAATTTATCGAGCATGGCGACTATAACTTGTTAATGGCGAAGTGTGGCCTTGATGTCGCGGGCATAAGCGCCGCTATTGCCAAGCGCTTTCCGAGCACTAATAACTCACAAATTGAGCCATTGGCACAGTCGCTGAGTAAGTAATCTGGCGCCAGAGTTGGCAAAGAACCCAATTTTCCTTGAAAATAGCGTAATGAATGATTTAAACCTCTCCTTTCTTAAAAACCGCACTATGCCTGATGTGCAGTCGACTGCTGATGAGCGGGCGATGCCGATCGAGCAAGTGGGTATTCGGGGTATACGTCATCCCTTAACGATTCGTACTGCTAGCGGCACCTTTCCCACGGTTGGAAACTTTACGATGAGTGTTGCCTTGCCCGCCGCTAGTAAGGGCACGCATATGTCACGTTTTATTGCGCTCTTACAAAAACAAAAGACGGCGATGGATAGTAGTGCTCTCGTCACCATGACACAGGAAATGTTACCGTTATTGCAAGCCGAACAAGGCATGATTCAATTTACCTATACCCACTTTGTCCAAAAACACGCTCCAGTTTCTGCTGTTGAGAGTTTGATGGATTACGAGGTGACGTGGACTGTACAAATCCAGAAAAATAAGTTGGGTACGCAAGCGGGCGCCGTAACGACGACCTTAATATTGCATGTCATCGTGCCAGTGATGAGCTTATGTCCTTGCTCAAAAGAAATTTCCGATTACGGCGCTCATAATCAACGCTCGCATGTCACCATGACAGTGGCGCTAGATCCGCAAGCCATCATGACAGTAGAAGATTTAATTACCATCGCCGAGACCGAGGCCTCGAGTGAGTTGTGGGGTTTATTAAAACGGCCTGATGAAAAGTGGGTAACCGAGCACGCTTACGACAATCCCAAATTTGTTGAAGACTTGGTGCGCGATGTTGCTGGTCGTTTGCAGCAAGATGCGCGCATTCGTGGTTTCACCGTCGACGCAGAAAATTTTGAATCGATTCATAATCACAGCGCTTTTGCCCGCATTACTAGTGTGGCGCCAAATCCCAGCGGGGCTTAACACTAAAGGCGCCGGATCTTTCAGCTTGCGTTTCTGAGCTGACCTTTGAGAGTAAGCGCAGCGCTCCAGCAAATGCAATCATCACACCGTTATCAGTGCAAAGCTCAAGGGGCGGATAGAAGACGTTAAATTGCAGGTTCTTTGCTGCAGACTGTAGAGCTGTGCGCAGCTGGGTGTTTGCAGCCACTCCACCAGCTAAGACTAAATCGCGACAGTTTGTTAACTGCATTGCTTTAGTCGTTTTACTTACTAAGACAGTGACTGCCGCCTCAACAAAAGCATACGCTAAGTCAGCTCGAAAGTTGTCGCCAGCATTTGCACTTGTAAATTGTGAATGTTGTTTGATTTGATTTAGTACTGCAGTTTTAAGTCCTGAAAATGAAAAATCTAAATCGCCTGAATGGAGCATCGGGCGTGGCAAATGAAAGCGACCTGCTTTACCAAGACTAGCTAGTTTAGATACGGCAGCACCACCGGGATACTCTAATCCCAAGAGCGTGGCTGTTTTATCAAACGCTTCACCAACAGCATCGTCGAGGGTTTCGCCAAGTAGTTCGTATTGACCCACCGCTTTAACCAGCATTAACTGAGTGTGCCCACCTGAAACTAAGAGGGCTACGAAGGGAAAGTTTGGTACGCCATCACTAGCCGCGCCCAACAGGGGGGAAAGTAGATGGCCCTCTAAATGATGGATACCTAATGCGGGTTTTTGTAGTGCTTGTGCTAGCGATTGACCAAAGGCACTGCCCACTAAAAGCGCTCCCGCTAAACCAGGCCCTTGGGTATATGCCACAGCGTCTATGGCCTTTAAATCTAGCTTAGCTTGCTCTAAGGCTAGCTCTAAAAGGGGCAAAATACGCCGAATATGGTCGCGCGAGGCTAGTTCAGGCACTACCCCGCCATAATCTCGGTGCATGGCAATTTGGGAATGCAGCGCTTGCCCCATAATGCCTAGTGCCGCGGGGCGTCCCGCTGCCAAGGGGCCGGTGTCATAGAGGGCTAGACCCGTTTCATCACAAGAGGTTTCGATACCCAAAACAATCATTTTTTTGCCTAGTCGTGCTAGAATCCGTGATTCTGTAAATTTTCAATCATTTTCGAGCATAAACGAGTTAAACAGTATGACAACAGTCCGCCTCCGGGAAAACGAGCCATTTGAAGTGGCATTGCGCCGTTTTAAGCGCACCATTGAGAAAAATGGCCTCTTAACCGATTTACGCGCGCGTGAATTTTATGAAAAGCCTACGGCTGAGCGTAAACGCAAAAAAGCCGCAGCTGCTAAACGCCATTACAAGCGTTTGCGCAGTCAAATGTTGCCTAAGAAGCTGTTCTAACACGCTTTTTATCGATTCATTTGTTGAATTAATTCTTTAGGTCAATGTTTTAGACCCGCTGACGGTAATACGCAGCGGGTTTTTGCTTTTAAGGGCACAGGTATTACTATATTCGTAGGTTTTTAGGAGAATGACAGCATGAGCCTCAAAGAACAAATTACTGAAGATATGAAAAACGCCATGCGTGCCAAAGAAACGGCCCGTTTAAATACCATTCGTCTTTTATTGGCGGCGATCAAACAGCGCGAAGTTGATGAGCGCGTCGTGGTTGATGATGCTGGAGTGGTAGCGATAGTAGAAAAATTAATCAAGCAAAGAAAAGATTCGATTGAGCAATTTCAAAAAGCCGGTCGTACTGATTTGGTCGCAATAGAGGTGCTCGAGCAAACTATTTTGCAGGGTTATATGCCAGCGCAACTCTCTACTGAGGAAGTGACGGCAATAGTTAAGGCAACGATCGCGCAACTGAATGCCAGTTCTCCGCAAGAAATGGGTAAAGTCATTGGCGCGCTTAAACCGCAATTAGCTGGTAAAGCTGATATGGGTGCTGTTTCAGCTATGGTGAAGGCTGCCTTAAATCCATCATGACCTTGGACTAATCCGTGGGCTTGATTCCCCAATCGTTTATTGCTGATTTACTCAATCGCATTGATATCGTTGATGTCGTTGGTCAACATGTGCAATTAAAAAAAGCGGGCGCAAACTATCAAGGCCTGTGTCCGTTTCATCAAGAAAAATCACCATCGTTTTCTGTCTCACCCACGAAGCAGTTTTATCACTGCTTTGGTTGTAGCGCGCATGGGTCAGCGATTGGTTTTCTCATGGAGTTTTCGGGCCTTGGCTATATCGAAGCGATTGAAGATTTGGCGCGCTCCGTTGGCCTAACTGTGCCACGTGAAGAGCGCACATTGCAGGATGTGGCAAGACAGAAACAAGCGCTAGCTTTAGGTGAAGTCATGACTCTAGCTGCCGATTGGTATCAGCAGCAATTAAAAATCGCCCCACGGGCTATCGATTACCTCAAGGGTCGAGGCTTAACTGGTGAAATTGCTAAACGGTATGCGATGGGTTACGCGCCTGACGGCTGGCAGGGTCTCGAAGCTGTTTTTGGTGCGTACGCGAATGAAGAGATTGCCAAAATATTAGCGGAGGGCGGCCTCATTATTCAAAGTGAAGGCGACGATAGTAAACGTTACGACCGCTTTCGTGATCGCATTATGTTTCCCATTCGTAATCCGAAGGGACAAACCATCGCGTTTGGTGGACGCATCTTAGATCAGGGCGAACCTAAATACCTGAATTCACCTGAAACGCCTTTGTTCTCGAAAGGCAATACTTTATATGGGCTCTTTGAGGCGCGCCAAGCGATTCGTGCCCAAGAATTTGTATTAGTTTGTGAAGGCTATATGGATGTAGTCGCGCTAGCGCAATTAGGTTTTGGAAATGCCGTTGCTACCTTAGGAACAGCTTGCACTGCCAATCACGTGCGGGTCTTATTGCGTCAAACTGACCGCATTGTTTTTTCATTTGATGGCGATACCGCTGGTCAGCGTGCTGCGCAACGCGCGCTCGAAGCTTCTTTACCATTGATGTCAGACGATAAAGAAATTCGTTTTTTATTTCTACCGGCCGAGCATGATCCCGATAGCTACGTCAGAACTTTTGGTGCCGCAGCATTTGATAAGGCGATTAAAGAAGCGATGCCTTTATCAAGTTTCTTTTTTAAAACAGTGAGCGAAGAGCAAGATCTTGGAACGCCTGAAGGACGGGCAAAAATACATCATGCTAGCAAACCATTATTGTTATCGATGCCGCCGATAGCTTTACGTACACAAATTTTGCGCGAAGTTGCTTTGCGCACGGCGACAACTCCACCTGAATTAGAGGCTTTTTGTGGTTTAGCGCAAGTCGCTAAACCAGCCCAACACAATTCGAGTCAAGCGCAAGGTAATGTTGCAGGGCGCCCCCCTTATTGGCAGGCAAATGCACCGGGTTCCCGGCAAGGACGGGACTCATTAGCGCCTTGGCAATCAGGCAAAGGCGCGCAGCGCAGAAATGTTGGTCAAGCAGTAGTACCACCCCAAGCGCCAACCGATTTAGCAGAGCAAATTTTGCGTGTCTTAATTCAGTTTCCGCATTTGGGTAAAGGGCTTGACCCAAACCAGCGACAATTAATTCTCAAATCTGCGCAGCAACGCTCAGCGAAGACTTTAGGCTTAATGGAAGATCTGCTGCAGCAATGTGATTTGGTCGAATTCTTAGCGCAGGGCGATGCCACTCCCGCCGCAGGTGCTGGGGCTTTTGCCTTATTTCAGGAGCAGTTGGCTAACAGTGAGTTAGCCCCTTTATATGAAATTCTGCGGCAGCGAGTGATGGGCTCCGACCTGGATTTTGATGGTGCTACAGCAGATTTAAATGGTGCGATGAAAAAATTGGAGCTATTGCATCTAAAAGAAGAAATGACGGAAATTGCCCAAAAAATTGCGCAGAATGCAGCGAGTGAGGATGACCGTAAACGCTACCGCGAGCTAGGGGAAAAGCTGAGATTTGCGTAGGAAGATAGGCAAAACCCTGTCAATCGACTATAATGTAAGGCTCCCGAAAAAATTATTGTTGTAATTCAAAGACTTGCAGTGAAGTTTGACGAAATTTGGGTATTTGCCCACCGTAAGTGCCAGTGTTGTGCTGGCATCCCCTAACAGTATTGTAAGTAAGCGCTAACCTATGCCAACCACCAAATCTAAAAAACCCATTAAAGCTGCAGTTGTAAAAAAAGCGGTAGCTAAGCAGCCGGCAAAACCTGCCACTAAATCCATGAAGCCGGTGGCAAAAGCGGCGCAAAAGAAAATTGTATCCAGTGCCAAAAAGCCAACGGGGAAAGCTGTCGTTAAGCCAAGCGCCAAACCTAAGGCCAAGACACCAGCAAAAGCTGTTGTTAAGACCCCGATTAAGGGCAGCAGCAAGTTAAGCGCTAAGCCCCTAGCTAAGAAACAACTAGCGAGTACAAAAAAACCAGTAAGTAAGGCAGTCAATCCCAAGGGTGTTGTTAAGGCCGCTGCTAAGACAGCACCGAAGGCAATTAGCAAAGTAACTGCAAAACCGACTGGTAAGACGACAACAAAAGTAGTCGAACCCATTAAAAAAGGTAAGGCAGTTGCTGCGGCTGCAGCAGCGCCTTTGCCAGAAGTTGAGGTTGAGAAAAAAGTTCGTGGCCGCAAGCCAAAAATTGAAGAAGTGGTTGAGCCTGGTACTGATGTCCGTACAGATCGCCAAAAAGCGCGCGATCGTAAGGCAAAAGAAAAGGCCCTGCTAAAAGAATTTGCCGCGCAGCAATTGGGTAGCGAAGAGCAGCAGGAACTGCGGCGTGCACGCTTAAAAATGCTTATTAAGATGGGTAAGTCAAAAGGCTACCTCACGCATGGCGAAATGAATGACGTGATGTCAGATGAATTGTCAGATGCTGATGCCCTAGAAACCTTAATTGGCTTGTTAAATGATATTGGTATTACGGTATACGAGCAGGCACCAGATGCAGAAACACTGCTCTTAAATGAAAATGGCATTGCCGGCGCTTCTGAAGAAGAGGCTGAAGAAGAAGCTGAAGCCGCTTTGTCTACTGTGGATTCCGAATTTGGTCGTACAACTGACCCCGTGCGGATGTATATGCGCGAAATGGGCACCGTAGATTTGCTGACTCGCGAAGGCGAAATCGTCATTGCGAAAAAAATTGAAGCTGGCTTAAAAGATATGGTTATGGCTTTATCTGCCTGCCCAGTAACCATTGGTGAAATTTTGGCAAATGCTGAAAAAATTGCCACTGGCGAAATGGAAATCGATCAATTTGTTGATGGTTTAGTGGATCCCAATGCTGAAGATATTAAGCTCGGGCCAGAAGAGCCCGAAGTTGACCTCGATGCAATCGAAGGCGAAGAAGAGGGTGAAGAAGAGGGCGGCGGAGGCGGCGCAAGCACAGCGAACACCAAGCAGCTAGAAGAGCTCAAAGAAATTTCGTTGAAGAAATTTGCCATTATTCGTACGCAAACCGATAAAATGCGTCGCGCTTTTGACCGTGATGGTTATAACAGCCCAGCCTATATTAAGGCGCAAGAAAGTATTCGTAATGAAATGCTGGGTTTCCGCTTAACAGCCAAGAGCGTTGAAAAATTATGCGACACCATGCGCTCACAAGTCGATCAAGTATGGAAGCTAGAGCGCGGTATCGTTAGCCTATTAGTTGATAAAGTTGGCGTTAATCGCGGTGAAGTGATTAATGCATTTCCAAAAATGGCAATGAACCTCAAGTGGACTGCGAATCTGTTAAAAGAATCTAAGCCATATAGAGCCCTACTTGAACGTAATGTACCCGCAGTACAAGAGTTACAACAAAAGTTAATTGATATTCAAACGCGCGTAGTTTTACCACTACCTGAGTTAAAAGAAGTCAATAAAAAAATGACTGCTGGCGAAAAACGTGCGCGTGAAGCAAAGCGCGAAATGACAGTAGCTAATTTACGTTTAGTTATTTCTATCGCTAAAAAATATACTAATCGTGGCTTACAGTTCTTAGATTTAATTCAAGAAGGCAACATTGGTTTAATGAAGGCGGTAGATAAGTTTGAGTATCGTCGTGGCTATAAGTTTTCAACCTATGCAACTTGGTGGATCCGTCAGGCAATTACCCGCTCTATTGCAGATCAAGCACGCACAATTCGTATTCCAGTGCACATGATTGAAACCATCAACAAAATGAATCGTATTAGTCGCCAAATCTTGCAGGAGACTGGCCACGAGCCGGATGCCGCAACTTTAGCGCTGAAGATGGAAATTCCTGAGGACAAGATTCGTAAGATTATGAAAATTGCGAAAGAGCCAATCTCCATGGAAACCCCAATTGGTGACGATGAAGATTCTCATTTAGGCGATTTCATCGAAGATGGTAATACCCTTGCGCCAGCCGAAGCAGCTTTGCATGATTCAATGCGTGATGTCGTAAAAGATGTGCTCGATTCTTTAACCCCGCGCGAAGCAAAAGTGTTACGTATGCGCTTTGGTGTTGAAATGAGTACTGATCACACGCTTGAAGAAGTAGGTAAACAATTTGATGTAACGCGTGAGCGTATTCGGCAAATTGAAGCGAAGGCTTTACGTAAGATGCGTCATCCAAGTAGGAGTGATAAGTTAAAGACCTTCCTCGAGGAAGATTGATCAACGGTTTATTGGGTTCACAGCACAGTTGGCTAGAGCAGACGACTCATAAGAAAGAAGCCCTAGGGGTCTAGTAGCAAAGACCTCAATGATTTCAA
>SESD01001630.1_pt1 | contig 12115 bp, 17 predicted proteins | sample 3171411 | NCBI WGS metagenome assembly SESD01 (sample SAMN06051880, study PRJNA518727) | freshwater metagenome | biome: subpolar coniferous forest; feature: holomictic lake; material: water; isolation source: holomictic Lake 442, 16.5 m depth | place: Canada: near Kenora, Ontario | collected...
AAAGCCTGTTGCTGTTAATATGCCAGTATTAGGGATAAAGCTAAGTTTAGTAGATGATGTCTTTTGTGGTAAATTACCTGTAGTTGTTGTAACCCATGTAGGGTAAACAGCACTAGCATTAGTCGTATCATCAGTAATAGCAGTATTAGTTGCATTAGTCGCAGATGTTGCGCTTGTAGCGGTATCTGCATTGCCTGTTAAAGCACCTACAAATGTTGTAGAAGTGACAGAAGTTAATCCTGCAAACGTAGTAACAGTTGCACCTAAAGCTACAGCAGTAGAACCTATCGTAACGCTTGAGTTAGTCAATGCGCTATTAGGGATAGACGTTAAACTAGCACCTGACCCACTAAATACTGTTGCACTTAATGTGCCAGTAGATGGGTTAAAGTTATATTTAGTTGATGCAACATATTCAGTTGAAATAGTACCTGTAGTTGCACTTGTGAATAATGGATAACGTGTCGCATTAGTTGTAGTGTCATCAGTAATTGCTGTTGATGCTGTTACGGTTGCCCATGCAGGTGCTGATGTACCATTACTTTGTAAGAATTTACCAGAGTCACCTGCTATTGATGCTAGAAAAGCAGTTGTACTAGCACCAGTTTGATAAGGGATAGATGCAACTGCACCACCTGCTAGATTAGTAGCTATCGCTGCTGAACCTGCAACTATTGATGATTGTGCTAACCATGATGGGTCTGCACCTGCGCCACCTGTTTGCAATACATAACCTGCCGTACCGGGATTTAAACCTACCCAACCTACACTATTGCGATAAATTAATTCACCTTGTGTTGTTGAGATATTATTTAAAAATGCTGATGGCCCAATCCAACTAGGTGCGGCAGCACCATTAGAACTTAATACTTGACCTGATGCACCTACGGCTAATTGTGTTGTAGTCGCTACACCTGATTGATAAGGTATTGTGCCTAATGAACCACCTGCTAGATTTGTTGCAGTAGTCGCTGTAGTCGCTGAACCTGCTGAACCTGCTGTTGTTGCAGTTGCAGCATTGCCACTTATGTTAATACCCCATGTGCCACTTGCACCTGTACCATCAGCTTTAGGTGCGCCTACAGTATTATATGAAATAGTCTTTGCAGCACTACCATTAAAAGTTGCGCCTGATGCTTCACCAGTACCGCTATTATTAATTGTTAAACTGTTTGCTACACTACCTGCAGTTGTTGATGTTGCGCTATTACCTGTGATTGAACCTACAATAGTATTAGTGACAGTTAAATCAGTTAGTGTGCCTACACCTGTTATGCCTGTATATGAACCACTTAATCTTGCTGTATCAATCGTACCGCTTGTTATTTGTGTACCAGCAATGGCAATGTCTTGGTCAGTAAAGCTAGTCAGTTGACCTTGAGCATTAACTGCGCCTGTGACTGTTTTACTAGCAGAACCTTTAGTCGCTGCTACAACACCTGTATTAGTAATTGAGAATTGTGAGCCAGTTAATGTTAATCCAGTACCGGCTGAATAAGTACCTGCACCACTAAACTGAACAAATGTAATTGCAGTAACACCTAAAGTACCACCTGCTTGACTTGTGCAAACCCAGCCACTATTAGCTTGAGTTGAACCACTTTCAACAAATGTAAACGCACTAGGCACTTCTGCCCATGTGTTCATATCAGCAGACCTTGCCCATGCAGTCGCACTTGCTACATAAATACCGTTATTAGCTTGAGTAGATTGATTCTTAACTAATACTCTATCACCTGCTACTAATAATATGCCATCAATCGTTAATAGCCCTGATAGTGTTGTGATGTTTGCAGTAGATGCTGTCAGACATGATGCTTTAATGTCTAGACCTTGTGCTATTGCATCAACATAAGCCTTATTAGCTATGTCAGTATCGTTAATAGGTGCAGAAGTAATAGAACCTGTTGTTGTTTGTATGTCTGTAAATACACCTGTGCTAGGTGTTGTTGCGCCAATAGTAGAACTATCTATTGTGCTGTTTGTGATGTGTAACCCTGTTTGATTAGGGTCAATATTTGCATAAAAAGGTGTACCTGCTGGCCCTATCAGCGTGACTAATTCAGCAGTTTCAGTAAAGATACCTTGAACAGGTACAATGTTAATCGTGCTTGTTTTAGCGGTATCATTTGACATTTAATCTTGCTCAATAGCAGTTATGTAAAGTGTATTAGTGCCTGAACTCAATCCTCTTATATAAAAAGGCGCAAATGGACACGCAATTAGAACTGGATAGTTCATATCGCCCGGCAATACATAAGAACCGAAATTACCATTAGAACCAATTGTAGGTTCAGCAACACCAGTTGCATTACGCAATTCAATAGACGCTACATCAGAGCCTGTATTAAGTAAGCTAACATAGTTAATGTTGTCATTGTTGCCAGTAATTAATAGCTCATCACTAGCCGTTGAAGTTAAATCTAAGCAAAATGTTTTGCCACCTAATCTAAATACAGGAGTATTAACCATATCAACCTGCCTGTGCTGCTGTAACGTACAGAGTAGAACCTGCACCAATAGCACGAATATAGAATGGGCCTTGTGGACACGCAATTAAAATAGGTGAGTTCATTGCAGCAGGTAAGACGTATGAACCGCTTAAACCTGTTGTAGCAACAGCAGGAGTTTTTACTGTGCTTGTACCTGATAATTCAACACCGCATACGTTAGCACCTACATTAAGTAAGTGAACATAGTTAATTTGGTCGTTAGTGGTAGGAGTGATTAACAGAGCATTAGTAGCCGCACCTGTTAAAACAATTGTATAAGTTTTACTACTTAGACGAAATACAGATGTATTGACCATAATGTTTCCTTAAATATACGACCTGCCCAGTTATAGACAGGTCGTAATTTGATTTAGCTGCTTAAATCGTAACCATAAATATATAAATCACCTGTTGCTGCAGCACCTTGTGCTACTGATGTATATAAATATAAGTTTTGTGACGTTACAGCCGTTGTAACAATAGTGGCCAATTGAGCTACTACAGTAGAAGCACTATTTGCAGTTGATGTAGCATCTGCACGAATAGTAGTGCCACTTGCTGTTGGGCCTGTAAAGATGCCGATTTGTGCAGTCGTTAAATTGACAGACACGTTAGTTAAAATTGCGTTAGATACAGAGTATGTTGATGCGTTAAGAATTGGCAAAACTGTATCGCCTACAGCGTTAAGATTAACGCCTTTTGCTACAGTCAACAAACGAATAGCTTGATTGGTGCTTAAGTTAGACGGATGTGGATTGTTGGTTACTGCTGGTCCGGGATTGCTCATGATATTTTCCTTTACGTTTAAATAGGAGTGGTGTTACCCACTCCATTGTTACTAAGCTGCTACTCGGCAAGCCAACTCTGGGTACAGAGGGGCCCAACCATACAGCACATCTAAACGAGTCGGAATAGAATCGTTATTGATAGTGTATTGACGAACCACACGCATTGATAAACCAATTTCTTTATCAGATGCACGACCAGCAAAGTGAACACCATCAGGCAACTCTAAGTCGGCTACAGCTAGTGTAAACGCATTACGGTGCATAATAATGTTTTGTGGTGATGTGATACCAGTTTTGTCAAAGAACGCAACAGCTTGTGCGCCTGTGCTTGTTACAGATACGTTTTGGAATTGACCAGCAGTAATAGGTGCAGGTGAAACATTAACTGACAATGTTGTGCCTGTGCCTGATACGTCTGCATTAACTACAAAGTTACGTAACTTGTTAGTACCGTATGCTTGACGATTTTGTGGGTTGACTGCATAAACACCAGCAATCGTGAACACATCACCTTGTTTCAAACTTACTGCACCACTAGCGATAACAGCGATATTAGCACTTGATGCCCAACCACTTGTTAAGAAACCAGTTGCTGTAGTTACGTTCAATGTTGCTGTACCTGCAAATGAGCCAAATGTGTGTGATACCACGTTTTGGTCCATTTTCCAGTTCATACCAGCAGAGTCACGACCCATCAAACCTTTACGATATTGACTAGAGATAACATCAGCAGGAACAAACAAACCTTTTAAGCTATCAACAATAGTTGCTGATGTAAACGGTTCAACAATACAAGACCTACGACCATCACGTGGTGCGCCTTCTGAATCAAGATAAGCACCAGCAGTTAAGTAGGTAATTAAACCTGTAGGTGGTGTACCTGCAGTACCAACAATGTTTGCAGTATTGTTAGCAGCAGTTACTAAACCATCTCGGTCAATCTTATTCGCAATAGCCGCTACAGCAGGTTTCAATACTCGGTCAGAGAACATATCTAAAGATAGTGCTAAGTCTTGTGTAGTGAACTGTGTATCAACGTGGAATTGAGTTGAAAGAGTAACAGGTACTGATGTTTCGTTAAAATCTTCAACATTCAAAGCAGGACCAGTAGTACCAATGAAACGGCCCGGTTTACGAACATTGACTGTGTTACCGATTTTTGCACCAACTACAGCGAATTGGTCATCATAGTTACGGTCAACTTCTGATGTAAATGTAAGCTCATTCTCTAAAACCATCAACGCTTCATTGGTGATTTTAGAAATGGTTAATAAATTATTAGCCATGATATTTCCTTTATAAAATTAAATAGTGTTTAGCTACCTAATCTTACCAGCTTGTCGTGACTGCTTCCATTGTTGATATGTGCCATGATATTCACCATTGGTGTCTATTCCAGCATCAACATTAGTAGAAGTTGACCTTAGCGGTTTGATAGGCGCAGGTGCTTTACTTCTAGCTACAGCAGGTTTTTCAGCAGTTTCTACATTCTCAAAACGTGCTTCCATCTTTCCTATTTCACGAAGCGCACTAGACATAGACATAGTAGATAACTTAACGCCAAGCTCTGGGTTTTCTGCCAAATAATATAAAATTCTTGGCCCAACGTCTGATTCTATAATCGCATCACGTACTTGGTCACTTACTACAACCTCACTTGATGTTATCATTTCCTCATAATCTGGTAACTCTGCTTTAGTAGCATCTATACGTTGTTGCCATGTTTGCATGACTTTACTACGTTCATCTGCTACTTTACGTTCTGCATCTTGCTTATCTCTGTTTCTTAGTGCATTTTCAGCCGCATATTCTGCTAATGCTTTTGCGTATTCAAACGCATCAGTAAACTGTGACGGTTGTGGTTCTACATTCTCATCAACAACTTGAGGTGTAACCTTTCTTTCGTACTCACTTAGTCTAGCTTCTAGTGCTTCTCTAGCTTCACGTTCTTTAGCCAATGCTTGATTAGCCTGTTCACGTTGCTTAGTCAGTTCACTAAACCGCTTTTCTAGTTTAGGGTTAGACTTCTTTTCTTCTGTTGCTTTAATCTCTTCTTGTCCACTCTGTTCTTCTGTTTCAACTGGCTCTGTAGGAGTTTCCTCTACTACAGCCACATCTTGAACATCATCAGCTAGACCTAACCTATTTGCATAAAATTGCTCTGCATTTTCACTTGTTAATACACTTCCTGCTTCTTTTTCTGACATGGAATACTCCAAGAGTTTTACCCAATGAACCCATTGGTAGGTTTAATGCTAATTCTATACTTATATCTTTTGTTTGTGCAACTATTGATTACATATCTTCTTTTGTAGGGTAATCACCAGCAGAAGCATATAGATGATGTTTACCAGTTCCTACATCTTCATGCAAAACAGCACTTTCTCTTTTTGGCATAATAGTTTCACCATACGCATCTACTGAATGACCCATATAACCTTGATTTTTTTTATCATGTTCAGTAACTATCATGTGTCCAGTATCTTGACGCACTATATCGCCAATCTTGTAATGTGGAAATTTAAATTTAGGTTTATCAGAGTCGTGTTTATTACCGCTACGTTTAGACATTTCTTTTTCGTCATGCTCTTTCTTTGTTGCGCCTGTTACTGTAGCCATGATTAACTCCTATTGCTGTTCATTAGTAAATGGATTGGGATTGCTATATATATCTTGTACACCTGCTAATGCGTATTGACCTTGCTCTATGTCTCTACGTGCTAGTTCTTTCTCTAAACGTGCTGTGTCCATGTTATGTAATAGCAACTGAACAATAGCATCAATTTCTGTCTTATTCTGGCTAGTAATAGCTCTAGTGTTTTGGTCATTAACTCTAACCTCTGCCATGGTCTCTGTATTATGCGCCCTTGATGTTACATCCATCAGTTTACGTTTAGTTTCACCATCTTGTTTGACTTGTTCTGTATCTGTTCTGTCTTTAATGACTTGTTGTAGCTTCTGAATAACTTGCTGTGCTTCTTGTAGCTGTGCATCTTGTTGTTTCAACTGCATCTGAACTTGTGGTGGTATCTTAGACTTATCATCTATTTGTGCTAGTGGGTTATTAACTGCAAGTCTATCTGCAATCGTATCAGCACCGGGAAAGTCCATATTTCTAAAGATTAAGTCACCTGCTTGTTGCATTAAACTAGGGTCTGCAGCTAACAATGTCATCATTGCATCTACTGCTTCTTGACGTTTGCTGTTGTAGCCCGGTCCTGTGTCCATCACTACATCATATTCACCTACAGTTACATCATTGAGTATCTTAAAGACACCTTCCTCATCTTGACCATACTGATTAATAGTCATTAGTTCAGGTTTACCATCAGCACCTATGATACGTAGTACACGTTCTCTATCGTAAATCTTAGGTATTAAGTCTAAGATAATACGACCACAATGACGCATTGAACGTGTCAGATTGTCATAGTAATGAAAGTTCACCATATCTACTTGCTGTTGCTGACCTTGCAGAGCTTTACCAGAGATATTACCTGTAGGTAATTGAGCAGGGTCAAATACACCAATGACTTGTGCTAAATCTTGAGTAATACCTGCTGCGGCAGCCATAATGCCAGTTGGTGGTGGTTCTGGTTGTAATCTTTGTGGTGCTGGTGCTGGCATACCTTCAATATCTTTTTGCTTGTAGCGTAAGACAGCAGTTGCTTTAATGTTAGCTTGCGCCCATTCGTTTTCATGACCCTCATCTTGGCCTTCTGCGATTAACCATTTAGCTTTAGGTGCTAGAGCAACTGATTCTGTAATAGAAGTTGTCCAGAAGTTATACATACGCTGTGGGTCTTTAGCCATTCTGACTAAGCCATATTTCTTACGTTTGCTTTCTACTACGAGTTGTTGACCATAAGTTGGTATGATAGGGATATATTTACCTGCCCATGTCCCCTCTTCTAACACTTGCATAGATGTTAGCTTGCACCACTTAATGACTTTCTTAACTGAATCACGTTTATCCATAATCGTAATTCCTGCCATGTCTAGCATTGCTTGTTCAGGCAACTCATCTTCAAACGCACTAGAGCCATCAGATAGCATCACTAGCTTGACTGATTTATGTTCTGTATAAAAGAACTCTGCTATGCGTATATCTTCTTTAGTGACCCATTCAGCATTGCTATCACCTGTACCACGTTGATTGAAGCCTTGACCATCATCAGCATCAGGGTACATTTTTCTAAACTGTGCTTTAGGTATAACAGTAGTGATTAATACTTTCTCTGCATCTGAACCATCAGGCAATACAGAGTTAGGGTCAAAGTAAACAGTAAATGGATTATCAATAGGCTTAATGTAAATCTCTTGGTCAAATGAATCATCACGTACATAGTCTGTAGTAATGCGCCAATATCCCCATCCCATGCGTACTGCGAAATCAAAGGCATTGTCATACGCTTGGTCAGCATCAGATTGAACTTCAATGTGTCTGAATATACCTGTGATTATCTCTGCCATCTTTGCATCAGAGCTTGTGTTCATGCCATGCGCTTTCATGCGTGGTCTTTGTTGTCTTTGCTGATTGGCTATTTGCCTACAGTAAGCATCTACTTTGTTAATCGTTAAGCAAGGTCTAGCTTCTAAGGTGCGTGAGTTTTGTATCTCTGTGGGCCATTGGTCACCAGCAGCGAACTTTAAATCTTCTAATGCTTCACTACGATTATTAGAATCAGCATCAGCCGCTAATCGTAAGAACTCTTTTGCATCACTAATGCGTTTGTCATCTTCTAAGTTAGATTCTTTTGCCATTGTCAGCCCATCCATGATGCAGGTTGCATATAATTTTGTTTAGGTTTCTTACGTTCTTTTGTATCTTGTATCATCAAACCAATGTATCTAAAAGCATCAGCACCATGAGAATATACATCATGTAGTGGTGTTCTACTAAACTGTTTAGTGTCAGGGTCAACATCATACTTGTAGTGTCTCAAGCATTGTAAACCTTCATCACAGTTTTCTCTATCAAAATAGCATTTAGAGAATATAGTTCTTGCAGCGTTAATACTATCAACTACTGGCACTCTAGGTAATACATTAGTCTTAAAGCCAGCACCTCTTACTATTTCCTCAATACTCTTGCCTGTACCTAAGTTCTTATTCTCTGCATCATGCGGTAGATGTAACGTGTCATACACATAACCAAACTTCTGCATTTCTGCTAAATAATAACTGATAGTCTTTTGTGTGTCTTGTATATATCTAATTAGGTGTGTCTCCATACCTATAAACTGAACAAACCATATAGCGGTGTGGTCAGCCCATCCTAAGTCAAACACAGCATGAACCGGCTTAACAGGGTCATACGTCACTCTAGTTACTCTGTTCTGTAGCTCTGCTAACTGCATTTCATTAGCAAAGATAGCACCATCAACGGTTAATCTACATAGACCTTCCCAGACGGTGTTGTAAGCTGCTACATCACGTTCTTTTAATGCGTCTTTCTCTAATCTCAATACATCAGGAAACCATGGGTTATCATTCCAGTTAATTCTTTGTGTGATGCAGTCTTTAGGTGGATTGACTACAAAACGCTGGTATGTCTCATCTGTTTCAAGTTCTGGGTTAAACGTAATCCATATCTCTGAACCATCTTTACGAATAGTTGGTATCAATACATTCCAACTACTACGGCTGACGGTCTGGGCTTCTTCTACCCATGCTATGTCTATTGACTCATAGCTTTTTACGTTAGCAATGTTGTTCTTTAACCCTACAAATGCAAACTCTGTACCATTTGCACCTCTGATGCTTGCTTGTGTCACTTCATAGAATGATGTTAAGTCTAGTGCAAGTATTTGGTCACTCAATAGCTTATGCACAGAGTCTTTTAAAGATGTTTGAAATTCCCTTGCACATAATATGCGTAGTGGGTTTTTAGCACCTAGTATCAGTAAAGCACGTGCCACGCCCCAACTTTTTGAGCCACCACGACCACCAAGCAAACACTTGTATCTACTCTTCTCAAACAAGCATGAGAGCTTATATGGAAACTCTACTTTTGATAGCTGTTCAGTTACATCATTCATGTATTGTCCAGTTATATCTATGACTGCCATACTTAACAGTTAATGCTTGTCTAGCAAAACAGTCTCTAGCAATGTCATACACTTTGCCTACACAGAAGTAAAACTGAAACTTGTAAAGTTTAAATATTATCTGCATCAGGTCTAACAAACGTAACTTGTATGCCAGCTAACAATGGTGAGCCATCAGAGTTCTCAATAGCTTGGATGGCCTTCCCATCTACTCTATCAATTAGCTCTTTGACTGCCCATGGTTCTTTAGCAATAGCAGCTTCAATTAATCCATCTACTACGTCATTCAGCTTCTTAGAATCTTGTGTCAGAGCCTTACGCAATGCTTCATAAAACATCTTGCCCTTAGCAGCATTTTGATTGCCCTTAGGTGCGCCACCTTTATCAGTTGATTCAACTTCCATAGTTTTGATTCTTAAATATTTTTAGTGTGTTGAAATCATTACTTTTTATTGCTTTTTTTTACTGCTTGACGTTTTTCAGAGTAAGCAATTGCAACAGCTTGTTTAGGTGGTTTACCTGCTTCTATCTCTGTTTTAATATTCTGTTTAAACGCTTTGTCAGATTTGCTTTTTTTTAGTGGCATGATTATTCCTCTACTACTTCAATAGGTTCATCAATTTTATTGATTAGCATCTTATATGCAGCAATAGTAGCTTGAGCTTGAATACCAAAGACTTGTGCCTTTTGTAACTCTTGCTCAAGACTACTGATTTCGCCTTGTAGATATTCTTTTGAAATATCCATATTAGTTTGCAGAACTTACCATTAAGTACCAAGCTGTACCAGCATCATCAACAATCTTAATTGTTTTAGATACCGCAGCCGCTGATTTAGTAACAACAAGTGCAGCAGGTACATTAAACAAGTTAGCAATAACGCCTGTACCGCTATTAGTGAAACGAATGAATGATGCGTTAGTCCATGTACCGCCAGTTGCAAAGTTAGAGTCTGCTTGGATAGCTGCAAGTGTACCGCCCGGATTAGTTGATGTACCACCTAGAGTTGCACGTAAAGCGTTACCAGCACCTGATACTTTAGCTGCGCCATCAATGTCTAATGTTAAATGTGCGCCATTAACTGTACCACCTACGGCTACTGTACCTGCATCTGTTCTAATAGAAGTATAAGCACGTAATGTCTCACCAGAACCTGCGGCAGTAAAGATTAGTTTTTCATAAGTTAAGCGTGTGTCACCATTAGCGGCTGATGTTAAAGCGTATGAGCTATTAACATTACCTGCTGTTGTGACTAAGATTGGTGCTGCTGATGTACCTACGGAAACGCTTTGTAATAATGGGTCTGCGTAAGCTACACCTAATGCGATTGTGTTTGACATAATGATTTCCTTTTAATCAACGATAAAGCAAACATCTTTCCACGACATCAAAAGGTATCTTTGATTGCCTTCAAAATGTTCAGTAAATTTTAAATACTCTTCTTTCTTTTCTCGGTTCATAGTGCCAAACCGTACTCTGTCACCAACTGCTACTGGCATCTCTTCACGCTTAGTAGAACTTAGCTTTTTGCCATTACCGACTGCAATTACTGTACCCATATTAAATTGCTCATCTTGAATGACAGCAATAATACTACTCTTAATACGTTCCTCTGGTTTGACCAGTATCTTATCACCCATTGGCTTTAGCATACGGTCTCCCACGTTTCTTAGCTACTACTAACTGACTGAACTCACCACACCAGTTAGTTTCATGTTTATTGACACCTTGCGGAAAACGAACACAAGTGCCTAAAATATCACCATTAGTGAAAAATTTACAAGCACCACAATTTTCTATAATATTACTTTCAGCCATTTCAATCCTCTCATTGATTTGGTTAGAGACTCGGCTAGGTGTTATGAACCTAGCAGGGTCTTGTTATTTACAACCTTTAGTATGTGTATAGCAAACTTTGTCTGAACTACCGCCTTTAAACAAGCTATCAGCACCTACTGCATCTTTTTTACCCATAGCAACGCCACCTTTAGTAGCTTCTTTCTTTTCACCAGTACCATCAGACGCTTTAACACCTTTAATTTCTGCTTCTTTGTAGTAACCCATGATAATTCCCTTATGTTGGTTGTAATTTATATTATCTTACTCACTTTTAGTTGCTAGTCAATAGCTTAGTTTTCTCTAATAGTTCTAGTTCAGTACCAAAGTTAGCTTCAAATGCTAAACGACCTGCATGAATAGCTACACCATGGCCACCATTGCGGTGATGATTTGGGCATAAAGGGATAACGTCTTTGCTTTTCATACCTATTCCAGCACCTGTTCTTAAATGATGTATTTCTGCCGGCATAGCACAAACAATGCAACCCAACTCTACCACCTTGTTAAAGTAAGCACGTTCAGCTTTGGTCATTAAACACAAACCCATTCTCTGCACCATAACGCATACAGTTATCAATGTACTCACTCATGGTCTTGGTGTCCTGCTTGGTAGTTGAAAGTAGTTGTTTAGCTTCCTCACCATCATAAGTTACAACTTTAAATAAAAACTTATAGCGCAGCATATCGTGTGTAAAGTCTTTATCGTAACCAAAATGTTTACCGAACTCATCTACAAACTTCCAGTAAAGGTCATTCTGTTGATTAGAACGTGTTTGTTTTTTTACTTTAGCTGATACAACATAACCTAGTGATAGGTCTAGCTGGTTAAGTTTAGCAATAAGATTGGGTAGGTTTGCAGGACTGACTGAGAAGTTATTAATCATTTTACTTGAGCCTTTGCTTCATCAGCACTAGCAAAGTAAGCTATATGTTTATATTGATAGCTC
>SESD01001631.1_pt1 | contig 12112 bp, 12 predicted proteins | sample 3171411 | NCBI WGS metagenome assembly SESD01 (sample SAMN06051880, study PRJNA518727) | freshwater metagenome | biome: subpolar coniferous forest; feature: holomictic lake; material: water; isolation source: holomictic Lake 442, 16.5 m depth | place: Canada: near Kenora, Ontario | collected...
CCGCAATCCCATAAGTCTCTTTTAAAATAGACTCAGTCAGCGGATGTGGGTATTCCACACGCTGCTTACCATGTTTACGTCGACAAAAGTCTGGAATCAAATCCATCGGCCCTGGACGGTACAAGGCGACCAAAGCAATAATGTCTTCAAAGCAATCTGGCATCGCTTGTTTCAGCATGTCTTTCATGCCGCGCGACTCTAACTGAAACACCGCTGTGGTATTGGCCGTTTTTAGCAGTTGAAAGGTTGCTTTATCGTTGAGTGGCAAAGTGGCAAAAGATAAAGGCGGCAAGCCCTCTGTGGCACGCTGTTTATTTGCATTCACCAAGGCCAGCTCTAAAATAGTCAGTGTGCGTAAGCCTAAAAAGTCAAACTTAACTAACCCTACCGCCTCCACATCATCTTTATCATACTGACTGACTAAACTTGCACCATCGGCTTGACAATAGATGGGGGAGAAATCAGAAATTTTTCCTGGAGAAATCAGCACACCGCCGGCATGCATACCGACGTTTCGTACCAGCCCTTCTAGACGTAACGCTAATTCTAATAACTCGCGTAACTCTTCTTCAGTTTCTCGACGTTCAGCTAATTGAGGTTCTTTAACCAAAGCATCCGACAGGGTAATACCAAGCTCCATCGGTATCAGCTTACTAATGCCATCAACAAAATGGAAAGGCAAATCTAACACGCGACCAACATCGCGAATCACGGCTTTAGCCGCCATAGTACCGAAGGTGGCAATTTGTGAAACTGCATCTAAGCCGTATTTCTGCTTAACGTAATCAATGACACGGTCTCGCCCTTCTTGGCAAAAGTCGATATCAAAGTCAGGCATAGACACGCGATCTGGATTTAAAAATCGCTCAAACAATAAGTTGTATTCTAAAGGGTCTAAATCTGTAATGCCTAAGCTATAGGCAACGACCGAGCCTGCACCAGAGCCACGTCCAGGGCCCACCGGTACCCCGTTATTTTTAGCCCAATTAATAAAGTCGGCCACAATCAAAAAATAGCCGGCAAAGCCCATTTGATTAATGACATTGGTTTCAAAGTCTAAACGTGCATCATAGTCTGGCCTTTTGGCTTCACGTACCGCTTCATCTGGATAGAGCACGTTTAAACGAAGCACTAAGCCTTTGCGCGCTTCTGCAATTAAATACTCGTTCAAACTTTCGTTATTAGGGGTAGGGAAATTAGGCAGATAATTTTTACCCAGCACCAAGGTTAAGTTACAGCGTTTGGCTATTTCAACACTATTGGCCAATGCTTCAGGCATATCGGCAAACAAATCGGCTAAATTAGCCTGCGTTTTAAAATACTGCTCTTCAGTAAAATGCTTAGGGCGACGCGTATCTGCCAACACATAGCCTTCAGAAATACAGGTGCGCGCTTCATGCGCTCTAAAATCATCAGGCGTAATAAATTGGATGGGATGGGTGGCAACGATGGGTAAATTCAGCGTATTGGCTAAAGTGCGTACGTGCTGAATATAGTCTTCTTGCTGAGATTTTTGATGATTTGCCGTGCTCGTTATACGTTGCACTTCCAAATAGAAACGATCTGGAAATAAAGTCTGCCACTTGCTTGCTAAATCACTGGCTAAGCTTAAGTTACCTTGTAGGCAAGCCATCCCAACATCACCGGCCATAGCCCCAGAAAGCATAATCAAGCCTTCGGTACCGCATTCTTCAAACCATTCACGCTTAAATTCGGCACGTCCACGGTGCTGATTCGTCAAATAGGCGCGACTGATTAATTGGCATAACAACAAATAGCCCGCTTGCGACTGACATAATAATAAAAGACGTGTGGGTTGGTCGCGATTAGCCGTGTTTTCCAGCCAAATATCACAGCCAATAATGGGTTTTAATCCTTTGGCCCGTGCTGCTTTATAAAATTTTATTGCGCCAAACAAATTACTTAAATCGGTCAGCGCCAAAGCAGGCATATTGTCGCTCAATGCCCGTTGCACATAGTCATCAATACGCACAATGCCATCTACAATGGAGTACTCACTATGACAACGCAAGTGAACAAATGTAGGTGTATTTTGTAGTGATGGGCTAGTTTGCAACATAAAGCAAATTTTACCTTATCGGGGGAACTTTGGAGAACAAAACTTAGACATAATCTACGATTACTATAAATCTTTAACTTAAGGTTTGTTTGAAAAAATCAAAAAAATACAGCATACTAAAAAGCGGTTAAGCCAAACGATAATTATAAAAAATTTACCCGGCGATAATCGCGCAATGAATTAATATTTTGCCTGATACTCTACTACAACAAAAAAGGAAAACATCATGTCTAATCCAGTTACGCTTAAAGGTGGCCCCGTTGAAATTGGTGGAACTTTTCCACAAAAAGGTCAAACTGCACCTAATTTTTCTCTTGCTGACAAAGCCAGGGCAGATGTCACGTTAGAAAACTTTGCCGGCAAGCGCAAAGTATTAAATATTTTTCCTAGTATCGACACACCAACCTGCGCGACTTCTGTACGCACATTTAACCAAAGTGCGGCCAGCCTCAACAATACGGTTGTATTGTGTATTTCAGCAGATTTGCCTTTTGCGCAAAATCGTTTTTGTGCTGCAGAAGGCATAGAGAATGTTGCAACGCTCTCTGCCTTTCGCAATATCGCGGCTTTTGCCGATAGCTATGGCGTCGCCATTAAAAATAGTAGCTTAGCTGGCTTAACAACGCGTGCTGTGATTGTTTTGGATGAGCATAACAAGGTGTTACATAGTGAGTTGGTTGCAGAAATTACCACTGAACCTAACTATGACGCAGCATTAGCCGCGTTGAAATAACGATTTGAAGTTACAAATACTCAGTATATTTGGCGTTGCTACCGCGCGCCTTATCTACTGGGTATTTTTTCGCATTGAGGGCAATTTTAGCATTCGCCACTTCAATCAAATCAATATCTAACACTTGGGCAATTCTTAACAGGTAAACAAAGGTATCGGCTAATTCATGGCCTACCTGCTCACGTTTTTCTGCAGACAATTGATAACTTTCCGCTTCGGTGTTCCACTGAAAATGCTCAACCAACTCAGCCGCCTCAACAATCATGGCCATGCTCAAATTTTTTGGTGAGTGAAATTGCGCCCAATCGCGCTCATCAACAAACTGTTGTAACTTTTGCTTTAATTCATTTAATGAGTCTGTCATGGGTTACTTTCTATTGCTACCCGCCACCATTTTAATTTCAAATAAGCGACATTCTAGTGGGCCATTATAAAGCGGTGTGCGCTTACTTGGCGTGAGTCGCATTAATTTTGGCATGGTTAAATCATTGGTTAAAAAGTAAGTATTCCAACCAGCAAACTTACGTTTGAGCGCTTCACCCAACTTTGGATAAAGCAAGGCTAAATCATCACCCTCACCAATACGCACGCCATAGGGTGGGTTTGCTACGAGCACGCCATGATCAGCGGGCGGAATGACATTCACAATATCTACCTGTGAAAGCTGCACGGCCGCTAATAATCCGGCCTCTTCCAAGTTCTTCTTGGCAATACGTACTGCGCGCAAATCAACATCTGAGCCATATATTTTTTGAAAAGACACCGCTTTAACTTTAGCAGACGCTTGGCTTTTCAGCTTTTGCCAAACATGAGATTCAAAGTTTTTGAGCACTTCAAAGCCAAAGCTTCTTTTGTGGCCAGGGGCTATATCTAACGCCACCATGGCAGCTTCTAATAAAAAGGTGCCACTGCCACACATCGGATCTAATAAAGGTTGTCCCACTTGCCAACCCGATAGCTTTAAAATACCGGCGGCTAAGTTTTCACGTAACGGCGCCTCAATGCTGGCACCACGGTTGCCACGCTGATAAAGCGCTGCGCCAGACGTGTCTAAATAAAATTGATATTCATCCACTGCCAAATACGCATGAATACGTACCGCAGGGGTTTTAGTGTCTATGTAAGGGCGACTGCCAACCGCTTGCCTAAACTTATCGCATACCGCATCTTTAATTTTTAATGTGGCAAATTCAAGGCTTTTAAGTGGGCATTTAACACCGGTCACTTTCACCATGAAATCATTTTTTACATCAAACCATTGCGGCCAATTAAGCTTGTAGGCGGCGTCGAATAAATCTTCTTCATTTAAGTACTTACCGCGTGCCACTTGCCACAAAATACGAGTAGCCATGCGCGAGTGTAAGTTCGCCGCATAACATACCGCCCAATCACCATCAAAACTCACGCCGCCATCCGTCAATTTAATAGACTTAGCGCCTACTGGTAACAGTTCATCTGCTAAGAGCTGTTCTAAACCACGTGGGCAGGTTGCAAAATATCGGTTGGGTATCATGGTTATCGGTTCGTTATTCGTTAAGTATCTGGGTTCGCTAGCTCGCTAGGCTTAATATATCTCTTGGTTGACTAAATTTCTAGTCATAAATAATCTATTGCTACTACTTGCGTTATGTTCGGCTAGTTTTTCAACAAACTGCAAAAACTCAATTTTATGGTGTTGCTCTAACCCTTTTGCGCGTTCACGCAAACTGGCTAAGCGCAAATCATTAGGTTCGCGCTTAAAACCAAATACAGCGATATTACCGGGTTTACCCGTGGGCAAAATTAATACCTTGCCTGCAAAGCTTTGCTCTATACGCTGCAAATAGATGTCGAACTTTTTATCGCTGCCCCACAGATTAATCGCCAATATGCCGTCATTGTTAAGCGTACTTGCACAATGGTCAAAAAAATCTTGGCTACAAAAGTCTGGTGGAATGCCATTGCCATCAAAGGCATCAATCAAAAGCACATCTGCCACATCGGTGTTTTCAGCCAAGTATTGCAGGCCATCACCTTCAACCACTTCTAAGCGCTCATCATTTTCTGGCACATAAAACTGGCTACGTGCCACTTGAATGATTTTAGGGTTTATCTCAATCACTTTACTCACAATAGCGGGGCAGTAAGCATGTATGTATTTTGCTAGAGAACCACCCCCTAAACCAATCGCCAGCACTTGTTTAATATGAGGATTAAACAGTAAAAAACACATCATACCCCGTGTGTAGGTAAGTTCTAGTGCTAATGGATCGCGAATACGCATCGCACTTTGTATGGTAATTGAGCCTAAATGCAATGCCCGCACACCATCAGATTCACTGACATCCACCGATTCATCTAAGGCCGAACTACTGGTTAGGCCGCGAAGCAGATGTTTAGCACGGCGAAGCATTAGCTAAGCGCCGTTTGGTTTTGATTATTAGCAATCGCCGCATCAACCTTAGCTTCATCCAGCTTAGCATCATCCGTTGGCGACACCTCATCCATGAAAATATCGCCCTCTTCCATCGTTAAAATTTCCGTGGATAGCGGCTCATCTGTGAGTACTGTCATAAACTTAGTGCGCAATTCCATCAGCAAAGTATCAACTTCTTGCACTTGCAAACTCACCCGTGTCCCTGGTTTCATTTCTGGTAGACCGTAGACTTTAGTCATATAGGGCGGTGTATCTAAGCGGACTAAATTTTCACGCCAGACAGTGGCGTGCACTTCTTGAATATTTTCTTGTAGCAAGTACTGTAAACACCAGTAACGTTCCATCCGTATTTGAAACTCGCTATACGCTTGATAAGTCATCTCAAAATTACGCATATGCGTAGTCAGCACATCACTATTAGCTAAATAGCTAGGCGCCGTATTTTGCACGACGCTAATGATTTGGCGTTGATTAATCAAATCAACTGCGCGCCGAAGTGGCGAGGTGCTCCACGCATATTGCGCCACGCCTAAGCCTTGGTGCGGCTCAGCCTTGGTGGTCATATACACCTTACCACCTGACTGCGCACGATAAAGCCCAGGCACTTGATGCGCGGCTAATAATGCACCCCACTGGTTGTTGGCTTCTATCATCAACTCTGCCACCAGTTTATCCATAGGGGCACCACGGCGACGGCCGACAATGCTGACTTTGCCATCCACCACGTAAAAATTATAGTCAATTTGCGCGGGTTTAGTTGGATCATACTTACCGCGTGCTTTTTCTAAAGATTCGGCCAAATTAAATAAGTATAAAAGCTTAGCCCAATAGGGATGGCCGCTATCCGCCGCTAAGGTTGTCTCATTAAAAAATGGCTCTAATGCATCGTGTCGTAGATTATCGGCAATTTTAATGAGCTCTACTTTAGTATCGCGCTGGGTAATCACTAACTCGGCATTCACATGTAGGTAAAGCGATAACACGGGCTTAATCTCACCCGCATCTAAGCTAAAAGGCCGGATAGCCGCTTCTGGCAGCATGGTAATTTTATTGCCTGGGATATACACGGTCGATAAGCGTTGCATCACTTCTTTATCTAGCGGGCTATCGAGCGCAATGCCTAGCGCTGGGGCTGAGATGTGTATACCCACGCGCATCGTGCCATCGGCTAACTCTACGAGAGAAAAAGCATCGTCAATTTCAGTCGTGGTACTGTCATCAATACTAAACGCTTCTGCATCGGCCAAGCTTAGGTCATCAAGGTTTACACTAATGTCATGGGCAGCAAAGTCAGTGCCTTTGGCAAAGTGCTCACGCAAAAAAGCACCTAGGTGAAAATCATGGGCAGAAGGGATTGCGCCACAAGCTTGTAGTAGTTTGAGATGGGTTAGATGACTATCGCTCGCGGCGGCATCTAAAGTTTTGTATTCAAATGAATTTTTATCTGGCTCATACATCAACATGTCGAGCTTTTGCAATAACTCATCAGGCAGGCTATGGGCTTTAAGTTGCGCCACAAAAACTGCCATTTTCTCGGCTAGTAAACGTTTTTTTTCTAAACCGGCAAGGGCCGCTTTTAATATTTCAGCGGGGGCGGCTTTATAGCGGCCTTTACCTTTACGGTTAAAATAAACGGGGGCACTATGCAGCTTAAGTGCCACTGCCGCGGCTTCTTTTGGTATCGGCTTGCGCCCGTAATATTCTTCTGCAAACGCTTCAAAGCCAAACTCGCCGTCAAAATTGGGGGCTGTACAGCATTCCCACAAAAAATCGATATCCAAGCTACTCGCCTCAGCATTGGCCGCATCCATAAACCCTGCCAATGCGGTTTCAAAGCGCATCAACACATTATTCGCTTTAACTTTACTGCGTTTGCCACTCGCGGATTCTACCTGTATGGAACCCTGAGCCTCGGTCATGATGGAGGCTACTTTAAAGCTACCATCTTCTTCAAAAAATACGTTCATGCGTGTCTTTCAATATTTTGATGCTGATTCTGTAAACGCTTCATTTGAATACAAAATCTAGTTAACTAAATGCTGGTCATTTTACCTTGTATTAGCTAATTCGCTTTGATGCAATATAAAATAGTGGCTAATTAACATCGCACCAATAAAGTATCTATGGATAAACGCATTCCCGTCACTCTGCTTACCGGCTTTTTAGGGAGCGGCAAAACTACCCTACTCAATCAATTGTTAAATAATCCTGAGATGCGCGACACCGCCATTATTATCAATGAATTAGGTGATGCTGGGCTTGATCAAATTTTTGCCAATAGTAACCTAGCGCAAGCTATTGAAAGTGAGCATATTGCCGACAATACCGTACTGCTGAGTTCTGGTTGCTTGTGCTGCACACTAAAAAATGAGTTGGCCGACACCATGCGAGATTTGTTTTTTAAGCGGGCGCTGCAAGCAATTCCACAGTTTAATCGGCTGATTATTGAAACCACGGGGATGGCTGACCCAGGGCCGATATTGGCTAATCTCATGAATGAGCCCGTCATTGAGTCTGTCTATCGTTTAGATGCGGTGGTAGTCACCATCGATAGCGTTTATGGCCTGCAACAACTGGTAGATAACACTGAAGCCTTAAAGCAGGCTGCCGTCGCTGATGTATTAGTGCTGACTAAAACTGATTTAGCGAGTGCTGAGCAAATCAACGCTTTGCAAGAAAAATTGATCGCCATTAACCCAGGGGCAACCCAACACAAAATAATGCACGGCAAATTAGACCCGAGGTTTGTGGTGGATGTAGGCTTATTTGATATGGCGACGAAACAAGCAGAACCGCAACGTTGGTTGCGTGCGCCCGTTAAAAATACACCACCTAAAGGCACCTTACCTCAAAAAACACATGATGATGACATTACTAGCTTTACTGTCATCATGCCGATGCCATTAAATTGGGCACAGTTAAAACCGCATTTACTCTGGTTTTGCCAAACCTATGGCAAAAACATACTCCGCCTCAAAGGCATTATCCATGCAGCAGACCAGTCTGCCCCATTGGCGATTCATGCTGTGCATTTTACGCCCTACCCGCCGACACTACTCGAAGATTGGACTGAAGAAGTGCCGTTATCGCGCATTGTGATTATTGGCAAAGGGCTAGATGAACTCGCTATTAGAAAAGCTTTGATGCAGTTTTAACAGCAAGAAACACTTATTTTTAGCCTCTGAAAAAGTGAGTGCTTTTAGTGCAAAATATATGTTGAATAATTCAAATGATAAGCGTATAAATTCAGATGTGGTCTACGACTGCATGTTCGTGAAATGTTACTACTAGAGGAGTCACCTATCGGCACTTCGTTGGTTGTTTATCAGTAATGTAAGTACATCAGTCTTAATGACTGAATAATCGGCAGCCCACAAGCCGATAGATAATGCCGCTTCTTGCGGCATTATCATTTTAATCAATCCACAATCCCCATCACACAACAATTCTTTAATATTTCCATCATATTTTTTTAATAATAAAGTCCTAGACTGCATCTGTTTCTAATAGAGATAGCAATGTCGTTAGGAGTTAAAGATGCTTTGGAAATTACTTATTTGGCTACTTGAGTGGGGATTTATTTCTATACTGATGGGGGTGAGCGTTCTAGCCATGCTGAGTTAATCAATCACGTGAGACAGAAAATAAGCCATTAAGCGGTAGGCGCTAGTGTTTAATGATTGACAAACTTAAATTAAAATATTCCCCACAAAATCTGTGGATAACGCTGTGAAGTTAATGCATAAGTCACAGATTTATATAGGCATTTATTAAACAGTATAAATAGTAATCAATTAATTTAATTGTTTAAAATCAATAAGTTAAAAACAACCATTGATATATAACGGTTTTTTTGACTGGTCTAATGTAATGCATTAAGTGCGGTGCATAACTCAACTTTTATTTTCATATAACTATCTTAATAGCGTCATAAAAGAGGTTGATAATTTTTTATCGCCCACATTCTCGCGAGCGAGTTTATTAGGAGACTATCATGGTTAAAAAGACTAAGTTGAGTATTGAAGAAGAACTATACAGTAGCAAAACGAAAGCACATGACACTGATGATCATACGCATGAACATGCTAATAACGTAGTGTATTTAACGGCAGAACATCAAGAAGAATTGATTGCAAAGGCCGCTTACTTTAAGGCAGAACAAAGAAATTTCGCACCGGGTCATGAAATGGATGACTGGCTTACTGCAGAAGCCGACATTTATGGGCTTGCCTATTAATATATTCGCCACGAAATCTTCTTATTTCTGACATATTAAGTAGGTAAGCTTGTTTATGTAGACTCCTCCTTGAGTTTATCACTCCCCTTTGGAGCACCTTAATTGCGTGCTCTTTTTTTGTCCAAATACTGAGCTTGAATTACCGGTGGCTAGCCCATAAGTCTGGCCATGATGATTGGGTAGTCATCCGGCGACTATAGAATCATCAAATTAAGCATTAAACAATACTGCATCACACGCTAAATTACAGTATGATTTTAGGTCTACAGATTGACCTTAATCGGACTTAGCTCATGAAACATATCTTAATTGCCAACTCCAAGGGCGGTAGTGGTAAAACCACGCTAGCAACTAACCTTGCTGGCTATTTTGCCTCGTTAGGCAAGCGCGTCATGCTCAATGACTTAGATCGTCAACAGTCCTCTGCACAATGGTTAGCAAGAAGGCCTGCAGTCATGCCGATCATCCATGGTTATCACGCTCGCAATAAATCATATATAAAAGAACCTGATTGGATTATCACCGACTCCCCCGCTGGATTTCGTGATGAAAAGCTGGCCGATGCCGTCAAACAAGCCGATTGTGTGATTGTGCCCATACAACCCTCAGCTTTTGATATAGGCGCCACAAGTGACTTTCTTGATAGGCTTGCCGAAGAGAAAGTTATACGTAAAAACAAAACTTTTGTGGCACTGGTTGGCATGCGCGTCAATAACCGCACACACGCAGCGGCTGGGCTGGCAAATTTTATGGAGCAAACGGGTTTTCCCGTACTGACTTACCTAAGAAATGCACAGGTCTATGCAACAGCTGCAGAACTAGGTGTAAGTCTTTTTGATATGCGCCCTTCTTTTGTCGCACAAGATTTGGAGCAGTGGGCACCCATACTAGACTGGGTAATAGACGCCACCACTGATTGAAAAGATTGCAGCGCAAGTTAACATGAGCTAGACATCACGTAAGCAAAAGCCCCGCTAAGCTTAGGCAAGTTTAGTGGGCGCATGACCCAGCAGCTAAACTTTATCTTTTACTTCTTTATCTTTTACTTCTTGTTCTTTCGCTTTTGCTGCTTTTTCTTTGGCTTTTTCTTCTTTTTCTTTGGCTTTTTTCTCTTCTTTTTCTCTTATCGCGTACATATTTTTACGCCATTCTGATAATAACTCATCATCTAGCTCAAGCTGTATGGCTAGGGCTTCTAGTGTAGTCAGTTTATTGTCTTCAAGCTTACGCGCGGGCTTACCACGCATTCTGCTTAATAGTCTTTCAGATTCTTCCTCGGTTAATTTTTGTGCTTTCTCTAAATATTCTTCTGAAGCCGGTTTAATTCCCATAATAACGCCCTGTATTAAAGTTTTTAATTATTCGTGTTTGATTATATATTTTTTATTTTCTTGCGTGGGTGACACATTTGTGACAATCAATAAAAGTTATTTTTAACTGCTGGCAGTGCAGCTTAAAAACCTAAATCATCACATAAGTTTCTTAATAATTTCATAATTGACATCAATACTAGCGTTAATCAATTGACCACCGTGCACGTTAAATTTTTAGGAGAACACCATGATTAAATTAGCTAAACTATTGATTGAATGCTTTTGCCTAACTGCTTTAATGCTTGAATCTTATGTAAAAGTTTCTTTGTAGTACTACTTATGGTTAAAAACCCCTTATTGAGTTTGTTAAGCACACCTATGGGCTACCTTAAGAAGGGATTTTTTTCTGTGGTGATTGTCGCCACATTATCCGCTTGCAATACCATTCAAGGGATTGGTAAAGATATTGAAAAAAGCGGTGAGGCCATTCAGCAGTCGGCTAAATAATACAACGGTGCTTGGGGCGATGTATATTGATACACCGCCTCAAACACTTATCTAGAAGCTAATTTTTATTATCTTTTTGATCTTCTTTTTCACGAATGGCGAACATATTCTTACGCCATTCCGATAACTGCTCATCATCAAGTTGAAGCTGCATGGCTAAAGATTCTAGCGTGTTCAGTTTATGTGCCAGATTACCACGCATCCTACTAAACAGTCTGTCAGCTTCTACCTTGGTTAAATGCTTGGCTTTCTCAAGATAGGCTTCTGATGCCAATAAGGCGTTATATGTATAGCCTAGGATTTGTACTTCTTTAACGGCAACCATGACTGCTCCTTATATTGAACTGATGCTCAAAATCTAGGGCGGTAGCCTTGACGAATGCTTAGGCAGCTCGAAGAGTAATGCGATGGACTATAGCATAGGTAAAACTCGTTTATCGTAATTTTTGCCAACTGAAAGTAGGCATTTAATGACACGTAATAAGCAGTCTGTGCGGATAAGAAAAAATGAAACGCCCTAATGAAAATACTCCCCACAAAAACTGTGGATAAGTCTGTGAACAGCTGTGTAATTAAATTGTAACTTACGGATTTATATATACTAATAGATACTTTTTAAAAACAGTATAAAAAGTAATCAGTTAATTTAATTGTTTAAAATCAATTACTTAAAATTACGCATTGATTTATATGGGTTTTTTAGAAAGCTTAAAGTAATGCATGAAGTGCTGTGAATAAATTGACTTATTTATGCTTAAATAACATTCATACACCCCCACTAAATGCCAGTTTACAAGCCACTTTTAGCGGTATGTGAAATGAAAAA
>SESD01001634.1_pt1 | contig 12089 bp, 13 predicted proteins | sample 3171411 | NCBI WGS metagenome assembly SESD01 (sample SAMN06051880, study PRJNA518727) | freshwater metagenome | biome: subpolar coniferous forest; feature: holomictic lake; material: water; isolation source: holomictic Lake 442, 16.5 m depth | place: Canada: near Kenora, Ontario | collected...
TAAATAGCCACCAGGCAGTGGAGTAGCTTTAATAACTTTATTCATATCGTTTACTCATTCAAGCGGTTTTATCTTTTGCACTGGAAGCCCACGCACAGCCAAGCTCCAGTCTGCCATAATCTCATCGCGGTGAATCTCCAGCCAAGCTTGAACCAATTTCATCTTGTTGCGTGGCAAATCGCCTTCAAGCACATCACCGCTTTCAATAGCAATCACAGCCGTGAACTCCGTGTATTCGGCATGAAAATGTGGGGTGTGATGCTGCTGAGCATCATAAAAATACATGTACACCACAACGCCGTAAAACATTGAAAGTATTGGCATGATGCTATTCCTCTGCTAACGCCTGTTCGCCCTGTGCAATGGCCTGCATAAAGCGCAGTTTCATCAACAACGCTTTCATCCCCTCCACATCCAGACGGGTGGTGTTGTGTGAGTTATAATCTTGTGCTTGCGATATTTTTTGCTCACCCTGCTCAACATACTTTCCATAGTTCAGGTCGCGTAAATCTGGTGGCACACGGTAATAGTTTCCCAAATCATGGGCGGCGACCATTTCTTCACGACTTAGCAGAGCCTCATACAGCTTTTCGCCATGGCGGGTGCCAATGGTGTTGACCTGATGCTTGGGCACATTCAGCAAAGACTTGAGCGCCTCGGTTAGCGTACCAATGGTGGCTGCCGGAGCTTTCTGGACAAAAATATCGCCAGGGTTACCGTGTTCAAAGGCATAGAGCACGAGGTCAACCGCATCGTCCAGAGTCATCATGAAGCGAGTCATGGCTGGGTCGGTAATGGTGAGGGCATGCCCAGCGCTAATCTGATCGACAAACAAAGGAATGACCGAGCCACGCGATGCCATCACATTGCCATATCGCGTCACACAAATGGTAGTTGCATCACTTTCACGCGATTTCGCCACGGCTACCTTTTCCATCATGGCTTTACTGATGCCCATGGCGTTGATGGGGTAGACAGCCTTGTCGGTGCTCAGGCAAATCACTCGTTTAATGCCATGGGCAATGGCAACCTCCAGCACGTTTTCGGTACCCAACACATTCGTCTTGACCGCTTGCAATGGGTAAAACTCGCAGGAGGGAACCTGCTTTAAAGCAGCGGCATGAAACACATAGTCAACCCCGCGCATGGCAGTACGTACACTATCCGGGTCGCGCACATCGCCTATATAAAACTTGAGTTTAGCGTTATTGTAGCGCTTACGCATATCATCCTGCTTTTTTTCATCCCGGCTGAAGATACGAATTTCCCGTAAGTCGGAATCCAGAAAACGACGCAACACTGCATTCCCAAAAGAACCAGTGCCACCAGTTATCATCAATACTTTTCCGTCGAACATTATTAATTTTTTTTATTGATAGGCATGCATCAAATTAACCAATACCGGCCATTCAGGTGCAGTGTAACCCGTTGCCAGTCTAAAACGATCTGCATTAAGCGAACGGTCGATGACTAAATTATCATCTGGAACTATATCAATAGACTTGCCATACACCTCAGCTATCAATTTCAATAAGTCATATTTATTAATTGGCTTGGCCGCAACATGGTACAAACCTGATAGCTCAGCTTGTGGTATCACCATATCTCGAATAACCTGAGCGAAAACTACCGTTGGCAACCCTGAAAAAACAGCCCGACGAAAGCCATTGCAGCTACTTTCTTGCGAAAGAAACCAGTTCAGCAGGCTTTGTTTACCTTGCAACTCGTGGCCTATGATTGATGTCCGTAAGGTTATTGTGTGTGGATAATTCACTTCGCCCAATGCCTTAGACTGTCCATATACATCATTAGCATCAGGCAAATCTGCTTCGGTATAACGACCCTTTTTGCCAGAATAAACACAATCCGTACTGATATGGATTAAACGCGCCCCAACCAGTTGGCACAACCTGGCTAACCTGTGTGGCATCAGCGTATTGAGTGGAATAGCAACAAGATGTTCCGCTGAATCCGGACGGTGCTTGATCAAACCGACACAATTAACAACAACGTCGGGTCTGGTTTGATTAAGAACTTTTATCACCATATCCTGGTTTTCAACATCAACACCCGCAATCAGCCGTGCGTTGAGGGCTGCTGGAAATAATTGCTTAACACTTTCATTGCGAATCGTACCTAAAACTTCCCAGGCAAGTCGCTCGCTCAATACACGCAACATTGTGCTGCCCAACATGCCATTTGCACCAATTACCAAAACCTTCATTATAATGCCCCTTTTAATATTGATGCCAAAAACTGTGACGCATCCAACAGTGGCAAAGGTTGTTCGTCCACACCCATAAATCGCTTAACAGCTCTTGCAATGGACGTCGGGGAATTAGGATCAAAGGTCTCGACCGGCGTACAAACATCCCTTACAAAATCTCTTTCAGACGCAAGAATCGCCACCCCTTGTGATCTTGCCTCAAGCATTGGCAAGCCGAATGTTTCAGCAAGCGAAGGGAAAATCATTGCTGAGGAGTTTACCATGTAACGAATGACATCACTACGAGATATTCGTTTTATATTTTCAATATTCTCAGCCGAATCAATTGCCACACCTGCCTGCTCTGAAATCCGACTCATTTCATTATCGGTTAAAGTCAATCGTAACTTAGGAGAATAACCTTGATTTTTTAAAAGTACCCAAGCTTTTAATAGATTTACATGATTCTTATGCCCAACTGCATCCGCTGGATAAAAAAAAGTATACTTTGAAGAATCACACTTAACCTCATTCTGCTCGAAACAAGACTCAAATAATTTATTAGATAAATCATCGTCAACGAAAGGCATGACGCGAATATTTGCGGCTGGATAAAGACACGTTAGCGCTTCAGCCATGGTTAAAGTTTGTACCCATATTTCATCACAGTTTTTCATACCAAGCCTAAACCAAAGTCGCTCAATCAAAATACGTAAAGCGGTTAGTGGTGTATAAAGCGAGCCCCGATGCATATTAGCGAAGTGAGGTGCTTGTACAAAAACGATTACTGGGCAAACTGGTCGCCAAAGAGGAGGCAGACTATTGAAACAAAATAAAACGTCCGACAGTTCCGCTTTATTCACAAGGAGATATAAGCTTATCCATCGATCTATGAAGCTTTTTCGAACATAGGTTATACGCTCTTTACAATTTGTGAAAAGCACTTTATCCCGCAATCGAGTATCCACTGTCGCAAATTTCAAATCATCATTCAAAGCAGAAGCCAAAGCTTTAAATAACACCAATCCTCCGCCAGTGTGGATGCCAAAAGCACTTAATAAAATACGGGGTTTATTTTTCAATTCACTTTCCAATGCTATTTTTAACAAAAACTTTCAAAACAGCAATATACCAATCTAACAGCGCAACAGGTTTAGAACAACATTTATATCGGATTTTTATTCCAAGAGTCTCTTTAAGTACATTGTATGCCAATCTGGTACTTACTCCACCTCCATCCATTTCGGCTGAAATAAAATTGATATAACCTACTTTAAGATCCATTCCTGCGCGCAATAAGAATTCATAATCACCAGCTATTTTCAATGTTTCATCATAAATACCAAACTGGTGATACAAGCTTCTTTTATGCAATGAACCGACGTGAGCTACCGTCATGCGCCGGCGAAATTCATCCCACACATATGGTTTCCCGATTATTCGGCGAGACATACCGACATACCTTACCTTGGATGATACATATTCGACATTTGGATTAGCTTGAATATATTCGGAATATGCTTTTAAAGCGCCAGGATAATAGAAGTCGTCAGCTCCGAGGAAGGCAATATAGTCACCTTTTGCTCTTGCCAAACCTTTATTCCAAGCGTTGTAAATTCCAGTATCTGGCTCACTAACCCAATAATCTATAGAATCAGAGTAAGAGTTGATGATACTAACCGACCTGTCCTTTGATCCCCCATCAATAATTATGTACTCAATATTAGCTTCATTCTTTTGGGAGATGACACTGTCAATTGATTTCTCCAAAGTCGTATCTGAATTTAAAACCACTGTTACAACACTAATTAGTGGCAGAGAGATATCGCTCATATGCTGTATGTGCTATCACTTAAATTGACTATACTCGTATCATGCACTTTAAATGATTTGTATTTTGGAGCAAACATCCAATTAAATCCAAGCAGAAAAATACAAACAATATGAAATTGAAGTGAACCAAATGGGTTAATCAAAGGCATAATCAGGGTACTAACAAGAAATATCTTAAGGATGGAATTTGCAGTTGACGGACGACGATTAGCTGAACCAACAAGGTATCCCAAGAGGATTGATGATAAAAAAACAATTCCTATAGAGCCTATCACACCAAAATCCCAGATAAAATCACCGAACAATGTTGACCATTGAGTGGCTGAATCTGCTACATTTGTCAGTACTAAGTTATTGCTTGAAGAAAGTTCTCTCCATGCAGAGAAAATATCTGTATAACTACGTGTCAGAGGCTCAAAAAAAATCGTGTAAGGAAATAGGAATTGATATCCAAAAGAATGATTAATTATTGGTGCCAATTGAAATCGCAAAACGAAATTATTAAACGTGTCAGCAGCATATACTATTATAGTACCAAGTAGAAAGGAAACGCCAGAATCACCTTGAAATAAGGTTGCAGATGCACCAAAATCAATAATATCAAAATAACTCTTAAAAACACTAATTGCCAAACCTTCGAATTCGATTCTAGATGAAGTTGTCCATCCTAAATAGGCGATGCCAGATAAAAAAATAACAGGAAAATAGCGCTTAATTGAGCGCAATATCTTTTCCGCTCTGCTTGATGATTTTCGCCCTTCATACAAAGAAACAATAAATAATAAAAAAAATCCAATCAGAGGACTCCGCGCGCCTGTTGATATAACCTGAAGAAACACTAAAATTATAAAAAATAACAAACCGAAATCCGAACGCTTATCATCTTTATGACTTATTACAGACCAAATCAGTCCTATAATCAACATTGAAATTACGATTGATTCAAGAAAAAAAAGAAAGAAATCTTTCTCAACAAGAAATAGGTTCAATCTGTAACGCTTAAGCTCAGTTGCTTGCGTAAATATTGTTATTGGATTCCAATTTGTAAGGACATTTAAATACAACAAAAATGCTATTCCTGAAAATAAAATATAGGGCTTACGAATAGGATAAATAACAGTAACATTTTTTTTTCGAAACTTTTTTTTACTAAATAGCGCTACGCTATTTTTTGAAAAATTATTACCAATGGTAAAGCCAGCTACCAAAATACCTATTAATATAGCGAAAAGAAACTCCGCCCCCAGAGAAATGCCATTACCAAAAGTTATACCTGAAAAAGCGTAACAAACGTACAGAAAAACCAATCCATAAGTGCTAAAAAGAGGAATGTTTGTAGCGCCCCTGTTCTGCGAACCAGCAAATAGCAATGTTGTAAATAAAAATATTACAACACAAACCCTTGCTATAGTAATTATTAATTCATCTATCATTGTTGATGGTATCAATGATGCTATCTCATGTTAATGATAAACACTGAGTAGCAACCTTCTATAAACACTAAACGTTAGTCAAAATTGACGTAAAATAATTACAAGAATATTGCAAGAATATTAACTTATTTTTTGTATATAAAATGACCCAGGCTCCCTATTGGTCACTAAAAACGGACAAACCGCCAGTAAATTTTCACTGTAATTGTGATGTAAATAATTTAAAGCCCCAATAATTTTCCAATCTCGGTTACACGTTAGAAACGCTTCAAGCAAATATTGCTCATTCCAGAACCGCACATTTTCAACCACCCATTCGTTTAAATAATCTTTTGGAGAAAAAATATCGTGAACATGAACGATTACGCCAGTCTTTAATGTAGGGATCAACTCTAGGTATTCGAAGAGCACATCACCTTGTGGTCTAATCATGTGGGATGAATCAATAAACAATATGTCATCTTTTTCTAACTCCGCAAATAATGCCTTATTTACCTCTTCAACGCGCTCCCTAACAATAGTCGCCCCAGTCTTCTCTAACCATGGGATTTCATAAGGTTCAATACATAAATGTTTACATTGATAATCGATGTTTTCTTCTTGATTTTTTTTTATGGCTTTTATTGCCATTAGTGTTGAATTACCACTCCCGATTTCAAATATTTTTTTGGGTTTCTTAAAACGTATCAGATTGTATAAATATTCAGCGTCACCACTCATAAACGTGCCGTTATCCATATAAAAAGTTAGGTCGTCTACCTTCGCCTTTGGTACAGTTTTAAGTTCTTCGCTAAAGCACAAATTTTTCAAAAAAAGTAACTGCTCATCGATATTCCAATCTATACCCGGTAGATCGCGATCTTTATCTAACGGATAGCGTAGCTGCCTATAATCAAAAAATGGCTCATAGTAGTGATTGCGAATTGGGAATACCCCTACCCGCATTAAAGTATTTTTACAGAATGGCATTCTCCAAATGCCAGCTAGTCTTAAGAGCTTTAAAAGATAAGCAGCTAAATATATAAATGGCAATAAAAAAATGTCTACTAATGGCATTGATGCCTTAATAAATTTCTTCATGTAATCTCCCATAATTTTAACTCTAATCTATTGTACGCTGCAAAAGGGTGTCTGCACTGCATTAAATTTTTATTTTTGCTCTCTGGGTTTCCTTAACTCAGTAACCCTGCATCGCTCAAAGACCTACTTATAAATGTTCCTTGAGTCCCAAAGTGAATCAATTTTATTTCGTAACGCGGGATAAACCACATCACCATTCTCACGACTCCTATCCCACACAAACATGAACCTCTCCACAAAATAACCTATATATCCCAGCGAAAGTGCAATGCCATCCATTCCTAGTAAAAAAGTATGCCGGCGAAAAAGAACAGTAAAGATTGCTTTTAAAATATCCAATAATGTTCGGGTTACTGTCAGGCTAGCATCATGCTTCGCTTCATATTTTGCGTACCTAGTTACATGCCCCCAAAAAGACTCTGCATTTTTATGAGTGCAGTGGTATAAAACAGCCTCTTCATGAATGAGTGGCATTTTAAAAATTTTTTTACTACTAAACGATATTTCATTATGTAATTGAGTGGAAACTTTCAACTTAGAGCGCTTAATTAAAGTATTTTTATATAATGCAGAAAATGGAGATTTAGAACTTCTTATACCGAATGAGTACATCCCATAAGGCATTCCAATTACATCAAATTCAAAGTTTGGATCACACGTTAACTTGATAATTTCATCAGCCAGATCCGGGTGCATTAAACTTGATGCAGTAGGGAATAAACACCATTCAGATGAAGGCCGACCTGTAATGTTGTTAACGATATTCTCACTTCCGTCACAAAATGGAACTAAGACAATCTCAGTTGCATACTTTTCTGCAATTTCACGGGTACGATCGGTCGAATGTTTATCAAAAAGGATAATCTCATCAACCCAACTAAAACTTTTTAAGCACGATTCAATACGCTCTTCTTCGTTAAAAACTTCTATAAAAGCAGTAATATTAGATTTTTTCATTCTAATCTATTATGTAGAACAATTATCAGCTATCATACTGGGTTGCTTAATATATTTCCAGTACATATATCCAACTACGCACCATTGCGAAAGCAGTAATGGAATACCCACGGTATTAACCGTAACGGCATTACCAAAATACAACAGAGCAAAAAAACCAATCATAGATAGAAGCCCTAGAAACGCAGAACCCATTAATTTTTTAGTACAACTTACAAGTGAAATATGTATGGCTATTGCTCCCACAAAAAGATTTGCTGCATCAGTCAAAACACCAAACAAAATCAGCTTCCAATGCGGAATAAAATGTGCGCCTGTTAATAACCCGACTACAAACTCTCCCAAAAAATATGAAAAAATTAAAATCACAACAGTTATTACGAAAGCACCATTCAAATATGTATTTGTATATCCACCTTTAGATTGGTAAATTCTTGGACTAAATTGTTGTCCATAAATAAGCGAAGCTGCCCCGATTGCTGCGCTACCAATTCCTGCTATTGTTCCAAAAACTCCTACCACTTCAGAATAACCTAGTGGAACCAAAGCAAGACGATAACCTTGTAATTGCAGCCAATTGGCTACTGCCCCTACTGAAAATGGATAGGCAAAACGAAAAACCTCTTTACTTGAAATTGAATAGCCATCAAGACCTGAAAATATTCTTTTTTTAGTGGCAATCATCATCAAATAAATTGCAGTTATTACTAACGACAACAACCAAGAGATAATGAGCAAAATTGCATCCGGCTTAACCAAGTTAGCTAAAAAATATAAAAGGCCTACCTTGATCAAAGCTTCTTGCATAAAACTGATTGAAACATGATTCCCATAGCTTAAATTATTCAAAGTGTTTCTCAAAGCTTGGACTATATATATGGCCAAAGCCAACAGCATCACCAACCCAATGTATATTGTGTATTCAGGATAAATAATAATAGTACCAAAAACAAGTAGCAAAACAAAAACAATATAACTCCCGATAACTTTGCTATTGAAAATTAATAACGAACGAATTCCACCAAATTCAGTCATTACTTTAACTAATTTTGCTTGCTGAAAGTAATCCATTGGCACAAACAAAATTGCATTAGCTGAATAAGACACCGCCATTAAGAAAAAAAAAACACCCAACTCATTTGCAGTTAAATAATTCGTATAGAGCTTAATATTCACTAACTGAAAAATAATTACGAATGCTCTTGCTAACGAATTGAAGGCAAGGTTTCTCATATTGAGTTTAAAAAGCGATAACTTTAAATATCTTCAAATCATTTAGAAAGCTTAAAAAATAATTATCTTTTTCTATTTCTTATCACTGATTTATGAATAAAAACATCATCAAGAAAACCAATTCTGGAAGAAAATACATATCCCTTTGATTTTAGAAACCACCTAATATCATCAGAGCCATATATATTATTAGTATTATTTTCAATGATGAAACATTTAATTTGTAATTGTTCAAAATTTATACCCTCCAATACATCCAACTCAGCCCCCTCGACATCTATCGAGATTATAGCAATATCGACAATGTTTCGTTCTTTTAGAATTGACTCTAGTGTTACGCAAGACACCTTGCGTTTGGTGCATTGCACATTACCAATTTTTTTATTTTTCCCTGTAATAGAGCTAAACATATCGTCGTAAATATCACTTTGAACTGGAATATTTAATATGACAGACCCATGTGATTTTCCTAATGCTGTAGCTATAAATTCAGCATTTGGTCTCAACCTATTCCATTTATCACGGTATTCTTCTATCGGGTCTATCGCTATTGTTTTGCAATCAAAAAAATTTTCAAAGAAATATGAATTAGAAAATCGTTCGGGATGATTACAACCAATATCAATAATATATGCACCATTTGCATTCTGTAACTCCTCAAACAACAATGCAGAAAGATACAGATCTTGACCATCTTGTGAATAATATTTCCCAATCGTGAGCGGCTTTACAATCGGCACACCAGGATGATTTGTTATAAACTTTAAATATTCGATTTGACGCAAAAGCCAATTAATATATTTCACAGCTAACCTCTTTATTTTATTAATCAAATAACCCGCAGCAGAGCTACGGGTTATGAATTCATCTTCCAGGATTACTTCGCTAAGCAGAACTTCGAGGCATATATGCTAAAGCGATTTAAAAAATACTGTTCCAAATAACTATCCAACACCAGATGTTACGAAGTGTTCGATTTATGTTTCATCGATTCTTTCACAAAGATCAACTTTGGTAAAATATGGTAATACCAATATTTTGCATTTAATATGACGCATGTAAAACAGCAGATTCCAGTAACACCCCCTCCAGTGAGGTGAGACTAGGCGTGTATCCAAAGTGCTGCACGGCGTGATTAAGCGAATAATAATTCGCCTTCCATCCTGTAGCATTCACACCCACCCCAGTTTGCACAAGTTCATACCTCAAACCAAAATTCTCCTGCATGGCAACAAGCAATCTCGCCTTATCAATAGGTGCTTTACTGTATGCATCCACCGCCGCATTTATTGGAGGTGCATTCAATATCGCTGCAACCAATTGATAAAAATCCGATGGATGAATAAAGTCACGAACGATGTTGTCGGACGAGGTCTTCAAAACGGTTTTGTCACGGATGGCACGCAAGATATCGGTAATCAAAAACCGTGCATCCAAGTCTTGCGTGCGACTGAAGTAGTTAAACACCCGTATGTCCACAATCGGCAACGGTGCTAACGAACGATGACGGCATTCTGCATGCAGTTTAGCTACACCGTACCAGTCCTGCGGTTGCAGGTTGTTGATAGGCACCATCGCCTTGGTATTGGAATCTACCGGTGCGTCAAAACTTGCACCATAGGCTGCACCGCTGCTTAAAAAGATATAGCGGCAGTCCGGGTACTGGCGTAGATAACCCAAGGCAAGTTCGTCATATTGCAGCGTCACATCAAAAATTGATGCCCCCATAACTGCTGCTTGGGCTGGGTTCCCTACGCCAACAAAGTTCATGATGACATCAAAGTGCTCTCCCATACTAAATGCAGCAAAGTCGGCTATGGGATAACGGCCATCTAAACCAACATCTGCCATCCACTGCCTCACCGCCTCTGGGCGACGTGCGTATAACACCAAGTCGTAGTTACTGTGCGAAGCAAACGACAACACCAGATCTTTGGCAATCTGGCTGGTGGCACCAAGAATGGCTATGCGCATTGTGAACTTACTAATTTGTCTGAAGTGATATAGAAATCAGTTGAAGCTGGAAAACTAAGTCTGATTTAAGATTTTACTATTCCCCTGAACCAGCGAATCGAGCGTTCCACTGCATCATCAATCGGTACTTTGAATGTTAATTTGGCATCGAATTTCATCCGGCAAGGTGTGGGTGGCAGCTTCGACGTACAAGTCAACATCACCTCCTCTTTTCTGGTCATCCCTACGTGAACGGAAAGCAAAATAGCGGCACTATCACCAAAATAATGGTGTGTCTGCTGGCAGATCATTTGTAATTGATAAGGGCTAAGACGCATAAGCCTGGACGTGATTGCTATCTTTAGAAAACCCGCAAGAACAAGTTGACGATCCTGCAATTGGCCGGATGCTTTAATTTCGGAAGGCAAACGCGAGTTAGATATGCGTGCATTACTTGCTCTTTTTTCAAGACATTGGTGCGTTTTTGCGTAACCCAGCGCAACAAGCCATATTCACCACGAGTGCCGATGATGACAACGATTTTTCATAATGATGCTCATGGATGCCGCTTAATCTCCAACGTTTTCACGCAAAGCACGCGCTCGAGTGGCAAGGGAGGCGACAGTTTCATCTTGCCATTGACTTTTTCGCCATTCGGTATAATCAAAACGCTCACGATTAATCAAAGTGATAAATCGTTCAGCCTCAACCGTTCCCAAAACTTGCATCAAGAGGCGAATGCCCTCAAAGCGGATATCAATGTCAGTCTTCATTCTCTGTCTCCTTATATACGCGAATAAAATCGACGGGGTCAACGACGCAAAGCTGATCGTGTTTCGCCATTTTGCGCAGCAGTGCTTTATCTGTTGTCAAAAAATATTCGGCTTCCGCCTCAATTGCACAAGCGACATGCAGAGCATCCATTGGCTTGACGCCGATCAGTGCCAGTTTGTCGGCAATGTCCTCAACGCGGCTGCTGACTGGAACATCCACAAGCCCTATCTTCTGCCAATCTCCTACGGTTACTTTACGATTTATATCAGGATTTGCCGCATTTTCCAGATCCATGACGGCTGACCATATCAAGGATAAGGAGCCACTACGAATCATGTCTTGCACATACAGTTTGGCTTCGGTCTGTAATCGCACGATTAAATCTGATTGGTCATCAAAAGGGCGATTAAAACAGCAAACATCAAGATAAATAAGCATTTCGTCAGGGAATGGTCTCTCTATTTTAATCAACTTACCATCGCGCATAAGCGCAAGACTTCAGATACCGCGTTGTCATTATTACCGGTTGCGTTCCAATTCAGCCAAGGGTTAGAGAGCGGTTCCTTTGTAAAAAATCATGAACCCGCTGCTCAATAGCTTGGCGATCCAAGCCATGTTCT
>SESD01001636.1_pt1 | contig 12082 bp, 10 predicted proteins | sample 3171411 | NCBI WGS metagenome assembly SESD01 (sample SAMN06051880, study PRJNA518727) | freshwater metagenome | biome: subpolar coniferous forest; feature: holomictic lake; material: water; isolation source: holomictic Lake 442, 16.5 m depth | place: Canada: near Kenora, Ontario | collected...
TTGAAGCCTTCAAACGCTCCAGTCGGAGTTACAAACACCGACCGGCATTTTATTAGCCGGATAGATTCAGTGCGCGTAAGTCAGTTTAACGTATGCCCGTTATAATTATTGAATTGCGAGGAAGCTTGATTAGAAAATACGAAATTGTATTGTGGACAACGTGTATCTATTTTTGAGAACTACCGATACCTATAGCTTTCACTGAGGCAACTCAAAAAAAACATCGACTACAAAAACTGCCACAGATTCAAGTTATAAACAGGTTTAATCTGTGACCGTTTTTTTATTGCAAGTAGCCTTACTTCTTAATTAGGAAGGTACGCTTTGATTTTCGATGTTTTTATATCGACCCGGTTGAATACAAAATTAGCCCCCAACACCTTAGAAAATAAGCGTTGGGGATATTCGTTTAGATAACCGCTTTAGCCTGAAGATCGGCATGATATGAAGATCTGACCATGGGCGCACTGGCGACTTGCTTAAATCCCAGTTGCTTTGCAAAAGCACCATAGTCATCAAATTGTTGCGGGGTGATATAACTTTTGACGGGCAAATGTGCCTTAGTGGGTTGTAAATATTGACCCAGTGTCAGCATTGAACAGCCATGTGCCAATAAATCTCTCATGACTTGGTGTACTTCTTCCTGCTCTTCGCCGACCCCTAGCATAAGCCCTGATTTGGTAGGCGTTTGAGTTTGCGCTTTGCCATATTTACCCAGCAACTCCAAAGACCCCAGATAATCTGCCCCTGGACGGACTTGTTTATAAAGCCTTGGAACGGTTTCCAGATTATGGTTAAACACGTCACAAGGTTCTTTAATTAGAATCTCTATGGCTTTATCAATACGCCCACGGAAATCCGGAACCAAAATTTCAATTTTTGTAGACGGTGTTTGCTCGCGAATTTTTTTTATACATTCAGCAAAGTGCGCGGCGCCACCGTCCCTTAAATCATCCCGATCCACCGAAGTGATCACCACATATTTTAAGGCCATTGCCTGTATGGCATCGGCCAGATTTTGCGGTTCGTCTTTATCCAGTGCCAGCGGTTTTCCATGTGCCACATCACAAAAAGGACAACGACGGGTACACAAATCGCCCATAATCATGAAGGTAGCGGTACCGTGCTGAAAACACTCAGACAAGTTTGGGCAGGCCGCTTCTTCACAAACCGTATGCAATTTATGCTCACGCAACAGGTCTTTGATTTTTGTAATCTCGTCACTGGCTGAAAGCTTTACCCGTATCCATTCAGGTTTCCGTAAAACCGTGTCGGACAGTTCAACTTTTATGGGGATACGCGCAAGTTTTTTAGCGCTACGCTCGTGAGATTCAGGTGTTGATCGTGAAGGAGCTTGATTAGTCATGTTTATAATGCCGTAGTGATAGCCTGAATAACAGAGTTTGCCAGTTGCGTGGAGCTAATAGTCACACCCAAATCAGACAGTTGCGTGACCTTAAGGTCTGAATAACCGCAAGTATTAATATGCTCGAAAGGACGCAAATCCATGTCATTATTAAGACTGAGGCCATGGTAGCTACAGTTTTTTTTAATCCGTAAACCGATAGAGCCGATTTTTTTGTCATTGACATAAACACCTGGCGCCTCCGCTTTGGAAACAGCGCCAATGCCATGGTCGGCTAAAGTGTTAATCATCGCTTGTTCCAGAAGACTAACCAGTTGGCGCACGCCCAGATTAAGGCGTTTAATATCCAGTAACGTATAAATGACCACTTGCCCTGGACCGTGATAAGTCACTTGTCCGCCCCGGTCGGAATTAATCACCGGAATGTTGCCGGTATTTAATAAATGTTCACGTTTGCCGCTTAATCCCAAGGTATAAACGGGGTGGTGTTCAACTATCCAGATTTCGTCAGGAGTTTCTGAGTTGCGTTCTTGGGTGAAGCTTTGCATCACCTGCCAGCAGGTTTCATAATCCTGCAATCCCAAGTTACGTATCGTTAACATTAAGCGCGTTTATATTGGTTCAAATAGGTATGCCAAAGAACGTGCATGAAATAACTTGTCCCTTTATATTCCCTCACCCCAGCCCTCTCCCGAAGGGAGAGGGCGCCAGATGCCTGAGTTATTTTATGCATATTCCTAAACGGTTCGATTGCGGGAAGAACAACCACCAAGGGATTGCCTTACAAGGCCATCAAAACATGAGGATGATCAGTTAGATCCTGATAAATGGCATCCAGTTGTTTCTTGCTGGAGGCTTCTATGATGACGGTTATTGCAATAAAATTACCGTCTTTGCTGGGGCGTGTAGTGACGGCATCCGCTTTAACATCAGGCGCGTGACGACGCACAATTTCTATCACCAACAAATCCAGTTCCATGTCTGCTTTGCCCATGGCTTTAACGGGAAATTGGCAAGGGAATTCAAAAAAGGTTTGTTCGCTCATAATCAGCGATTGTTTGTAAGCTTGAAAAATCTGCTGCATGGCTTGCCATACCGGGCCAGGTTTTCCGTCTGACACACTTTTCGAATCGAGTTCAACAACGGGAATAATTTCACGCGTAGAACTGGTTACCCAAATTTCGCTGGCGGTTTGTAGCGCAGTAAAGGGGATTTTATCTTCACTGCAAGGGATGTTGTTTTTTCGTGCAAGCTCCAAAATTACATCACGGGTAATGCCGGGTAAAATGTCGTTGCCTTTAGGCGGGGTACACAAAACACCGTCAATCACTGCAAAAACATTACTGGCCGCACCTTCTATCACATAACCGTCTTTTATCAAAATGGCTTCGGCGCAGCCTTGGTCTATGGCTTCTTGCCTGTGCAGAATATTGCCCAGTAGCGTGATGGCTTTTACATTGCAAAATTTCCAACGGGTATCATCCATGCTGACCGCTTTTACACCTTGATTTAATCCGGCAAAAGGCACGATAGCCGAACACATGGCAAAAACAGTGGCGGGCGTATTGTCAGGAAAAGCATGATCTCTTTTGGGGGCAGTACCACGGGTTATCTGGAGATAAATATACTGATCAATCTTTGCATCCAGCAAGGGAGTCAATATGTCCTGCCATTGCTCACGGGTATGCGGATTAGCCAAACGAATACCCGCCAAGCTGTTTTCCAGACGCTGTAAATGGTCTTGAAAATGAAATAAGTGCCCGGAATAAGACGGTATCACTTCATAAATACCGTCACCAAACAAGAATCCGCGATCCAACACTGAAACTTTTGCCTCATTAAGCGGTAGATATTCGCCGTTTAAATAGACCATCTTATTTTCCATCTTCAGATTTCTCCATCATCATCATAACGCTATCAGAAAGTCTCTGAATAATATTGCCTTCAGCCACCGCCTTGAGAGCGATCAAATCTTTATCGGCAATAACAACGTCACTAAGCGTCACTTTGACTGATCCAAGCTTGGCACCTTCTACAACCGGTGCAGTAATTTTTTTATCAACAACAATAGCCGCTTTAAGATCTTTGTATTGGCGACGCGGTATGGTTGCATAAATATCTTCGGCCAAACCTAACGGTATGGTTTTGCTTTCCCCTTTCCAGATTCTGGCTTCGTTTAAAGGCTTTTTGCCTTCATACAGGCGGTGTGATTCAAAAAACCGGAAACCATAGTTAAGCAGTGTTTGATTTTCGTTGGCTCTGGCATTGGCGCTTTTTGCGCCCAAGACGACAGAAATTAGCCGCATGTCTTCTCTTAGCGCCGAAGCTACCAGGCAATAACCGGCGTCATCAGTGAATCCGGTTTTAACACCATCAACCGACTCGTCACGCGACAGCAAGGGGTTGCGGTTATGCTGGGTAATTTGGTTAAAGGTAAATTCTTGTTGCGAAAACCAGCGATAGTAATCTGGAAATTCTTTGATTAAAGCAGACGTAAGAATAGCCAAATCGCGGGCACTGGTGTAATGATCATCCATTGGCAAGCCATCACTGTTTTTGAAATGGCTATGAGTCATTCCCAGTCGGGCAGCATGCTGATTCATCATATCAGCAAAGGTCTCTTCACTGCCTGCAACATGTTCAGCCAATGCGACACTGGCATCATTACCGGATTGAATAATGACGCCTTTTAGTAGATCTTCAACCTTAACCTGATTACCCAGCTCAACAAACATCCGTGAGCCGGATGTTTTCCAGGCTTTTTCGCTAATAGTGGCTGAATCTTCGAGATGTAAGTGGCCATTGGCAAGCTCTCTAAACACCACATAAACCGTCATTATCTTGGTCAGACTGGCGGGAGCGAGCTTGGCATCCGCGTTGTTTTCTGCCAATACTTTACCGGTATGATAGTCCTGTAAGATATAAGCAGTGGCGGCGATGTTGGGTGCGGGCGGGGTTGCAATTTCAGCGTTTTCTGCCTTTGCCTGAAAGAGCGTAACCAGTAGGCCAAAAAATAAAAAGAGGGTAAATTTTTTAAAAGGGTTCATAGCTCTTTAAAATCGACAGTAAAACAAAATTTCCTTACATTGTAGCACGCGAACTGTCAGATTGTTTGGATTCAGTAACAAATTGTGTATCGGTTATGCCTATTCTTGCCAACTGTTCATTCAGTTGATTGGCAGAAGCCGTTGAATCTACCGGTCCTATTTGAACTTTATAAAGCGTGGATTTTTTGTAAGTCGATGAGCGAATATTCGGCTCAGGCAAATTATTGGCGGCAATTTTATTTTTTAAGTTCAGCGCCTTTTTTTCACTGCCAAAACTACCCACCTGCAAATAGACGTGTTGTTCTTGTGTGGCAGCAATTTGTTGCAATTGGGGTAACGCCTGACTAGGCGAGATGGCCTTGATTTCTATGGCGCCGGTGCCGTCTTGTTGCATATCCAGATTTTTTGCAGCAGCGTAGGACAAATCCAACTCTCTGTTGCCAACAAAAGGTCCTCTATCGTTTATTCTAACAATAATGCTGCGATGATTTTCCAGATTGGTTATCTGGGCATAAGAGGGAATCGGTAATGTTTTATGCGCAGCCGTCATGGCGTACATATCAAATATTTCGCCGGTTGCTGTTTTTTTGCCATGAAATCCGGGGCCGTACCATGAAGCCACACCCTGTTTTAGGTAATGGGCAATACGTGGAAACAGGCTTTCTTGTTGAGCAAGCTCGGTAGGCTCGTTATGCGCATTCATTCGCAGTATTGAATGTTGCCTGATTTGTTGACTGGCTAATGCGTGTGGTGCTTGATTTATAAGAATCGGGGGTTGAAAAGCCGTATTAGTTGTTTTAATTTGTTCTGTAGAACACCCGAACAGGGTCATCATTAAAATTGCTAATAGTAGTTTTGTCATGGAATTTTGCCTTTTTTATTTAAAATAGATTGGCTTAACTGATAAACAGCCATGGCATATAAAGGACTGTGGTTGTATCGGGTAATGACATAAAAATTGTCTAATCCCGCCCAGAGTTCTTCGCCCGGTTTTTGCCCTAATGGCTCCTGTTCAAAAGCAAGCAGCTTTACTTTAGTATTTAAAGGAAGTAACCTCGATATTGTTAAGTTAAGTAATTCTAACTTGGCTAAGCTTAAGTCCGGCTTAAGCTCAGGGGTTAATGCAGTTTTATAGGCCTCACCTTTCGCACTCAACGGAATTGCGATAGCTTGTCCCGGCTGCCACTGATGCTTGACAAAATAATTGGCTACACTGGCGATAACATCGCCGTTGTTATGCCAGATATCGCGGTAGTTATCGCCATTAAAATCAACAGCGTACGCCCTAAAACTGCTCGGCATAAATTGTGGCATCCCCATTGCGCCAGCATAAGAACCAACGGGTTCCAGAGGATTAATACGTTCATCCCGGCACAGTAGCAAATAGCTTTCCAGCTCACCAAGAAAGAATGGACTGCGGGGCGGGTAAGCAAAACTCAATGTTGATAGGGCATCAATGACCCGATAATTGCCGGTTTTTTGCCCATAAAAAGTCTCAACACCCAGGATGGCAACAATAATTTCTGCTGGAACCCCGGTCTTTTGTTCGACTGCGCTCAATGCAGACTCATTTTCCCGCCAAAATTTTACACCACCATCAATACGCGCCTCGGTCATAAATATTTTGCGATATTTATACCAAGGCATGCCTTCTGCGGGCTTCGAAATCTTTTTGAGAATAGACTCTTTTATTTCAACCGACTGAAACAAATCGTTAAGTTTGTCTTCATCGAACTGATGGGTAGTCACCATTTTGTTGATAAACGTATCGACTGACTTCGTATCCTTGATGTTGCCGGTACACGAAATGAGTCCTAGGCACAAGGCGAAAGGCGCAAGGCGCAGGGCGCAAGCTACGTGTTTGAACCAGAATGCAAGCGGGTAATTTTTCGCCTTTAGTTTTACGCCAACGATTTTTGGTGACGTTTCCGATGTCGGTCGGGATTTGAAACCCCAACCGATACGTTTGAAGACTTCAATAACTTTCAAAACATGAGTAACGGGGTTACAAACCCCGTCACGCTTCAGTTTGAACCAGAGTGGATAAATTTTCGCCTTTTGCCTTGTACCTTTAACCTGCACTACACTTACCTAAACTTTTTATGCGTGTGAATTGACATTAAAATGCCAAACCCGGCCAGCAAGGTAACAATAGAGGTACCACCGTAACTGATTAAAGGCAAAGGAACACCGACTACAGGAAGAATCCCGATGACCATGCCGATATTGACAAAAACATAAACAAAAAATGTAAACGCCAGACTGCTTGCCAAGAGCCGACTGTAAGTATCCTGAGCTTGGGACGCGATATACAAACAGCGAGCGATAATTAAAAGATACAAAATCAACAATCCCAGGCAACCAAACAAGCCAAATTCTTCCGCAAATACGGCAAAAATAAAATCGGTAGAACTTTCCGGCAAAAAATCCAGTTCTGATTGCGTACTACCCAGCCAGCCTTTACCGTAAATACCGCCCGAACCAATCGCTATTTTTGATTGAATAATATGGTAACCCCTACCCAGCGGATCAGTTTCAGGGTTTAAAAAAGTAAGCACCCGATCGCGTTGATAACCGTGCATAAAATGCCAAATAAGTGGGGTTAACGAAGCCAGTGCAACGCTGATGACCAACATAAAGCGCCACGAAAGGCCGGCAAAAAACAGTACACCCGCACCCGAACTTGCAACCAGTAAAGCCGTGCCCAGATCAGGTTGTTTGGCGATTAAAAGGGTAGGAATAACAATAAGCAGAGTCGCTATAATCAGCTGTCTGGATTTTGGCGGTAGCGGGTATTCTGCCAAATACCAGGCAATCATCATGGGCGTTGTGATTTTAATCATTTCTGACGGCTGGAATCGAAAAACCCCCAGCTCAAGCCAGCGTTGCGCACCTTTACCGATCTGCCCCATAATTAAAACAGCCACCAGCAAAAAAATACCGATACCAAACAATAAGGTAGAATAACGTTTAAACTGATAAGGATCTATATGCGCCAATATCGTCATTAACAGAAAAGCCAATCCAACACGACCCGCCTGCCGCATTAGCGTGTCGATATCCTGACCGCCAGCACTGTAAAGAACCAAAAAGCTTAGCATCGAAGTCAACAGTAAACCGATAAACAAGGGGATGTCTATGTGTAGCTTTCTAAGCACATTCCCAAGCACTGAAGGCGGCTCAAACTGTTCATGACGGGTTTCAGTTTTCATTATTTTCCTGTAAAAATTGTTTGATAACCAGCCCTGCTATCGGCGCTGCGACTGAGCCACCATGTCCGCCATTTTCAACAACCACCGCGATGGCAATTTTAGGATCAGCAGCCGGAGCAAAAGCAATAAATAGCGCGTGGTCACGAAATTTAAAGTCGATTGCATTTTCATTGTATTTTGCGTTTTGCTTAATCCCCAAAACCTGCGCAGTTCCGGTTTTACCCGCGATTTGATAGTCGATATTGGTATTAATCCCTTTTGCGGTGCCGTGTGCGCTATGAACAACATTGACCATGCCTTCGATAACCTTGCTAATGTTATCAGGATTTAATGGCAGGGTAACATTCGGGAGTGTCGGGCCTGGACGGGTACCTTGTGCGCTGACCATTTTATCGACCAAAAAAGGCGTCACTACTTTGCCTTTATTCGCCAACGTTGCCGTGGCTCTGGCTAGTTGTAAAGGCGTAACCTGATGGTAGCCTTGACCAATACCGGTGATAAGTGTTTCCCCCGGATACCAGGCCTGATTTTTTTGTTCCTGCTTCCACTCGCGTGAAGGCAATAATCCGGCTTTCTCGCCAATCAGGTCAATACCGGACTTTTCACCAAAGCCCATTTTTTGTAAAAAACTGTGCATGCGGTCGATACCCAGTATTGATGCCAGACGATAAAAATAAACGTCGCAAGATTCCGTAATGGCTCGACTTAAATCCACCGAACCATGCCCCCCTTTTTTCCAATCCCGATAGCGGTGACTGACGCCAGGCAATTGATAATAGCCTGGACATAACAGCTTTTGCTGAGGACTAATGGCTTCATACTCAAGACCCGCCAATGCAATAAACGGCTTAATGGTCGATCCGGGTGGATAAAGCCCACGCAAGGCGCGGTTATAGAGCGGTTGATTTTCAGAGGCTTGCAGTGCTTGATAAGCCTCATTGGCGATGCCGACTACAAAAGGGTTTGGATCAAAGCCCGGACGACTGACGAAGGCCAAGACACCACCGGTTTTAATATCAATGGCAACGACTGCACCATTAAAGGAATCCAAGGCATCGTAGGCGGTTTTTTGTAAATCAATATCCAGCGTTAAAAAGAGATTTGCGCCAGGATCTGGCGTGACCTCGTGCAGGGTATTAAGCAATCGAGCCTGAACATTGGTTTCTATTTCCGCATAACCGGTTTTGCCATGCAGCTCATTTTCATAAGAACTCTCTATGCCCAACTTGCCCACATGCGTAGAGCCCCTGTATTCAGCGAGGGGTAACTCTTTAATTTCTGCCTCATTAATACGGCCCACATAGCCAATGACATGCGCCGCCAAATCACTGTAAGGGTAGTGTCTAACCAACTGGGTATGAATATCGACGCCCCGAAAATACGGCCGAACAACGGCAAACTTTGCCAATTCTTCATCGTTCAGGCTTAATAACAGCGGCGTGCTGACGAAACGTTTTTGGCGCTTGCGTAATTTTTGATATTGCTCAATTTTTTCATCGGGTATATCGAGCAATTTTTGCAGACGTAACAAGGTTTCATCCATATTACTGATCTGCTCAGGGATAAGCTCCAAACTATAAGACGGCATGTTTTCGGCCAACACTTTTCCGTGTCGGTCATAAATAATGCCTCGGGTAGGCACCAAAGGAACGATTTTAATGCTGTTATCTTTTGCCAGTGATGAATAATGTTCGTGACCTACAATTTGTAGATAAATTAAACGAACAATCAGACCCGATGTTAATAGAATAATGACCACAAAAGCGACGACAATGCGATTAAGAAATAGACGATTTTCTACTGAATGGTCTTTAATGGCGTACATAGTTGACATAAGTTACAGCGTATTCTATTTAATGCGTTGTGACAAACCAACAAAGCGCAGCACGCCATAAACCAAGGGCCAAGCTAACGTACCGGTAAAAACAGGTAACCAGAAAGTAGCGTGAAGTTGTGCCGGATGCTGAAGGTTTTTTATAAAAAACAGCAACAGTTGCGACAATAGCAGGCAGAAAAAGACAAACAAGCCCTGCTGCAGAAAAGGAAACTGACGTAATTGTTTGTGCAATTTAAGGCAAATATAGATAACCAGTGAATAAGCCAACGCATATTGCCCCAATAATCGACCGGTCAACACATCGGTCAACAAGCCAAACGTCCAGGCATGAAAAATACCCACGCGGTCAGGCAGAGTAAGTGACCAGTAAACCAGCACCAAAAGCACCCAGTCCGGATTAAACGCAGACATTTCGCCAGGCCAAGGCGCAATTCTTAAACACATCGCCCCTATCAGTGTCAGGATAATTCTAAAAAATCCCACGTAATTATTTAACTGCATCAGTTTGAGTCTCCGCTTCGTTTGCTGTTGGCTTTGAAATGAGCGGAACCGGTGTGGATTTGCTCCAGACAATCATTAATTCTCTGTTACGATCCAACAAGGCTTTTGGGGTCGCCGTAATGGTTGCGAAGGCTTTATTGGGTTGCGAGGTAAACTCATCAACCACCGCCACCGGATAACCTTGCGGAAAAGTACCACCCAACCCTGATGTTATTAGTAAATCACCCGGACGAATATCGGCATTACTGGGCAAGAAAGGCAGTACCAGCCGATTTAGCTGACCGCTACCCACGGCAATGGTTAATAAACCATTGCGATTAACTTGAACCGGAATCGCATGATTGGGATCAGTAATCAGCATAATTTCGGAAGTGAACGGCAAGGCTCGAAAAACCTGCCCGACAACCCCGTTTGCATCCAATACCGGTTGCTGGGGATGCACACCAAAACGGGTACCTTTGTTGACGACGACAATATGCTCGTAAGGTGCCATATTAACGGACAACAATTCGGCAACCAAAACCTGTTCACCCAGCTTAAAGGAGTTTTCCAATAACGCCCGCAAACGAATATTTTCTTTTTCCAGCGCCTCAAATTTAAGTAATCGGGTTTGATGAATGAGCTGTTCTTCACGCAGCCTTTCATTTTCCATTTTTAGGGTTCCGTATGAACTAACCGAATCGGCCGCCTGATCAACCAGAACGGTAGGCAAATCAACCAGATATTTTAAGGGATCAACAAAAAAAGATAGTGTCGTGCGTAACGGGATCAATTTTAAACTACTGTATTCAGTTGCCAATAAAACAACAGAAGCAATAACGGCTACCAGAAGTCGGGTATTGATTGAGGGGCCGGTGGCAAATAAAAGTTTTATAGCGGAGCCTCGTATTAGTTAAAGATGCAGCAACTCAAGTTAGACATAGCCTTGAAAAAACAATTTATCCACGAAAAAGTTCAAAGCGACTTCAAGCTACAAACCGTTACCCAAAGGGAAAAAAGTTGTATAAACCCGTTGCCTAACTTATTTCGTGTCGCCCGAAAGTGCCGGCTTTTGGCTTTCGTGGATGAATCGTTTTTTAGGACAGGACGTTTATTATTCTAACGAAAAAGTTGAGAATCCTTTTTTATCCAACATTTCCAAAACCATACCGCCACCTCTGGCAACACAGGTCAAAGGATCATCGGCAATATGCACCGGCAGACCGGTTTCTTCCGCTATCAGGCGGTCAATATCTTTCAGTAATGCGCCGCCACCGGTTAAATAGATACCCCGGTTGGCAACATCTGAACCCAATTCTGGCGGGGTTTGTTCCAACGCCACTTTTACGGCGCCGACAATACCGGATAAAGGCTCTTGCAAGGCTTCCAAAATTTCATTGCTGTTTAAAGAAAAACTGCGCGGAATGCCTTCAGCCAGATTGCGGCCTCTAACCTCTATTTCCCTGACCTCATTACCAGGATAAGCCGTGCCAATTTCCAGCTTGATTCTTTCCGCCGTGGCTTCACCAATTAAAGTGCCATAGTTTCTACGGACATAATTGATGATGGCTTCGTCAAAACGATCACCACCGATACGAACAGAATTTGAATAAACGATACCGTTGATTGATATTACAGCTACTTCAGAAGTACCGCCGCCTATATCCAGTACCATTGATCCACAGGCTTCTTCGACCGGCAAACCGGCACCTATCGCCGCCGACATGGGTTCTTCAATTAAATAAACCTCGCGAGCTCCCGCCATGGCAGCAGATTCACGAATAGCGCGGCGCTCGACTTGTGTTGAACCGCACGGTACACAAATTAAAATACGAGGACTGGGACGTAACCACCTATTTTTTTTGTGAACTTTTTCTATAAAAAACCGTAACATACGCTCAGTGATTGCAAAGTCGGCAATAACGCCGTCTTTAAGCGGCCGGATTGCCGTAATATTGCCGGGTGTACGTCCCAGCATTTGTTTGGCATCGGCACCGACAGCAGCAATGGTTTTTGAACCACGAATTTTGTCTTCTTTAATGGCAACGACAGAGGGTTCGTTAAGCACAATACCTTGCCCTGGAATGTATATCAATGTATTAGCGGTTCCCAGGTCTATCGAGAGGTCGTTGGAGAAAAG
>SESD01001637.1_pt1 | contig 12081 bp, 12 predicted proteins | sample 3171411 | NCBI WGS metagenome assembly SESD01 (sample SAMN06051880, study PRJNA518727) | freshwater metagenome | biome: subpolar coniferous forest; feature: holomictic lake; material: water; isolation source: holomictic Lake 442, 16.5 m depth | place: Canada: near Kenora, Ontario | collected...
GTAAATCAGGTTATCCTGTTATTCCTGTTGCTCATAATGCAGGTGATTATTGGCCTCGATATAGTTTTTTAAAATACCCAGGTGTAATAAAATTAAAAATTGGACCGGTTATTGAAAGTAAAGGTCGAAATGCTACTGATATTAATGCAGAAGCAGAGTCTTGGATAAGGCAGGCAATGAAGGAAATGGATTAAGGCAAAATTTCAAGCTTTTATCTTGAGTCTAAGGTAAGTGCGTATAATGCGGAAAAAAACATAAACTAAATAACGGTAACTCTATATGAAAAAAATATTACTCATATCCTTGTCCGCATTGCTGCTTCCGGCTTGTGCGGATAAAAAACAATATGAACAGGCTGTATTAGAACAGATGCAGAAAGAAGCTGATATTAAAGATTATAAAATAACGCCTGAATATATGACTGACTGCGTAGTGGATACCACTTCGCAAAATATGCCGGGTATTTTTGGTTTAGATCCAAAGCGTTTGATGGCTTATCGTAACTATTCAAAAATGTTGAATTTAACCAAGTCAGAAGATCCTAAAAAAACGCTTGAAGAATTAAGCACTGATTTTGGTTCAGCTAAAGATCTGACGGAAGCCCGAACCAACTATACAGAAAGTTTAATGGAATGTTATTCTGCTGTTATTGCCAAATCTGAAGCTGAGGCGAAAGAAAAGAAATAAATAGTAGTTTGTTCTTGTCAAAAAGTAACGTCGTAAATTACAAGAAATAAAAAGCCATACATTCACAGTAATAAACTTATAATCTGCGAATCTATGGCACCATGTTTCATGGTGCTTGTGAGGTTCTTTAAACTTTAAAAGTAGTGTTACTTTACCCGCATTCCTGCAGTAGCGCCTTCATCAGGTCTTAAAATCCAAATATCTTTACCACCAGGGCCAGCAGCTAATACCATGCCTTCAGAAGTGCCAAAACGCATTTTTCTAGGGGTAAGATTAGCGATAACCAAAGTCAGCTTGCCTTCAAGGTCTTCTGGTGCGTAAGCTGATTTAATACCGGCAAATATATTTCGGGTTTCATCGCCTATATCTACAGTTAGTTGTAATAATTTATCAGATCCGTCAATATGATTGGCTTTGATAATTTTGGCAATACGTAAATCGAGCTTAGCAAAGTCATCAAATTCGATCGGTTTAGCTACAGGCTCAAAATTAATCTCTTTGACATCCCGTATTTGGGTTTGTTGACCAAGCGTTTTTTCAAGATTTTCTTTCGATGCGTCAATAATTGCGGCAATTTTATCGGCTTCTACGCGTGTCATTAACGGTTTGAAATCATTGATTACATGGTTTAGCAGGGGTTGAGTAATGACCGGCCAAATTTGCGGGTTTATATTTAAGAAAATTTCAACTTCTGTCGCCAGTGCGGGTATGACAGGTTTTAGAAAACTTGCCAGTAAGCGGAACAAGTTAATGCCCATTGAGCAAACATCGTGTAATTCTGCTTCATTACCCTCTTGTTTGGCAATTAACCAAGGTTTTTTCTCATCAATATATTGGTTGGCTTTATCTGCTAAGGCCATAATTTCTCGCATAGCTTTACCAAACTCACGCGCTTCATAAAATTCTGCAATTGTTTCGTTAGCGTTGATAAATTCTTGGAATAAAGCAGGCTCTGAACAGTTGGTTGATAACGTATTCTCAAATCGTTTGCTGATAAAACCGCTGCAGCGACTGGCGATATTAACGACTTTACCAACCAAGTCAGAGTTAACTCGTTGACTGAAATCATCAAAGTTTAGGTCTATATCATCAGCGCCCGCACTGAGTTTTGCTGCAAAATAATAACGGAGATATTCCGGGTTTAAATGATCCAGATAGGTTCTTGCGGTAATAAAAGTACCCCTAGATTTGGACATTTTTTCGCCATTGACGGTTAAAAAGCCATGCGCAAAAATGGCAGTTGGTGTTCTAAATTTAGCGCCGCTTAACATTGCAGGCCAGAACAGGGCATGGAAATAAATAATGTCTTTACCGATAAAATGGTAAAGCTCAGTCTTACTGTCCTGTGCCCAAAACTCGTCAAAATTCAGGTTTTGTTTGTTACAGAAGTTCTTAAAGCTTGCCATGTAACCGATAGGTGCATCCAGCCAGACATAAAAATATTTCCCGGGTGCATCCGGAATTTCAAAGCCAAAATAAGGCGCATCACGAGAAATATCCCATTGCTGTAATCCGCCATCCAGCCATTCCGCTAATTTATTACGTACTTCGGGTTGTAAATGGCCGGCACTGGTCCAAGTTCGGAGCATGTCGGTAAAATCAGCCAGGTTGAAAAAGTAATGAACAGAATCTTTATCAACCGGTTTTGCGCCAGAAATGGTGGAAACTGCGTTTTTTAGTTCGGTGGGCGCATAAGTTGCACCACAGGCTTCACAACTATCTCCGTATTGATCGTGTGCGCCGCACTTTGGACATTCGCCTTTAATAAAACGGTCGGACAAAAACATGTTTTTAACCGGATCAAAGGCCTGTGTAATCGTGCGCGAACTGATATGTCCGGCATCACGCAAACGTTCATAGATCAATGATGAAAAGGTTCTGTTTTCTTCGGAATGTGTGCTGTGATAATTATCAAATGCTACACCAAATTCAGTAAAGTCCGCCAAGTGTTCCTTGCCAACCTGAGCGATTAGTTGTTCAGGGGTAATACCTTCTCGATCAGCTTTGAGCATGATTGGTGTGCCGTGGGTATCATCAGCACAAACAAAGTAGCAAGGATTGCCACGTTGTTTCTGGAAACGTACCCAAATATCCGTTTGAATATATTCAACCAAATGTCCTAAATGTATGGGGCCGTTGGCGTAGGGTAGGGCGCTGGTGACGAGAATTTTTCTTTTTGACATGTTGTAAAAGATAAAAAAAGCTTAAGTTATAATGATCTAATTATCTCATAAAATGCACAGTGCTACTGAATAGTGCATTGGGAAAAAATGAATTTTATTTAAAAAACTGTAGAATACCTTTTAAGTAGGGTAATTTAATGGATTTAAACGAATTCAAATAGAATACCCATTAAAACAGTTTTTAAAACGGAACCTCCATGGCGCAACTTGAAAAACAAGATGTAGAAAATCTTTTAAGAACATTTATCGACCCCAATCATGGTGTTGATCTGGTTACAGCAAAATCTGTTAAAGCCATTACTACTGATGGCGCAAATCTTAATGTAAAAATTGAGTTGGGTTACCCTGCAAAAAGTACCATGGATCAATTGAAAGCCTCGATTGAGGAGTTTCTAGGTACTATTAAGGGGTTTGAAAGTGTTAGTGTTGATGTTACTGTAAAAATCTTATCTCATGCAGTGCAACAAGCTTTAAAACCAAAACCCAATATAAAAAATATTATTGCAGTTGCATCCGGTAAAGGTGGGGTCGGTAAGTCAACTACTGCGGTAAATTTGGCTCTGGCATTGGCAGCAGAAGGAGCTATTGTTGGAATTCTTGATGCCGATATTTATGGCCCCAGTATTCCAACCATGTTGGGGTTGACAGGTTATCCGGAAAGTGCAGATAACAAAACCATGACACCCAAGATTGCTTATGGCATCCAGACCATGTCTATAGGTTATTTGATTGATGCTGATCAGCCAATGATTTGGCGAGGACCCATGGCAACCAATACCTTGCAACAGTTATTAAGAGATACCAATTGGGTTGATGTGGATTATTTAATTATCGATTTGCCACCCGGTACTGGTGATATTCAACTAACACTTGCGCAACAAATTCCTGTAAGTGGTGCAGTTATTGTCACCACACCTCAGGACATTGCTCTTATTGATGCTCAGCGTGGTTTGGGGATGTTTGAAAAAGTAAACGTGCCGGTATTAGGTATCGTCGAAAATATGAGTATGCACATTTGTAGTCAATGTGGTCATGCAGAAGCTATTTTTGGTGAAGGTGGCGGAGTTGCCATGTCGGAAAAAAACAAGGTAGATTTCCTAGGATCTTTGCCATTGGATATTTCAATCCGGAAATATGCTGATTCTGGAAAGCCCACCGTGATTGCAGAGCCTGAGGGGCGTGCAGCTCAAATATATAAAGAAATAGCACGTAAAACAGCCGCTAAACTTGCGCTAAAAACCAAAGATTTTAGCACTCTATTCCCTACTATTGTGGTTCAAAATACGTAACATATTGGGTTAATGGTGCAAATTAAATAATATAAATAACCATTTGGCTTATATTTTTAACCTTGAACCCAAACACTCACTGTGTGAAAATAAACCAATTTAACAAGCAAGGTATTTAATATTTCATGAGTATAAAGTCGGACAAATGGATACGCCGTATGGCGGAAGAGTACGGGATGATAGAGCCGTTTGAAAGCGGTCAAGTCAGAGACTCAGAACAGGGTAGGGTTATCTCCTACGGCACCTCAAGTTACGGCTATGATGTGCGCTGCTCTGATGAGTTCAAGGTTTTTACAAATATTAACTCAGCCATTGTTGACCCTAAAAACTTTGATTCAAATGGTTTTGTCGATGTTAAATCCGATGTTTGCATTATCCCACCCAACTCATTTGCTTTGGCTCGTACCGTTGAGTTTTTTAGAATACCCCGTGAGGTTCTGACTATCTGCTTAGGTAAATCTACTTATGCAAGATGTGGCATTATAGTAAACGTAACTCCTTTGGAACCTGAGTGGGAGGGTCATGTAACCTTGGAGTTCTCAAACACCACCACACTGCCGGCAAAAATATATGCAAATGAAGGAGTGGCTCAAATGCTCTTCTTTGGTGGTGATGAAGTTTGCGAGACCTCTTATAAGGATAGGGCGGGTAAGTATCAGGGGCAAACCGGAGTTACTTTACCTAAAGCGTAAAGACAATTACAAAGAAAGACGCTGTTATGCGGTTTCTCTTTGCGGCGGTAATTGCACAAAAAATCCTTGATGCTTCAGGCATTCAATAATTTTTTGTGCATCCTCCCGTGCCAGTTTTCGTTCTGCTGATAGCTCTATATCCATAACAAACTCAATTTTTCCGAAGTTGTTAAGCAATTCTTCGGGTACTTTAGAGAAATCATCTTTGTTAACTAAATACAAATAAAGGTAGTCTTTTTTTAAGCTTTTATAAATAAAACACTGCATGAGATTAAATAATAACGAATCAAAACGTCTATTTTAACCATTTTGGTTTAAAATGCCTCAAGCTTAATTTTACAAAAACTAACAATGAATAAATCATTCTTTCAATTAGATGAATTTTTTAAATCGGCTTGTTATTTTGAGGCCTCACTAATTCTGGTTGCTGTACTTTTAGGTTGGATGGCAACCCTTGATCCATTTGGGCTTATTATTTTTTCCGAACCTGCTTTTGTTTATGGTGTAGCGGGGACAATCCCTTTGTTTTTCATATTTCTTGTTATGGAAAAAAATCAGGGCTCGTCAGTGGGAAATATAAAGCGGTTATTGTTAAATTCTCTGGGTCCGGTCTTGCATCGCTATCACTGGGCAGATCTTTTTGTATTAGCTGCAATTACCGGGTTTTCTGAAGAATTGGTTTTTAGAGGCGTAATTCAGCCCTGGATGGAAGATTCATGGGGTAAAACAGTTGCATTAATTGGAAGTAATGTTATTTTTGGATTAGTGCATTCATTAACACCTCTATATGCTGTTTTGGCAGCCTTGGTTGGTATTTATTTAGGCTTGTCTTTAGATTATGGCGGCGAAAGGAATTTATTGATTCCTATCATTATTCATGGATTATATGACTTTTTAGCCTTCATTGTGTTGATGCATGTTTATCGAGCCAATTTATTAAAGCACGCCTAACGGTATAATAACTTTAAACTTAATATAGGGATATTTAAGCTTGCTGGGATTAAAAGCTATTATTTTAAATTTATATAAAGCGGGTATTAGGCCTGTTTTTAAAAAAACATCTCTTATACAAATTCTTTATACCCTGCTTTATACGTTTCCGGAATCTGGTTTTGCTGTCTTTCATGCAGATTTAACAGCAACTACTAATAATATTGAAAGATGGTTTACAAAAAGTGCAAATCATTTTGCATTAAAAGCCACGATTGATTATGAGCATTCATCAGGTTTGTATCTAGGTAGTTCAGCCTCCAATATTGAATATGAGTTTAAAGGAAACGAAGGTCAAGCTGCTAATTTTGAGATAATTCCTTACCTGGGTTACAGTTACAGCTTTTCAGATGATTTGCGAATGGATGCGCAATGGTCACGCTACCTTTATGATGGTAATGTTTTTGGACATCCAGCCGATTACAATGAGTATTATCTATTTTTGCATTACCAAGATTTTATCTCGAGCAGAATTTCTTTTGCTGATAACTATTATAATTTGGGAAGCTATGCAATCGATTATCAGCTGACCGGCAGATATCCGTTAACTGATTATTTGGAGTTTTCAACAAGCTTTGGTTACAGTCAAACTAAAGCGGTTTTGGGATCTGATTATCCTTATTGGAACGTTGGAGGTACTTATTTTTATAAATTTGTATCGCTTGATTTTCGTTATATAGATGCTACTGAAACTTCAATTGATCAAGCTGTCGAAGCGATAAAGCATGAAAGTTATGATCCTCCGTTAATTGGCCCTACCTTTTTATTTTCTGTATCCGTCGGCTATTAATCAAAATTTATGGCCAAGTTTAATACTTCTTTTAAGTACTCTAATCAAAAGATTGTTATTAGACATTTGGTTATATGAATAGCTAATGAATCTATTATTCCTTTTTAAGAAATAATTCATATAATAACAGTATTATTGTCAACAATAAGAGTCTTCTGTATAGTTTAGTTGTGGTTTAAAAAAACCATTTATCTATTAATTAAACGAGGATTTACCCATGAACGATTTACAAAAAGATATTTTAACCAGCGCTGTTTTTATAACGGGACTAATTGGCTTTATTTCAGGTGAATTTATTATTTCATCAACCTTGTTCGCTTCAGCGGCTATTGCCAGTAATGTTAATTTAAATCGAAAAAGATCCAAAGTGAGCCAATTTTGATGTTACAGATTAATTTACCCCACGTTAGTCATTTATTTTTTTAGCCAATTATGACATTTAAAGGGATTAAAACATCCCCATTCTCAATTAATCTACAAAATTATATACAGGGAACAAAGCTATTTGTTCCCTGTATATTTTGTAAGTAATTTTAAATATTACAGCAGTAGACTAACAACTTTGTTTTACCCATTTATTTTTTCTCATAATATCCCGCAATTCGGTCCAACCAAATTTATTTTGTTAACGATTATTTAAGCAATCATTTATCACAGATCCCTTTTATGTCTTCTCACACAAGACAGTTGCCGCGATCAAACTTTTCCACAAGAAAGCAAAAAAATTATTAATATTTTCTATAATGTTATATTAACAGTCTATTTTTTTGCTAAAAACACAAAGTTTTGATTTATTCATTCAGGTTACCATGTCAAATATCCCCTCTTTAGTCATTATGTTAATGACAGTTTTTGTTAGCGTTCAGGTAAGTGCTAAAGGTCAAAAAGTGGCGATAGCCAGTGCACATCCCTTGGCAACGGCAGCAGGCTTTGAAGTATTAAACAAGGGTGGTAATGTTTTTGATGCAGCAGTTGCCGTCTCTGCTGCTTTGGCTGTTGTTGAACCGTCAGGTTCAGGACTCGGTGGCGGAGGTTACTGGTTGTTACATCGAGAAAAAGATAGTTTTGAAACATTGATTGATGGGCGAGAAAAAGCACCCATGGCTGCTCATAAAAATATGTATCTGGATAAAGAAGGCAAAGTGGTTGAAAACTTGTCTCTTGATGGCGCATTATCCGCAGCTATTCCAGGAATGCCTGCAGGCTTGGTTCATCTGTCCGAAAAATACGGCAAGTTACCGCTTTCTGAAAGTTTGACACCGGCTATTAGATACGCACAAACAGGATTTGCAATTAGCGAGCGATATCTAAAGTTATTAAAGCTTAGAGATGCTGTGATTAAAAAATACCCCACGTCAGCAAGTATATTTCTCCAAGATGGCAGCTTACCTAAACCTTACTCAATACTCAGACAGCCAGATTTAGCGAGGACATTAACCCTTATAGCCGACTCAGGTAGAGATGGATTTTACAGTGGTTGCCTAGCCGATAAATTGGTTGAGGGTGTTAAAAACGCAGGGGGTATCTGGACAAAAGAAGATCTTAAATCTTATCAGGTAATTGAGCGCAAACCGATATCAGGCATCTATAAAGGTATAAAAATTACTAGCGCAGCACCGTCATCATCAGGTGGTGTAGTTTTAATTGAAGCTTTAAATATTTTATCGGGTTATGATCTAAAAAAAATGGATGAGCTTACCCGTAAACATTTAGTAACCGAAGCAATGCGCCGCGCTTATCATGATCGTAGTTTATATTTAGGCGATGAAGATTTTATTAATATTCCCGTAAAGCGCTTATTGAGTGATGACTATGCTGCTGGATTGCGTAGCACTATTCGTCTCGATAAAGCGTTGCCCAGTACCCAGTTCTCAGGTGAGATAGAGCAGCAAGCTGAAGGTATTAATACCAGTCATTTTTCAATTATTGATGATGAAGGAAATCGGGTTGCGGCAACACTCAGCATCAATTTCCCATTTGGATCCGGTTTTGTAGCCGCAGGAACGGGAGTGTTATTAAATGACGAAATGGATGATTTTGATAGTCTTCCGGGGGCAATGAATGGCTATGGTTTTGTGGGTGGAATTGGCAATTCCATCGAACCGGGTAAACGAATGTTATCCAGCATGGCACCCACTTTTCTAGAAAATGATACCGACGTTGCGGTACTTGGAACGCCAGGCGGGAGTCGAATTATTTCTATGGTACTGTTAGCGGCGTTGGATTTTGCCAAGGGCAACGGGCCTGATTCATGGGTAAAGCTGCCACGATTTCATCATCAATTTATGCCTGATCTTATTGAATATGAAAATGGTGCGTTATCAGATAACGAAATAGCAAGTCTTAAGGCGATGGGGCATCAATTAAAACAAACGCCTTATCCCTATGGCGATATGCAAGCAGTGCTCTTCAATAAAAAAACAAAAACCTTACTTGCTGCCAGTGACAGTCGAGGAGAGGGTAGGGCCTTTGTTGCAGAATAATGAGGTTAAAATTTGGCATGGCCAAGTAACAGCGAAAGATACGTTTTATAAAGCTTATTGGGATGTGCTTGATGAAGCCGAAAAAAATCAAGCCAATAAAATGCATGGCGCACTGTTACACAAACGATATGTAGAAATACACGGACGAACAAGGCAGTTATTAGCTAAAATACTTAAGCTTGCGCCAGAAGAAATAACAATAAGAAAAGCAGAGCACGGCAAACCCTATCTTGCAGATTATCCTGAATTAGCATTCAATTTATCGCATTCAGCCGAAAAAATGATGATGGCATTGGCTTGGAATTGCCGAGTAGGTGTTGATATTGAAGTTATTAAACAAAGAATTAACGTAACAGGCTTAGTTAATAAATGTTTTGGTGAAGAAGAAATTACTTACTGGAATCAATTGCCGAGCACTGAAAAAAATGATGCTTTTTATCGTTTCTGGACTCGAAAGGAAGCTTTTGTAAAAGCCACAGGTAACGGCATTGTTTTAGGATTAAATCATTGTGTTATAAACCCTGAAAACCCGAAAAAATTCTTAAGAATACCGAGTCAGTGCGGAAAGCCTTCAGAGTGGCATCTGCAAGACATCGATTTGGGGGGGGGAGTTTGTAGCGCAATAGTGACAGATAAATTATTTACCGATATTAAGCTCATAGCGCTTAAAGATTAGGCTGGCATTTAATGTCATTAAATCTGATCATGAAAAAGGTTCAAGCAAACTGGCTGATTTTTCCTGAAAAACCAGCCAGAATTACTATTTACTTTTAATCGCTTTTTTTAACACGAATCTTGCTACCTGCAATATCTTTACCATTAAGGGTGCTGATAGCCGCTTTAGCCTCACCTTGTTTAGGCATTTCAACAAAACCAAATCCTTTTGAAGTACCTGTTTCCTTGTCTATTACCAAGTCGCATGACTGAACTGCCCCGTGAGCTTCGAATAAAGCCTTAAGCTCTACTTCTGTGATTGTCCGAGCCAGATTACGTATAAGTATTTTCATTGGAGGTTCCGATTTACTTTAAATTTAAGAAATTATACAGCTTCTTAATATTTCATTTTGGATATCAGCAAGGGATTAAACTTAACAAGATTTGACATCAGAGTTCTAGTAGGGTTTGTGTAATAATTGAAGCCTATATGTATGGCTCATTTTAATAGACACAATTAACCCTGAGTGCCTTATAATCTTAATGGGTGAGTTATTAATGACATAAATAGATTTAAGCCTGCCAAAACTCAATATACTTTAGAGAACACTATTTATGACTAGCCACTCTCAGAATCCACAGCCTAATCGCCAGACGCTTTATGTTGCAATAGCGCTAGTTCTTGCTATTGTTGTTGGCGAACTACTCAATCTGACATTGGGTCATTCCGGAGCCGTTAAGCCAAACCCTTTTTTTATTCAGATCATTGAGATTTTTACCGTATTAACGGATATTTTCTTACGCTTGATAAAAATGATTATCGCCCCTTTGGTGTTTTCGACTTTGGTGGTTGGCATGGCTAAAATGGGTGATATACAAACGGTTGGTCGTATCTGTATCAAGGCTTTACTCTGGTTTTTTTCAGCATCTCTATTCAGTTTATTATTAGGCATGATGCTGGTTAATGTATTTGAACCCGGAAGTGCTTTACATATTGATTTACCTTCAATAGGAACAGAAACGGGGTTGCCGCAAGTTAAGCCAACATTGGGAAATTTTGTGGCACATATATTCCCAAAAAGCATCATAGAAGCAATGGCTACCAATGAGATTTTACAAATTGTAGTCTTTGCCATGTTCTTTGGAATAGCTTGCGCATCAATTGGTGATTTGGCCAAACCAACAGTCAAATTGCTCGATTCTTTAAGTCACATCATGCTTAAAGTTACCAGCTACGTTATGCATTACGCACCAGTTGCTGTATTTGCTGCTATCGCCTCGGTTATTGCTCAACAGGGCATTGGTGTGTTGGTATCGTATGGCAAATTTATCGGTGAATTTTATTTTGGACTGTTGTTGCTTTGTTGCGGATTAGGCATTGCCGGATTTTTATTTATCGGTCGCCGAGTATTGTCATTAGTACGCCACATACGTGAGCCCATGTTGTTAGCCTTTGGTACAGCAAGTAGTGAAAGTGCTTACCCCAAACTATTACAACAACTGGAACGCTTCGGCTGTGATGAAAAAGTCTGTGGACTGGTGTTGCCTTTGGGCTATTCATTTAACCTTGATGGCAGCATGATGTATATGACTTTTGCAGTTTTGTTTATTGCCCAAGCATACGGCATAGACATGGCTTTAGGTGATCAGCTAATCATGTTGCTGGTTTTATTGTTTACCAGTAAAGGTGTGGCAGGGGTACCTAGAGCATCATTAATAGTTATCGCAGCAACCTTGAACATGTTCGATATACCTGAAGCAGGATTGTTACTGTTACTGGGTATAGACCAGGTATTGGATATGGGACGCAGTGCAACCAATGTTTTTGGTAACAGTATTGCTGCAGCAGTCGTTAGTAAATTGGAAAAATCATTACGGTAGATACTTTTAAGTTTAATCACAACCTTTATAGTTTCTTGATTTGCAATCATTTGCCATTTTCTGAGCAACTTCTAATTGCTGTTTGCTCATCTGACTTGCTATTTCATCTCGATGTTCTGCGGCATCAAGTTCTCCTTGCGCGGCTGCAAGATATTTCCACATATAAGCTCGCATATCATCTTGAGCAACACCTTCGCCCATATCGTACATATAGCCAAGGTTATTTTGTGCTTTTGCGTAGCCTTGAATTGCAGCTAATCGAGTCCATTTAAAAGCTTCGTTGTCATTTTCGGATACGCCTTTACCTAATTGATACATTGTTCCGAGAGCATATTGTGTTTCTGCATTACCTTTTTTTGCTTTTTTTAGTATCGATTCATAATCAGCAAATGCACTGTTTGGGGAAATTAAAAATACGCTTAAAAGTAAGAT
>SESD01001638.1_pt1 | contig 12078 bp, 7 predicted proteins | sample 3171411 | NCBI WGS metagenome assembly SESD01 (sample SAMN06051880, study PRJNA518727) | freshwater metagenome | biome: subpolar coniferous forest; feature: holomictic lake; material: water; isolation source: holomictic Lake 442, 16.5 m depth | place: Canada: near Kenora, Ontario | collected...
AGTGGTGCTTTCGCAGCGGTGGCAGAAGGCAGCCCCGGGAACGCAGGCTGCATTGGGCAGGTGTCTTGCGCGGCAGGAGTGTTTATCAATAGTGGTGCTCACACAACCACTAACCTTTTTGTCGTGGCCGGTTCCTGCAGATACCATCCCCCGTTCAGTGGGCGGCACGCAGGACGCCCCGAACAGATGCCTTGAGGAGTAGGGGTGATTGAGGTTATTCATACGGAACCTCCACCGTGGTGTTATCCAACTCGACGTGCCCCACAACATGCCTTCCGATCCATGTGCGGAGCGATGGAAGGTGGATTAGACGCTGCCCTGCGCGAGCCGCTCCCTTGCTCTTGATGGCGGCGGTTTTGATTTCACCATTCTGGATCAGCAGAAACAGGTGCGATCGAGAGAGCCCCTCCAACCGTTCACCCGTGCGGGGAAGTCGGGTCCATTCAGCAGGTGAATCGTGCAATAACATCTGTGTAGCCATGTGAAGCCTCCGTTAGAGTCGCAAGTACACCCACACACCGTGTGGGAGACCTCGCGGAACAAACATATAACCATCGGATGTGTGCGGATTCGCGCGCTTTACGCGCGCTTTGGGCGCGAAAAACGGCACAAACACATGGATGACTCACGGAAGGCGTTGCAACACGTTGTAATTGAACGTGTTAAGACTGGAGCAGTCGGCGCTAAAATAATATGTAATCTTGCGCGGATCAGCATATTAACCGCATCCGACTGATCAAACAGATCGTGGAGAGGAGGTTGAGCGTGTGGTGGGGCGGAGTGGGGGGGGCGCAGTGCGCTCAGTCCGACTAGGCCTTCTTGCCCGCGACTGCCGTCTCAAGTCACGCATGAGGGTTAGAACGAGCGGCAGACATGTGCATTCAGCGATATGTTATGTGTCTGGAGTGCCGGCCAAACGGATTTCAAATTGTCACGTCCGGCATTCCCGAAACCGCCTTCTGCATGGCGGCTTTCCCGGCGTGAACATAAAGGCGCGCAACGGATTCCGAATCATGGCCAACGATCTCTCGGGAGACGGCCTCACTGGCGCCAGCATCCCTCAACCATGTCGCGGCAGTGTGGCGCAGGGCGTGGAATGAGAGTTCGTTGTTCACGCGGCGACGATCCGGTGAAGCGCCCTCCGATGTCTTGTTGCTAGAGTCACCAGCCTTCGACAGACCAACCGATCTTAGCAGGTCACCGAAGTCGCGCGATAGGTGAGCGGTGCCAGATTTGCGGAGTGATGCAGACGCCCGCGGATGTAGCGGCGCTTTCGGATCATCTGATGATGGCATCGTCATGATGTGTTGGCGCAGTGCTGGCGCCAGTGCGATCTTCATGCGGCGCCCGGTCTTGCTCGTGACCAAGCGGATTTCGTCGCGGGCAAGATCAATAGTCTCCCACGTTAACCCTGCGATGTCGCCCAACCGCTGCCCGGTGTAGAGCCCGAACAGGACCATGCTACGCCATTCGGCATCGCAGGCCGACAGGACGAGCTTGATCTCTTCCAACGTGAACGGGCGGCGGGAGCAATCGGCCGCCGTATCCTTCACCGGGTCAATCATCGCGACCACATTGCGTGTCACGTGCCCCCAGTCTTGACCGTCGCCGAAGGCTGCACGCAGAACGGTCAGGTGTTGATTGACTGTAGTGGGCGAGACTTCGGTGGCCAGCTTGTCGCGGTATTCGGCCACCATCGCGGGCGTGAGTCCGTCGGCCGGCAGGTCTGCGGGTGCTGCACTCGATAGGTGAGCAAGGAACGCACGGATCTTATTCGTGTACGATATGGCGGATCCCTTGGCGAGGGCCGGCCGGCGTCGCTCAAGCCACATCTTCAGGAATTCCGCGACGGTCATGACGGCCTCGGCGCCTCCAAGGTCAATGGTCAACTCCCGGAGCGTGCGACGAACGTGTGCAACGGTATCACGCGCCTTGAACACCTGCTCGTAACTGTCGGCGATCTTCAGTGCTTGGTGGCGCACTGTTGACCGTGTCGAGCGTCGTTTTTGGCGCCCTTCTTTGTCCCGAAAAACGGCGATCCAGTAGCGGGTTCCGGGTTGTCTTTGTACGCTTGCCATGGGGCTACCTATTTGACTTATCACGAAGCTTATCACATCCCCCATAATCCCGGCAAGTGCTATTATATTGTTTTATTGGGCTTTTCGTCTGGTAGAGTCCCGCAAAGTCCTACTGGTTGAAGTGCTGTTCTACGCCATGACGCACTAGCAGCTTGTCGGACTTAGCTCTGTACCTTTACAAACTTGGTGCCGACCAAGCTGCTAGTTTTGGGAAGCCCGCTGACGGGCGATAGATCTGCGCAAGAAACGGAACGATGTGGCACGACGATGCGCGTATCGCGCCTCGCGGCAAGGATTTTTCAAACTTCCTGCTGTCCAGTCTTCCAACTCCCGCCGCTTCCGGGTTCCCATCCCGCTCTTGCGCGCCGCTCCGAAGTGTGCTATTCACCGCACTTCGTTCACTGGTGTGTGACACGGCGGAGAGGTGTTGTGACCGAACGGGATGCCTTTATTGCGTTGAATCAGGTCTCGGGCCTGGGTGCGATTACGGTCAAGCGGATGATCGAGGCGTTTGGCTCTGCCGCGGCCGTCTTTCACGCCGGCGAAAAGGAGCTGCGGCGTGTTCAAGGGGTTGGGCTGGACCGGGCGCAGTCGTTCCGCCGCGAGCTCGACCAGGTGCGGGCGGATGGCGAGATGGCGCGCGCGGACGAGATGGGCGTGCGGCTGCTGACGTGGGTTGACGCAGGGTATCCGGCGCTGCTGAAGACGATCGCGGACCCGCCGCTGGTGCTCTATGTGGCCGGCGCCGTCGAGCCGCTGGCCGGGCCGTCCATCGCCGTGATCGGCACGCGCCACCCGACGGTGTACGGCCGCGAAATGGCCCAGCGGCTGGCGTTTCAGCTGGCCGGCGCCGGGTATGTGATTGTCAGCGGACTGGCGCTGGGGATTGATGCGCAGGCCCACCGTGGCGCGCTGCAGGCCGCCGGCCGGACCGTCGGCGTGCTGGGCGGTGCGCTGGATTGCCTGTATCCGAAGGAGCATGAGGGGCTGGCCCGGGAGATGGCGGCACAGGGCGGGGCTGTGATGTGCGAATATCCGTTCGGCCGGCAGCCCGACCGGCAGACCTTTCCGATGCGCAACCGCATCGTGAGCGGCCTGGTGAAGGGCGTGGTGGTGGTCGAGGCGCCGCTCGCGAGCGGCACGCTGATCACCGTGGACCAGGCGCTCGACCAGGGGCGGGCCGTGATGGCGCTGCCGGGCCGGGCGGACTCGCCCGCCTCGGCCGGCTGCCATAAGCTGCTCCGCAGTGGCGCGCGGCTGGTGACGTCGGCCGACGAGGTGATCGAGGAGCTGCAGGAGCTGCTGCCGGCCGCGGCCATGCGCGCGGCGGCCCGCCCGGCCGCGCCGGAGCGCGCGCCGGACCCGCCGGCTACGGCAGAGGAGCGGAAACTGCTGGAGCACGTGGGAATCGAGCCGGTACATATCGATGCGGTCATCCGCGAAAGCGGCCTGCCGGCGGGGACGGTCAACGCGCTGGTCGTGGGTCTGCAGATCCGCCGCCGCGTGAAACTGCTGCCCGGCGGGCTGGTGAAGCGGGCGTAAGAATGCGGAGCACGGAACACTGGCTACCGGATGCCGGATGACGGATACTGGATGCTGAACGGAACAAGGGAAACCCGCGCATGTCAAAGAACCTCGTGATTGTGGAATCTCCTGCCAAGGCTAAGACCATTGGCAAGATGCTGGGCAAGGATTACCTGGTGAAGTCCTCCGTGGGGCACATCCGGGATTTGCCGGAGCGGGAGCTGGGCGTGGACATCGAGCACCAGTTCACGCCCAAGTATGTGATTTCGCCGAAGAAGACCAAGGTTGTCGAGGAGCTGCGCAAGGCGGCCAAGGAGTGCGACGCCATCTACCTGGCCCCTGATCCGGACCGCGAGGGGGAGGCGATTGCCTGGCACCTGCGCGAGGCGCTCAAGGCCGCCTGCAAGGGGAAGCCGGTGTTTCGCGTGCAGTACAACGAAATCACGCCCCGTGCGGTGCGGGCGGCATTTGATAACCCCGGCGAAATCGACATGCACCGGGTGGACGCCCAGCAGGCGCGGCGCGTGCTGGATCGCATTGTGGGCTACATGGTGAGCCCGCTGCTCTGGCGCCAGGTGCGGCGCGGTCTCAGCGCCGGCCGCGTGCAGTCCGTGGCGTTGCGGCTGGTGTGCGAGCGCGAGCGCCTGATCCAGGCTTTCCGCCCCGAGCCGTACTGGGTGATGGGCGCAATCGTGCAGAAGAAGGTCGCGCCGACGGACAATTTTTCCATCAAGCTGACCAAGATCGACAGCGTCAAGGTGGACATCCACACGGAGGAGGCTGCCCGGGCTGTGCTTGACGACCTGGCCGGCCGCGCGCTGCGCGTCGCCGACGTGCGCATCCGCACCGTCCAGCGCCGCCCGCTGCCGCCGTTCATCACCAGCACGCTGCAGCAGGCCGGCTCGAGCTTCCTGGGCCTCTCTCCCAAGCGCACCATGGGGCTGGCCCAGCACCTGTACGAGGGCCTGGACTTCGGCCAGGGGCCGGTCGGCCTGATCACGTACATGCGCACGGACTCGGTCAGCATTGCGCGCGACGCCCAGGAGACGGCCCGGCAGTTTGTCGTCACCCAGTACGGCGAGGCCTTCTACCCGGAGACACCCAACGTCTACCGCAGCCGCTCCAGCGCGCAGGAGGCGCATGAGGCCATCCGCCCCACGGACGTCTCGCGCACGCCGGAAAGTCTTGCCGGGCACCTCGAGCCTGCGGCGCTGCGCCTTTATGACCTGATCTGGCGCCGCTTCCTGTCCAGCCAGATGGCGCCGGCGCGGATCGCCCAGCGCACCGGCGTGGTTGCCTCGGCGCCGCCGCCCGCGCAGCAGCACCAGTACGAGTTCACGGCCTCCGCCTCGGAGGTGATCTTCCCGGGGTTCCTGAAGGTCATGGAGCTCGACATCCGCAAGGTGCGCGAAAACGGCGACGACGCCGAGGATGAGAACGACGAGGTCGACCGCCTGCCGCCGCTCGAGGCCGGCGAGCCGCTGAACCTGGTCGACTGGCTGAGCGACCGCAAGGAAACCAAGCCGCCGGCGCGCTACAGCGAGGCCTCGCTGGTCAAGGCGCTCGAAGCCAACGGCGTGGGCCGCCCGTCGACGTATGCCGCTATCATTGAGACGCTCGATGCGCGGGCCTATGTCACGCGCGAAAAGCGCCAGCTCGCGCCCACGGACATCGGCTTCCAGGTCTGCGACCTGCTGGTGCTGAAGCTGAACGACCTGTTTGACGTCGGGTTTACCGCAGCCATGGAGGAGTCGCTGGACAAGGTCGAGGAGGGCGTGGTCGACTGGACCGCCATGATGGCCGAGTTCTACGGCCGCTTCAGCCACTGGATGGCCCTGGCCAAGGAGCCGCCCGCGGATCCGCTCCGCGTCGAGGCCAGCCTGTCGCTGCTGGCCTGCGTGCGCGAATGGGCGCCGCCCACCAAGCGCGGCAAGCGCAACTACAGCGACGACAAGTTCGTGGAGTCGATCCGCGAGCAGATGGCCCAGGGCAAGAAGCAGGTCAGCGACCGCCAGCTCGATGCGCTGGGGCGCATTGCCGTGCGCTACCGCGAGCAGATCCCCGACGGTGAGCAGCGCCTGGGCGCAGCCGGCTTCGCGGCCATGATCGAGGAGGAGCGCAACGCCCCGCCGCGCGAGATCGCCCTGCGCAAGTTCGAGCTGCTCCAGCCGATCGAGATGGACGAGCGCCAGCGCAAGTTCATCGATTCGCTCGCCCAGCAGGAGGCCTCCGGCCGCCGCCTGACCGCCCCGCAGTCGGCCGCGCTCGACCGCGCGCTGCTGCGCCATGCCGCCATGATCCCGGACTTCGAGCAGGAAAAGCAGCGGTTGGGCATTGTCGCCGAGGCGGCCAGCCTGGAGCCGGACTCGGAGAGCGCCCCGCTGCTGGAAGTCATGGGCAAGGTCGCAACCTGGCGCCCGGCGGTCAAGCGCGGCAAGCGGACCTTCGACGATAAGGACTTCTTCGAGAGCCTCTCGCGCCAGTTCCGGCAGCGCGGCGGCCTGTCGCCGCGCCAGCGCGCAGCCCTCGGCAAGATGCTCTTCCGCTACAAGGAGCAGATCCCGGACTTCGAGGAGACCGTGCAGCGCCTGGGGCTGCGCAAGAACAAGGAAAAGCCCGCGGACGAGGCTGCTCCCGCCGAGGCGCCGGCGCAGCAGGCGTAGTTTCCACCGCGGAGCGAATGGCCGGCGATGGTGTAGGAGCGCTGCCCCGCAGCGCGATGGATGAAGGCGTTTGCCATCTTTGTAAACCGGTTTATTCTGTACTGAAAAATACAGACGGGGGCGATGCCGCTGCCGGGTGGCCCGCGCGTTCCGCCGCGCGGGCAGGCTCTGTCCTGGCACATTCTTTTGCTTGCCCGTGCGGCGGAACGCGCGGGCCACCTGAGAAACTACGCCGATGAAACGCAGGCGGATACACCGAGTCGTCCTGCCGCCCCCGGTGCAAATCGGCTTCGCGGCGGATGCCGCGCCGGCCGGTTTGCAGAGCGACCCCTGGGTCGCGCAGTTTGTGCGCCACCTGGTCTCGGAGCGCAACGCCTCGGAGCACACGGTCTCTGGATACCTGCAGGACCTGGCCCAGTTTGTGGCGCTGGTCTGGCCCGGTCCGCCGGCGCGCCCGCCGTACGACTGGCGCCGCCCCGACCGGTTTGCCGCGCGCGGCTACCTGGTGAAGTTTTCGAAGGACGGCGCCGCGCCCGCCACCACGCGGCGCAAGCTTTCGTCCCTGCGCGCGTTCTACCGCTTCCTCGAACGCGAGGAGTTTGTCGAGCGCAACCCGTTCGGCGGCTTGCGCGGCCCGCGGCTCTCGAAGCGTCTGCCGCAGATCCTGACCGTGCCCCAGGTGCAGGCCCTGCTGGAAGCGCCGGTCCGGGCGCTGGCCGAGCGGAATCGCGGCGTCCCGCACGAGGATCCCCATGCGGTGTATGCTTCCCTGCGGGACGCTGCGGTCTTTGAACTGCTCTACAGCACCGGCGCGCGCATCAGCGAGGCGGCCGGCCTGACGCGCCGCCACGTGGACCTGATCGGCGGCGTGGCGCGCGTGCGCGGCAAGGGGAAGAAGGAGCGGCTCTGCGCGCTGGGCCGCCCCGCCGTGCTGGCGCTGGAAAAGGCTTTTGAGGTGGCGGAGCTGCTCTGGCCGGAGTCGGGGCGCGACGCCAGCCCGATCTTCCTGAACCTGCGCGGCGGCGCGCTGACTCCGCGCTCGATGGAGCGGGGGATGAAGGTCTGGCTTGCAGCCGCCGGGCTGCCGGCGGAGATGACGCCGCATAAGCTGCGCCACTCGTTTGCCACGCACCTGCTCGACGCGGGCGCGGACCTGCGCAGCGTGCAGGAGCTCCTCGGCCACGCCAGCCTCACCACCACGCAGATCTACACGCAGGTGACGGTCGAGCGGCTCAAGCAAATCTACCGCTCCGCGCACCCGAGGGCGTGAGGGCGGCAAGGGGCGCATTTCCGTTTCATTGATTTGCTCCTGAAAGGCGCACGGCGGCGCTGTGTCGTGCCGCGCGTCCACGCGCGGCCCTTGCGCAGGGTGCGCCGGTGACGGCGCACGCTACACCCACGCATGCCAATGCCATACCGCGAAGAGTGCAAGGCAAGGAAACGGGGATGCCCCGGCGGCAAGGCGGCAAGTCCCGGCAAGCCGCGGAATTGCGTTTCGCTTCCTGATCTGCGACACTACCGGGTTATGGACATGGCCATCCTTCCGTCCCTGCTGGCTGCCGATTACGGCTGCCTGGCCGAGGAGTGCCGCCGCGTGGCGGCTGCCGGGGCGGAGGCGCTGCATCTGGACATCATGGACGCCCACTTCGTGCCGAACCTGAGCTTTGGCCCGGACATGGCGGCCATGGCCCACCGCACCGTGCCCCTGCTGCCGCTGAACGTACACCTGATGATGACTTATCCGGACCGTTATGCGGGCCGCTTCATTGAGGCGGGGGCTTCGACCGTGCAGTTTCATGTGGAGGCCGACTGCGACGTGGTCGCCACGCTGGCCGACATCCGCGGGCGCAAGGTGCGCACCGGGCTTGTGCTCAAGCCGGACACGCCGGCCGAGGCGGTCTTTCCTTTTCTGGCCCGGGTGGACGAGGTGCTGGTGATGACCGTCGAGCCCGGGTACGGCGGCCAGGCCTTCCTGCCGGCCATGCTGCCCAAGCTGGCCGCCATCCGGCGGGAGGCGAACCGGCAGGGCCATGGAAGCCTGCAACTGATGGTGGATGGCGGGATCAACACCGCCACCGCGGCTGCCTGTGCCGCCCATGGCGCCAATGCATTTGTGGCGGGCAGTTCGATTTTTGGCCTGGCGGATCTGCGGGCCGGCGTGATGGAGATGCGGCAGGCCGCCGCGGCGGCGTACGGGATTGAACTCGGGGCATAAGAGAGGAATGACCTGCCCGCTCCGTCGGCTCCGACGGGTCCGGCGGATCGGCTGAGCACCATGGAACAGATCATCGCCAACACACGCAACTTCTGCATCATCGCCCACGTCGATCATGGCAAGACCACACTTTCGGACCGCATCCTCGAGCTGACCAAGACGATCGAGATGCGCCACATGCGCGAGCAGACGCTCGACGCCATGGACCTGGAGCGCGAGCGCGGCATCACGATCAAGTGCCATCCGGTGTCGATGCACTACACGGCGCGCGACGGGCAGACCTACCGCTTCAACCTCATCGACACCCCCGGCCACGTGGACTTCTCCTACGAAGTTTCGCGCAGCATGGGCGCGTGCGAAGGCGTCATCCTGCTGGTGGATGCGGCCCAGGGCGTCGAGGCACAGACCGTGGCCAATGCCTACCTGGCCATCGAAAACGGGCTCGAGATCATCCCCGTCATCAACAAGGTCGACCTGCCGAGCGCCAACGTGGAGGAGGTCAAGCGGCAGGTGGAGGATATTCTCGGCATCTCCATGGAGCACCCGCTGCTCATCAGCGGCAAGACCGGGCTCAACGTGCCCGAGGTGCTGGAGGCCGTGGTCAGCCGCATCCCGCCGCCCCGGACGCGCGGCACCGACGCGGTGCTGCGGGCACTGGTCTTTGATTCTGTGTTCGACGTCTTCCGCGGCGTGATCACCTACGTGCGCGTGGTGGACGGCAGCATCAAGTCCGGCGACAGCGTGCGCTTCATGGGCAGCGGCGTGACCACGCAGGTCCGCGAGGTCGGCGTGTTCAGCCCGGACCAGAAGCCCATCCCCGTGCTGGAGGCGGGGCAGGTGGGGTATCTCGTCGGCACGATCAAGGACCCGAGTGAGATCAAGATCGGCGACACGGTCACCTGCGGCAAGGATGGCGCCACCGAGCTGCTGCCGGGGTTCAAGGAACTCCGGCCGATGGTCTTCAGCGGCATCTACCCCGTCAGCACCGAGGACTACGAGAAGGTGCGCCAGGGACTGGAAAAGCTGCACCTCAATGATTCGGCCTTCACCTTCCACCCGGAAAGCTCCGTGGCGCTGGGGTTCGGCTACCGCTGCGGCTTCCTGGGGCTGCTGCACATGGAGGTGGTGCAGGAGCGGCTGCGGCGCGAGTTCGACCTCGACATCATCAACACGCACCCCGGCGTCGTCTACCGCGTGCATCTCAGCAACGGCGGGATGATCGAGGTCGACAACCCCGTGCACCTGCCGGAGGTCACGCGCATCGACCACATCGAGGAGCCGATGATCAAGGCCACGATCATCTGCCCCAACACCTGCATCGGCGACATGCTGCGGCTGGTCATGGACCGCCGCGGCGAGATGCAGGCCACGGAGAGCGTGGATGCCAAGCGCGTGATGATGACCTGCCGCCTGCCGCTGAACGAGATTCTCATCGACTTCCACGACACGCTCAAGAGCGTCAGCCGCGGGTACGCGTCCATGGACTACGAGCCCGCCGGCCACCAGACCAGCGACATCGTGCGCATGGAGATCCTCCTCAACAGCGAGGTCGTCGACGCCTTTTCCTGCATGGTGCACAAGGACAAGGCCGTGGCCCGCGGCCGCCAGATCTGCAAGGCCCTGGCCGACACCATCGCGCCCCACATGTTCAAGATCCCGGTGCAGGCCGCCATCGGGCGCAACATCATTGCCCGCGAGGACATCCGCCCCTTCCGCAAGGACGTGACGGCCAAGCTCTACGGCGGCGACGTGACGCGCAAGCAGAAAGTCCTCAAGAAGCAGAAGGAAGGCAAGAAGCGCATGAAGGAGTTCGGCACCGTGAGCGTGCCGCAGACGGCCTTCATCGCCGTGCTGCGCGGCGGTGTGGGAGAAGACGATTAGGCAGCAGTCCGAAAACGGTACCCGACAGGTGGCCCGGGCGCTCCGCGCACGGGCAAGTGCAGGCGGTGTGCCAGACAGGAACCTGCCCGGTCGCTTCGCCCCAATGACCAATGACCAATGACTGCTGCCCCGTGACCCGTCCAGGAACCACCCATGAACTTTTTTCAGCACCGCAAACAGCGCAAGCGCCTGAAGGCGCTGGTGCACCATGCCCGCGGCCTGCGCCACATGCGCGAGGACGTGCTGCCTGCCGCAGACCTGGCCGGCCTCGATGCCGCCACGCAGGCGGCGGTGCAGGCCTGCCAGGGGCGCGACGCGCAGGCCATGGCCGGGGCGGACAAGGCCCTGGGCGAGCGCATCGATGCCCTGACCCCCCTCTGCAGCCTGCCTGCCTGGCGCGAGAATTTCGAAGTGCTGGTGGTGGCCCTCGGCGTGGCCATGGCCTTCCGGGCCTATTTCTACCAGCCGTTCCAGATTCCCACGGGCTCCATGCAGCCGACGCTCTACGGGGTCAGCTCGCGCGAGCAGGCCGCGCCGCGCCTCTGCGACCGGCCGGTCATCAAGGCGGCGAACTGGCTGGCTGCAGGTGAGTGGTTCGGCCGCGTCGAGACGCATCGCGCCGGCAAAATCGCGGTGCTCTGGAATGACGACCGCGTGCCCGGCTACACCACGGTGGTCTGCGGAAAGTGGCCTGGCGAGCTGCCGCCGGAGGCGCTGCACCGGAGGGAGTCCGCGCCGTCCCGCAAGCTGTATGCGCTCGGCAGCCGCCTGGGCGCGGGCGCGCTTGACCGCGGGTACGACATTCATTTCCTGCCGAACGATGTGGCCGGCCGGCATGCCGGCATCTACCGTGCCGGCTTTGTTCCCGCCGCCCCGGCGCAGGCGCAGGTGGCGGAAAAGCTCCGCCTGCACGCGCTTCGGCTGAAGGCGGCTGCGGGCGAGCATGCGGATGACGAGACGCGCGCCTTTGCGCTGCAGCACGCCGCCCCGGTGGTTGCCTCGGTGGCCAACTGGTCGCGCGGAGGTGTTCTGGACGACGCGTCGCTGCAGGTGACGCTGTACGCATACGAGGCGTGCGAGCTCCGGCGTCAGGGCCGGCGGGCGGATCCGGTGCGCGAGCAGCAGGCGTGTCAGGCCCTGCAGCGGCTCTTTGCCGGCTGGTCAGCCGCGGCGTCTGCGGGCTCGCCGGAAATTCCCTGGTTTCCCCTGCTGTCCGGCTGCGGCGTGGAGCGGCCGGCCGGGCAGCTGCTCTGGTCTGGCGTGGTGACCGAGGGGGATTTTGTGTTTGTCAACCGCTGGGCCTGGAACTTCCGGCTGCCGCGTCGCGGCGAAGTGATGGTTTTCTCGACCCGGGATATCCGGGGGCTGCCGGAGGGAACACACTACATCAAGCGCATGTGCGGCCTGCCCGGAGAGGTGCTGTCAATCCATCCGCCGGAGCTGTGGATCGACGGGGCCGCCGTATACGAGCCGCACGCCATTGCCCGCATCGCGCGCCGCGAGAAGCTCGCCGCGTGGGCGCCGCCGTATGCAGGCTACCGGACAGTGGGCGAGGTGGACGCCCGGTATGCCCGCGCGCTGCGCACGCCAGAAGACAGCATCCAGCTGTCGGCGGACGAGTATTTCGCCATGGGCGATAATACGCCCAACAGCCTCGACGGCCGCTACTGGGGCCCGGTGCCGCGGCGCAACCTCCTCGGCCCGGCCACCCTGGTCT
>SESD01001639.1_pt1 | contig 12069 bp, 10 predicted proteins | sample 3171411 | NCBI WGS metagenome assembly SESD01 (sample SAMN06051880, study PRJNA518727) | freshwater metagenome | biome: subpolar coniferous forest; feature: holomictic lake; material: water; isolation source: holomictic Lake 442, 16.5 m depth | place: Canada: near Kenora, Ontario | collected...
TGAGTAATGAGTTTGGTTCGTACTAAAAATAGGATGATGATCATGCAGATCCCCAAAAACAGCCAGTTACCCCAACGTACATAGGGTGTGGTGCCGCGATAGCCTTGCGCCATGCCGTTCAGTGCAAACTGAGTGAAGTGCGGCGCTTGCGCGATGAGATTGCCATGGGGATCAATGATGGCGGTTGCACCGGTATTCGTTGCGCGCAACACCATGCGTCCCGTTTCCAAAGCGCGCGCCTGAGAAAATTGTAGGTGTTGATCGGCGGCAATGGACTCACCGTACCAAGCGTCATTGCTGACATTGACCAGCAGGGTTGCCTTTGGCAGTTGGCGAATAACCTCTTCACCAAATACATCTTCATAACAGATATTCAGTGCCACTTGCTGACCCACAATCGACATTGGTTGCTGATGAGTGCCTCCGCGCGATAAGTCACTTAAAGGCATATCTAGCAGGTCGCGATAAATCCAGCCTAAGGCCGACTTTAATGGAATAAATTCGCCAAATGGCACCAGATGTGACTTGCGGTAAATCTCAGACGGCGCACTGCCTAGACTTAATACACTATTAAAATATTCTCCGTTTTCAAGCTCAACTAGGCCAACTAAAATATCCCCTTGGTTTTTCTTTGCATGAATCTGCAAGCGCGCTTTTAGTGCAAGCGGGACTTCGCTAGATAACACTGGTAGTGCAGTTTCCGGCATCACAATCAGTTGTGCTGAACTAGATTCCGCCATCTTTAAATACAAGACTAATGTTTGCTCTGCAATTTCCGGTATCCATTTTAAATTTTGCGCGATATTACCCTGCAGTAAGGAAACGCTAATGGGTTTGCCGTTAGGTGCGGTCCACTCCACCAATTTCAATAATCCACCAGTGCCCCAAATAAAGAATAGCAGAGCAATGGCATTGCGTTGCCAACGAAGGGTATTCTCTTTGTGAATAAAGTGTTTGGCTAACCAAAAGCCAAGCAAACTGGCACTAAAGACTGTCAGTAGTGAAACACCATAGACGCCAATGATTGGCATATAGCCAGCAAGTGGGCTGCTAGGGACCTGGCTATAACCAATGCTGAGCCACGGAAATCCTGTAAAAATCCAGCTTCTAACCCAGTCAGTAAGAGCCCACGACACTGGAATCGTCAACAGCATCGTGTGTGGTTGTTTCGAGGTGAGGCTAACCCCAGAGGCCCAAACGCTAAGCGCACCAACTACGGCAGGAAACAGTGCCATAAATGCACATAAGAGGAATGTGAGTAGACCTGCCATTAGACTTGGCATGCCACCAAATTGATGTAGGCTGATATAGATCCAGTAAATGCCTGCACCAAACAAACCGAGGCCATAAATAAAGCCTGCGAGTGCCGCCTGTTTGGGTGATTGACTTAGGTGCCAGAAATAGAATAAGCCAATCAAAGAAAAAACGCTGGCTAAATACCAATAAAATGGTGCAAAGCCGAGCACGCCGAGAGCGCCCAGCAACAGCAATGTCAATGGTTTAAAGGGTAGATAACGGAATAATGAGCGCATGACCAAATTGTAGCTTGATACTGCAATGTTATACGCTTCGGCAGGGGCTTTTTTTATCGTCATGCAAACAAATGCAAAAAAGGGCCATTAGCCCTTTTTGTATGCATTTTACCCGATAGGCAATCTTAAGATTTCGGCTTAGCCGTCGGCACTTCAAATTTTTCAGCGCTATTGTCAATATCAGAACCATCGTTATTGAGGAACACCACGGTCACCACTTTGTCGTCAATAAAATCCAATTCGGTGGTTTCATAATAACTGCCATCGGGAGAGGTGTTGATAAAGTGGTACTGCCAAATAGAAGCTACAATCTTGCCAGTTCCTTTAATTTTGACGTCATCAGCTTTGGCAGGTTCGCCAAATTGCGCAATGATTTGAGCTTTATCAAAGCCATTGATGGCATCAATAAACTCTTTCTCAACGGTGGGAATTTCAGTGGCTTCTTTGGATGGCGCATCGGCAAATGCCCAGTTTGAAAAAGAAAACTGACCAAGCAACGCAACAACTACAGCTAAGTATTTCATGGTTCACCGCCCTAACATAACGAGAAATAATCTAGGTTCAAAAAGTATTAAGTTCTACTTATGAGATGACTTCTCGCAATTTAGTTCCACCGATTAATAGGGGGAGTGCCTTTTTAGGGAGTGGTTGTCAGATCTTTGTTCAGGACTTCTACCGAGATGCTGTGCAGACGCCGACTATCAGCACGTAGGACTTTGACATGTAAGCCATCAAAGCTAATCTCATCATTACGTTTTGGTAGATGCCCAAATTGATTGACCACCAAACCGCCTATGGTAGAAAATTCTTCGTCGCTGAGGTCAGTGCCTACAATTTCGTTAAAGTCGGCAATTTCAGTGAGGGCTTTGACTCTAAATTGGCCGTCAGCATTCTGGATGATATTGTCTTCGTCTTCGTCGTAGTCGTATTCATCTTCAATGTCGCCGACAATTTGTTCCAACACATCTTCAATCGTGACCATGCCGGCGATACCGCCGTACTCATCCACCACGATGGCAATATGGTTGCGGTTGCTACGAAATTCTTTAAGTAAGACGTTCAGGCGCTTGGCTTCCGGAATAAAGATAGCAGGGCGCAACATATCACGCACTTCAAAGTCTTCACCAGCGTAGTAACGAAGTAAGTCTTTAGCCAGCAAGATACCGATAACGTCGTTTTTATTGTCTTCAATCACAGGAAAGCGTGAGTGAGCGGTTGCTATCACATGGGGGATGAAAGTTTCGGGCGGATGGGTGATGTCAATGACATCCATTTGTGAGCGCGGAATCATGATGTCGCGCACTTGCATTTCACTTACTTGGAGCACGCCTTCAATCATGGCGAGCGAGTCTGAATCCATTAAGCTATTTTCATAAGCGCCGTGTAACAGCTCGACCAGTTGTTCACGATCTTCAGGTTCGCGCAGTAAAAAATGACTTAAACGTTCTAATAAACTAGGTTTTTCCGACTCGGTAGCCATTAGTTGGCGCCCTCTGTAATGAGATAGGGGTCAGCATACCCTAATTTACGCATAATTGCTGTTTCTAAGCCTTCCATTAGTTCGGCCTGTGCTTCTATTTCGTGGTCATAACCATGTAAATGCAAAATGCCATGCACGGTCAAATGCGCATAGTGCGCTGTCAATGATTTGCCTTGAGCTATGGCCTCAGCCGCGACAACTGGCGCGCAGATAATAATGTCACCCATTAAATGCGGCTCATCGCTTAGCGGGAAAGTAAGGACATTAGTGGCGTAATCTTTAGCGCGATAGGCTAGGTTGAGAGCGAGACCTTCTGCTTTATCCACAATTCTAAAAGTGACTTCAGTATCTACGCGTAGGCTAGCCTTAGCCCATTGCCTAAATTGCTTAGCGCTAGGGATTTGCGTTTGGTCGCTAGCGATTTGTAAGGTGAGGTTGAGTTTAGGCATAGAGGATAGCTACGCGACTAGGAGTCATCTTAGTCGCGTAGCTTGTAATTATTTCGATTGCGTCGGGCAGTCGGTGTAAGGGAAGCGAACATGGCCATAGCGCACCACCAAAATCGCCATCGCAATTAAAAAGATAGAACCTGAAAGTGCAAACATACGGAAAGCGTCAATCTCTGCAATATCTAGCACCAGATAGCGAGCTAATGCAATGATGCCGATATAAAGCGGATAGCGTACGGGTAAATTACCTGAACCTAGGTAGTGGTCAAGCATGGACATCACTTCTAGGTATAAAAATAGCAGCAGCAGATCGCCAACACTAATCGCACGTGCGAGCCAGATGTGGTTAATGGCCTGACAGATGGCAAAAATGGTGGCGATGGCAATAACGATGAGTACGCCTTGCCCAACCATGCCAAGGCTGACTTGGGTTAATCGGCTAAATTTATTTGGGGTCATAACACTTCCTTAAGTCGTCTAAATGCAAATTTATTATACCTTTTAACCATTAGGTGAAAGCGTATGGGCTAGGTATTTTGGTTTTTAAGTTCGTAATCTTCGTAAGCATTGACAATTTTTTGCACTAAGGGATGGCGAACAACATCGGCCGCCAAGAAGTGGGTCATTGCAATGCCCTTAATATCTTTCAGTACTTTTTGTGCTTCGACCAAGCCGCTTTTTTGGTGGCGTTGCAAATCAATTTGCGTCACGTCACCAGTGATCACTGCCTTAGTGCCAAAGCCGATGCGGGTTAAAAACATCTTCATTTGTTCAGGCGTGGTATTTTGCGCTTCATCCAAAATGATAAAACTTTGGTTCAATGTCCGACCACGCATATAAGCGAGTGGGGCCACTTCAATAGCGCCGCGTTCAAACATTTTATTCACCGTGTCATAGCCGGCTAAATCATAAAGAGCATCATAGAGTGGGCGTAGGTAGGGGTCTACTTTTTGGTTTAAATCGCCAGGCAAAAAGCCTAGGCGTTCACCGGCCTCTACCGCAGGACGCACTAGTACAATACGTTTAACCCGATCACGTGCCATCGCATCAACAGCACTGGCGACAGCTAAATAGGTTTTACCAGTTCCGGCTGGGCCAATGCCAAAGGTAATATCAAAATCTTGAATTTGTTGCAGGTAGGCGACTTGGCGAGGTGTCCGTCCATGAAACTCACTGCGGCGTGTCATTAGCACTGGCATTGTAGAAGTGGCGACATCTTCTGGTTTGAGTTTGTCGATTTCGACAAGTCCAAGTTGAATTTCTTCTAGATCAATCGGTTTCTTGGCGCGCGCATAAAAATTTTCCAGCAATTGTACCGCTAAGCGGCTGTGCTGCAGTTCGCCGGTAATTTTGAAATGAGCACCGCGACGGGCGATAGTGACTTCAAGTGCGGCTTCAATTTGTTTAATATTTTCGTCTAATGCGCCGCATAGGTTGGCGAGTCGAATATTGTCTTCAGGACTTAAGGTGATTTCCATAAGGGCTCTATAAGGCGTCAGTAATAATTTCGCCACGTAACCGGCGTGGATTGGCTACGTCAGTAATTAGCACATTCACAAATTGATTAATAAGGTTGGTCGGGCCTACAAGATCAACAATCCGGTTATTATCCGTTTTGCCAGCCAGTTCACTATTATCTTTCCATGAGGCGCTTTCAATCAATACGCGCTGCACCGACCCTAACATTGCGCTACTAATGGCCTTACCTTGCGCTTCATTAATGGCTTGCAGTTTACTCAGGCGCGCCAATTTAACTTCTTGTGAGGTGTCATCTGTCAGATAAGAAGCAGGTGTACCTGGGCGTGGGCTATATAAAAAACTAAAGCTGTAATCAAAACCTACGTCTTGCATTAATTTTGCGGTAGCTTCAAATTCGGTTTCGGATTCACCAGGGAAGCCAACGATAAAGTCAGAAGTAAAGGTTAAGTTTGGGTTGGCCGTCCGAAGTTTGCGTATGGTTGATTTGTATTGCAAAGCCGTATAGTTGCGCTTCATCGCCATGAGCACGCGGTCCGCACCCGCTTGCACTGGCAGGTGTAACTGGACTGCCAGTTTCGGCGTATTGGCAAAGCAATCAATCAGACGTTGATTCATTTCATTCGGGTGGCTAGTGGTAAAGCGTATGCGCTCAATTTGTGGAATTTCGGCAATCAACTCAATCAATAGTGCTAGGTCAGCCTCGACACCATCATAGTCTACACGGTAGGCATTCACGTTTTGCCCGAGCAAGGTGATTTCTTTAACGCCTTGTGCTGCCAGTTGTACCGCTTCAGTCAGAATGTCAGCAAATGGGCGCGACACTTCTTCACCACGGGTAAACGGCACCACGCAGAAGCTACAGTATTTACTGCAACCTTCCATGATGCTTAAAAAAGCACTGGCGCCTTCTACGCGTGGCGGTGGCAGATGATCAAACTTTTCAATTTCAGGAAAGCTGATGTCTACTTGCGATTGACCACTACTTTGGCTACTTTTAATCATTTGCGGTAAACGGTGTAGGGTTTGTGGGCCAAACACCACATCAACATAAGGCGCGCGCGTAATGATGTTCTCGCCTTCTTGTGAGGCAACACAACCGCCCACTGCAATCACCAAATTTGGATTGGCTTTTTTTAGCGGGATAAAACGGCCTAAGTGGCTAAATACTTTTTCTTCCGCTTTTTCACGCACTGAGCAGGTGTTAAGTAAAATCACATCAGCATCTTCAGGGGTTGAGGTTTCTATCATGCCGTCTGATGCGCTTAGCATATCGGCCATGCGCGATGAGTCATACTCATTCATCTGGCAGCCAAAGGTTTTAATGAAAATCTTTTTCGGTGCAGCCAAATTACCTGTGGGAGTAGTTGTATCAGGCGTCAAATTATTTTCAGTGGGATTCAAGGCATCAACATACAGTAGCTAAAACAGCATTTTAGCGCATTTGATCATGTTGCTTAACGTAAAATTGATGAGAGCCATGTAAAATGACGTCAAATCAATAGACTAGATACAATCAAGGTACGCTAAGTATGCAAGCACTCCCCATCTTTATTAACATTACCGATCGTCTCTGCGTGGTTGTCGGCGGTGGTGATGTCGCTGTGCGAAAAGTGGGTACCTTGTTAAAAGCGAATGCTTCAGTGACTTTAATTTCACCTGAAATTTGTCATGAGTTACAAGTCATGGTCGACGCACAAAAAATCCATTACAGTGCAACGCGCTATCTCGCAGCTGATCAGCTTCAAGGCGCTTGCTTAGTCATTGCTGCGACCGACGATCACGATGTTAATACAGCCGTGTCAAATGATGCTAAGGCTTTAAATATTCCAGTCAATGTGGTGGATTCTCCGAGTTTGTGTACTTTTACGATGGCCTCGATCGTTGAGCGTTCGCCAATCGTGATTGCGATCTCAAGCGAGGGTAACGCGCCAGTACTGGCGCGTTATATACGCACCAAAATTGAAACCATGCTACCTGAAGGCTATGGCCGCATTGCACATATTGCGGGTGAGTTTAGAGATAAGGTTAAAGCCAAGTTTCCAACAACGCAGCAGCGCCGTATATTCTGGGAAGGCATCTTACAAGGGCCGATTGTAGAGCGTATTTTATCTGGGCAGGAGGCTGCGGCCCGTACTGCATTAGAGGATGCTTTGTCAGAAACGCCATCACAACAGCGGGGTGAAGTTTATCTGGTCGGTGGTGGCCCAGGTGACCCAGATCTATTGACATTTAGAGCCTTGCGCCTCATGCAGCAATGCGATGTTTGCGTCTACGATAAGCTAGTCAGCCCAGAAGTGATGGAGTTGGTGCGCCGTGATGCTGAGTTGATTTATGTCGGCAAAGCACGTGATCAACATACCTTGCCACAGGAAGAAATCAATGAGTTGCTGGCTAAGCTCGCTTTAGAAGGCAAGCGCGTGTTGCGCTTAAAAGGCGGTGACCCCTTTATATTTGGGCGTGGCGGTGAGGAGATTGAAACTTTAATGGCGCGTGGCGTGCCGTTTCAAGTAGTGCCAGGGATTACAGCTGCTAATGGGGTTTCAAGCTATGCTGGCATTCCGCTGACCCATCGGGATTACGCTCAGGCTTGCTTATTTATTACTGGCCATCTTAAAAATGGCACTTTAGATTTGGACTGGGTCGCCATGTCGCGGCCGCGACAAACCGTTGTGGTGTATATGGGTTTGGTTGGCTTGGCAGAAATATGCCAGCAGTTGATAAAGCATGGCGTTTCGCCAAGTATGCCTGTCGCTGTGGTTGAGCAAGGCACAACCCAACGCCAGCGTGTGGTCACGGCGACCTTGCAGGATTTAGCGGAAAAGGTTGCTTCGGCACAATTAAAAGCACCTTGCCTAACGATTATCGGGGAAGTAGTGCGCTTGCGCGAACAGCTTAATTGGTTTGAGCCTGCCTCCGGAAAGTAATTCTGCCCGCCTAGTTAGGCGTTAGTAATTGGCAAGGTGAGGCGTGCTTCTAGGCCGCCTTCAGGTCTGTTAATGAGTTCCAATTTACCATGATGCAGTTTGGCAATGCGTTCTGCAATGGCTAACCCTAACCCACTGCCACCTGCATTACTCCTTGCGGTGTCCAATCTTTCAAACGGACGTAGTAGCTTTTCCAAATGAGTTTCAGGAATGCCTGGGCCATTATCAAAGACGCTAATCACAATCTCATCATTTAAAATTTGGCTGGCGACACGTACTTGACCATGCCCATAAGCGTAAGCGTTACCCACTAGGTTATCTAATAGGCGTTGCATAGCCAATGGTCGAATAGGGATGGCGTAAGTGGCCGCCATTTGCACGACGAGATCTCTGCCGGCGCGTGACTGTCGATCATGTAGTCCTTGAAGTAGACTGTTAATATCAATCAGTTGTGTAGGTTCGCCTTCTACCCCACGTACAAAGTCTAAAAACTGATGAATAATATTGTCCATATCAGCAATATCTTCAATCATGCCATTTTTTAAGCTATCACAACTTTCATCGGGTAGCATTTCTACAGCCAATCGCAATCGTGCGAGAGGTGTGCGAATGTCGTGTGAAACGCCAGCAAGAATTAATGTTCTCTCGGCATCTAATTCAGCTAATGCTGTTGCCATCTTATTAAAGGTACTGCTCACTTCACGTAGCTCTGTGACACTTTCTTCAGGGAGTTTTTCAGGCTGTTCACCGTTACGCAATCTATTGGCAGCATTGACCAGTAGATTTAGCGGGCGATTAATCCGTGCTGCGAGTAAGTAACCTCCACCAAGAGAAAGTAAGAGCACTAAAGCACCCCAGCCAAGCCATTGCCATGGGAAATGGACCTCTACATGCACTTTTGGGATAACTACCCAGAAATCATCTTGTCCAATATTAAAGCTAACCCACAACCCTTGAACACCGTAGTGGTTGACGGTGATGATGGTTTCCGCACCCAAGCGTTCACGAATTTTATCAGCCACCATATTGATAAATGGATCTGCTGGTAGCGGTTCAATCTCTTCCATAAAATCGGCATAATAGACGTGCACGCCTTCTTTTCCTGTAAGCTCGGAGAGAAGGGCGAGGCGCAGGTTGTCTTGGGAGGCAATGAGTGACGCACGGGTGTAGTTAACCACAGTGACCGCTTGCAGAGCAGCAGCTTCTGCGCGTGGTTCACGTTCAAAATATTCAAAGATCTGTAATGATGCAAACTGACCAATTGCCAACAAAACGGCAATCAGTAGCATCACCCTAGCGATTAGAGTTTTTGGTAAAAGGCGTAGGCGTAATTTCAATTGGTTTTATCTGTCGGCTTCGCCGTCAGGAATAAATACATAACCAAAACCCCACATGGTTTGTAGATAACGCGGATGTGCTGGATCTGGCTCAATCAGTTTACGTAAACGCGAGACTTGTACGTCAATACTGCGGTCAAACACATCAAGTTCACGACCGCGCGCAAGTTGCATGAGTCGATCACGTGATAGTGGTTGGCGTGGGTGATCTACAAATACTTTAAGTAGTGCAAATTCACCGCTGGTAATTGGTATAGAAGCGTTGCCACGGCTTAGTGACCTTGTTGAGGTGTTAAACACAAATTCGCCAATGGTGATATTGTCGCTAATGATGGTAGGCGCACTGGGTTGCAGACGCTCATGCCGACGGAGCACAGCATTAATCCGCGCTAATAACTCACGTGGGTTAAAAGGTTTAGGTAGGTAGTCGTCGGCACCCATCTCTAAGCCAATAATCCTATCCACATCATCGCCACGCGCTGTTAGCATCACGATTGGAAGTAAGGTGCCTGAGCCACGAATTCGACGGCAAATAGATAATCCATCTTCCCCTGGTAGCATGAGATCTAGCACCATCAAATCTATGGTTTCAGTCGCTAGCGCTTCATCCATTTCCTTGGAGTCAGCGACCACTTTAACGTTAAAACCTTGTTCAGTGAGGTAGCGTTGCAATAACTCACGTAAACGAACGTCATCATCTACAACCAATATTTTTTTGTTTTGATCTGTCATGATTTAGCTTATGCTCGCGGTTTCAGTTGAATGAATTAAAGGATTGATGCCTTAAAGGCACCAAATTTTTTGTATTATTTTAACTATGAGAAGTGTATGCTAATTTTAGTGAATATCAAAAGGCAACTTAAAGTAAGATTTGTTGACTAAGAAAAACTAAAGCTATATTTACAGATAATTACAATTTCACATTCAAATGAAACATTTGATTAACAATCGTACTTCATGATTATGAGCCGTCATTAGACTAATTGCATTTATAAAGTTGATCATTTGAATTTACATTCACAAAAATATAATTCAGTTGCCATAAGTGCTTGTTTAGGCTTGGGATTGGTGTTATTTTTGTCTTTAAATGCAGCGGGCGCTGAAGAAGCTAGCAAACATGTCTCAGAGGTTGATGCGCCCAATGATGGGACGCAACAAACACTTAACCTCAATTTTAGTCCAGAAAATCGTAGCAAAATCCGTAAAGCACTTGATGAGTACTCGCGGACTACAGACCCCGAACATAAGCAAATTGAAGAGCGCAAACGTAATATGCGTGAAAGCATCGAAGCACGCTTTTTAGCCATTGATAAAGATAATGATGGCTCAATTGATCGGCAAGAAGCGACAGAAAGCTTGCCTCAAGTGGCGAGGCATTTTAGCCAAGTCGATACTAATCAAGACGAAGTTATTACGTTAGACGAGCTACAAGCAGCTCAGTCCCGTATTTTAGAGCATAGAAAAACCGAAGAAGCTCTACTTGAAGCGCAGAAGCAGCAAGAAGCCGATGCCGCAGCTCTTGCTAAACGCAAAAGCAAACAAGCTGTTAATACCACCCATAAAAGTGCACTTTAGACCTACTGTTTTTAAGCGTTAACTTAAGTTTTCTCTAGCAATTCCTTCTTTGTTTTACCTCAAATCCCCATCCATTTTTAGTCAATAACGTGCCTGTTAATGCGCGAATTAAAAATATGCAATGTATGCCATAATTTTGGAACCTTTCATTGATGGCTATTGCCTGAAAACATGAGCCTCACACTAGAAATCTCCGATAGTATTTTGCAAGTAGATGCAAAAAGCTGGGATGCTTTGGTGGCGAATATGCCGCTATTAAGCCACGCCTTTTTAAGCGCCCTTGAGGCTTCACATTCGGTAGGAGCAGGAACGGGTTGGCAACCTTACCCTATGTTGGTGCGAGAGGGTGGGCAACTTGTCGGCGCTATGCCACTCTATGTTAAATCACACTCGTATGGGGAGTACGTTTTCGATTGGGCATGGGCCGAGGCTTATCAGCGTAGTGGATTAAATTACTATCCAAAACTGCTTTCTGCCATTCCGTTTACGCCTATCACTAGCCAACGGTTGCTAGTGGCAGACGTGGAAAATTCCGGTCAAATTCATTCCTTAATGGTAGATGCCCTCACACACCTAATGCTCAAGCATCAACTTTCATCAGTGCACGTGTTGTTTCCTGATGAAAATTCAGCGGCTATTTTTAAAAATGCCAATTGGTTGCAACGCAATGGCGTGCAGTTTAGATGGGAGAATGAAAATTTTAAAGATTTTGAAGATTTTTTAAGTAAGTTAAGTCACGATAAGCGTAAGAAAATACGGCAAGAGCGCAAGAAAGTTGCGAACTCTGGCGTGGTGTGTCAGCGTATTAAGGGTGCTGATGTGAGTCCGGAACAGTGGCGTTTCTTCTATGAGTGTTACCAAAATACCTATGTAGAGCATCACTCCACACCCTATTTAACGCCGGAATTTTTTCAAGAAATTTCCCAAAGCATGCCGCAGAATATTTTACTGGTGCTGGCTTATCTGGATGACACGCCGATCGCGGGCGCACTCAACATTTACGATCAAACCGCATTATATGGTCGCTACTGGGGTGCTATGCAATATGTACCGAACTTACACTTTGAGTTGTGTTATTACCAAGCGCAGGAATTTTGCATCACTGAACAGATTCAGTTTTTCGAAGGCGGTGCTCAGGGAGAGCATAAATTAGCGCGTGGGTTTAAGCCTAGGCCGACCTGCTCATTTCATAAAATTGCCCATACAGAATTTGCTACTGCCATTGAAGATTTTGTCATTAGAGAGTCACAAGGCATAGCCATCTATACTAACGAGTTAGAGCAACGCATTCCG
>SESD01001641.1_pt1 | contig 12059 bp, 7 predicted proteins | sample 3171411 | NCBI WGS metagenome assembly SESD01 (sample SAMN06051880, study PRJNA518727) | freshwater metagenome | biome: subpolar coniferous forest; feature: holomictic lake; material: water; isolation source: holomictic Lake 442, 16.5 m depth | place: Canada: near Kenora, Ontario | collected...
CCGTCGAAGGCGTCCTGATCACCGACTGTGCCGGTGACATCCTTGCCGTAAACGCGGCATTTACGCGAATCACCGGCTATAGCGCCGACGAAGTGATCGGGCGCAACCCGCGCCTTCTCTCGTCGGGGCTCCATGACCGCAGTTTCTATGAAAAAATGTGGGACTCGATGCGCGCCGAGGGGATGTGGCAGGGCCAAATCATCGACCGCAGGAAAAACGGCGAGCTCTACACCACATGGGTCACAATGACCGCAGTGCCGGACAGTGAGGGCAAGTTTCTCAGCTACATCGCTGTTTTCGCCGATCTTACGCGCCTGCTGGAAGCCGAAAACCTCCTGTCCCACATGACCCACCACGATGCGCTGACCCGGCTCCCCAACCGCCAATTGCTGCAGGAGCGCTTGCAGCAAATGATCAAGCTCGCCAGGCACCGCGGCGAGGCCTTCGCGCTGCTGTTGGTCGATCTTGACCGCCTCAGGCAGGTCTACGGCAGCTTCGGTCACGCCGCGGGTGATTTGTTGATGCAGGAAGTCGCCGGTCGCCTGTGCGCATCGATTGGCGAGGTCGATACCCTCGCCCGCTTCCCTGGCGACAGGTTTGTGATTCTTGCGCCCGGTTTGAGCTCTGACGCGGACATCAGTCTTGTCGCAGAAAAGCTCCTTGCCGCAATTGCGCGGCCGCTGCTGATCGAGGGGCACTCCCCTGGCATCGGCGCCAACATCGGCTGTGTGCGTTACCCGGAGCATGGCGAGGATGTGGACGCGTTGCTCGAGCACGCGGATGTCGCGTTGTGCCAGGCCAAGCAGCGCGGCGCAAATACGCGCGCGATTTACCGCACCGACGGCCAAAGTCCCGCATGAGGCGCAATACCCCCCTGTCTGCGTTCGGATGAAAAAAACCGGCAGTGCCGATGCCGCCGGGCAGATGGACCCCGGGCTTGCAGGCGATTCCCGGGGAGGCTTCCGCTTCAGCCTGAGCGAATGGGTCGAACATTTGGCATCGAAACGGCTACTCGGGATACTGGCCGTCACCTTGCTTGCGTTCCTTGCCATAGCCTGGTTAACCTATGGCTATATCTCGAGCCACCTCATCGAGCGCGAGACGGTCGGCTTGCATGCGATCTCAGAGGTCAGGACGAACATTGTGACGCGATGGATGAAAGAACGCGGCGGAGATCTGGAAATCCTGATCCGTTCGCCCTTGATGCAACGCCTTATACGCGACGCGCAGCGCGATGCCGCAGGCCGGGCGGGCGCCGAGTTGCGCGCATGGCTGACTGAGGTGCAAAAAAACCACGGCTACCACAGTATCGAGATCCGGACACTGGACGGAGAGCGCCTGCTCAAGAGCGGTGGCGAGGGCGTGAACGGCGCGGATGTGCTGCAAAGACTCAAGCTGAAGAACTACGACGGCAAAGCCCATTTTTTTGAAGCCACCGACTCGGTACGGGGGGACGATTATTTCTTCGGGTATGCCGGACTGGTGAAGCCGCCCGATGGCGCCGATACGGGCCCAAGCCTCGCGATCATCTTGTCGAGCAGCTATTCCCATGAATTTTTCACCGAACAGCTGGAGTGGCCGGGCGAATCAAGGACCGGGAAAATCATTTTCGTGCGGACGGCGCGGGACGGCTTGAAGGCTTTCACCAGGCTCGCCACATCAGCCGGCGAACCGGTTCCTTTCTTTGGTGGCATCGCGTCGGAGTTTATACGCCTGGGAACAGTAAAAATCGACGGTTCGAATTTTGAAGGTCCGGACGGGCAAGGGACAGAGGTCGTGGGATCGGTTCATACCATCGCGCCGTTTCCCTGGGCTGTTGTCGTCCAGGTTGAAAGGCGTGAGGTCCTTGCAAAAGTCGCCGAAATTGCGCTTGCGTCGCTACTGGCCACCCTCGCGGGTGCGCTCATTTGCGCATTGTTGCTGTCCGTTATGTTCAACCACCTGAGGCATAGCGAGCGGCTGCTTAAAAAGCACAACCTCAAACTGACCGAACTCACGCATGCGGCAGAAACCGCATCGCGCGCCACCAGCGAATTCCTCGCCAATACCAGCCACGAGATTCGCACACCGATCAACGCCATCGTCGGCCTTTCCCACATCATGTCGCAGCGGCCGGAGCAGGACGCGTGGAACCAGGAAAAACTCTCGCATATCAAGGACGCGTCGCGACACCTGCTGTCCCTCATCAACAACATCCTGGACATCGCACGCATCCAATCGGGGAAATTCCGGCTTGACGAGGTCGATTTTCTGCTTGAGGAGGTGCTGCTCCACAAGGTCTTCAACCTGGTCTCGGAAGAGGTAAAACTCAAGAATTTGGAAATCATCTCAGATATCGACGTCCGCCTCACCGGCCCCCTGCGCGGCGACTCGTTGCGGCTGGCGCAGGTACTTTTAAATTATGTCGGAAACGCGGTCAAGTTCACCCGGATCGGCCACATTCTCGTTCGCGCGCGCCTGGTCGAGGACGGACCCTCCGGCCTGCTGGTCCGTTTCGAGGTCAACGATACCGGCATCGGGCTCACGCCGGAGGAGGCGCAACGGCTGTTCCAGCCCTTTGAGCAGGCCGACGGATCCACCACACGCAAATACGGCGGTTCGGGCCTGGGCCTTGCCATTAACCGCCACATCGCCGGCCTCATGGGCGGCGAGGTCGGTGTGGCGAGCCTCCCGGGCGTGGGCAGCAGTTTCTGGGTCACCCTGCGCCTGCAAAAAGCTGCGGGCGGCCTGCCCGGCCTGCCCGGCCTGGCCGGCCTGCCAAAAGGCAAACTGAACCTGCAAGGATGCCGCGCCCTGGTGGTCGATGACAAGCCCGAAGCGCGCCTGGTCCTGGCGACAATGCTCGGGAGCCTCGGTTTGCGCACCGAAGAGGCCGACTCGGGTGAAGCCGCGCTTGAGAAGATCGAAAAAGCCAGCCGCGACAAGGACCCGTTCGGCATCCTGCTGCTCGATTGGCGCATGCCGGGCCTCAACGGGATACAGACCGCCCAGCGCCTTGGCCAAATGAAACTCGCGCAGCACCCGATCACCCTGATTGTTACCGCCTATGACGATCCATCCCTGCAGCAACAGGCCAAACTCGAAGGCATCCGGGAGGTGCTGTCCAAGCCGGTCACAATGTCCACCCTGCACGATGCGCTCGTGCGCCTGACGAACAACGATGGCGCCGTAGTGCCGCCCGGACAGCAGTCGCTGGCCATGCAGACCCTGCGTTCGGGCCACCACGGGGCAAGCCTGCTGCTGGTGGAAGACAACCCGGTCAACAGCGAGATCATGCTCGAATTGCTGTCGGACTTCGGTTTCAACATCGAGGTCGCGGGCAACGGCCAATTGGCGCTCGACATGGCCATGCGCAAAACCTATGACCTGGTCTTGATGGACATGCAAATGCCCGTAATGGACGGCCTTGAGGCAACACGCCGGATCAGGGCGTTGCCGGCATGGAAAACCATTCCCATACTCGCCATGACGGCAAACGCGTTTGCCGAGGACCGCCAAGCGTGCATCAGCGCGGGTATGGACGAACACCTGGCCAAGCCGGTGGAGCCCGAAGTCCTTTACAGCGCTTTGCTGAAGTGGCTCCCGGCCACGGCGGTTGACGCGCATTTTCCGGTTGCCGGCGCGCCCATGCAGGCCGCGGGGCCGCCGGGCGCGCTTGCGCAGGAGGGGGAATATCTTGACCTCGATACGCTGGCGAACAGCACCAATCACAAATCCGCGGTGATGGTGCGCGTTTTGCAGCAGATGGTGGAACACCACGCGGACGACTCCAAGCGCCTGGCAACCCTGATCGACGCACAAGACTACACCGGCGCGTTTCGTATCGCGCATACGCTCAAGGGCATGGGCGGACAGGTCGGCGCCGTAAAACTGCAGCAGGCGGCCCATGACGCCGAACAGTTCTGGCGGCGGCACGAGCCCTGCCCGCAGGAAATATCCGGGCAGCTGGATTTTTTTCTTCTCGCGACACTCGCTGCGGCACGCCGTCATCTTGCCGTCCTGGCAGGGGTCAATCCGGCCGCACCCGGGCGGGGCGGGGTCAATCCTTACGCGCTGGCCCGGCTGCTTTATTCCCAGCTGGAAGAGGCGGATGGCGCGGCGATACAAACGACCGAAGAACTCAGCGCGGCACTGCCAGACCAATTTCCCGCGGCGCGGCGCGCGGATGTGGAACAGATGAGCGCCTGCGTGGCGCGTTTCGATTTTGACGCGGCAATGGAAAAGCTTCGGCCTGTGATGGCAGAACTGGAAAAGGCACACCTATGAGCTACTTGTTGATCGCCGACAAACCCGACGTGCTGATCCTCGATGACCAGCCCGAGAACCTGCACATCCTCACAGACCTGCTGATGAACGATTTCCGGGTGCACCCGTTTTCGGATGACTCGAAATTTCTCGCCTACATCGCGTCGGGCAAACCCGCTGACCTGATCCTGCTCGATGTGATCATGCCGAACCGTGATGGTTATGATATCTGCGCCATCTTGCGAAAAAACCGCGATTTGGAACATGTGCCCATCGTTTTTCTTACCTCGCTGACCAGCGCTGAGGACGAGCGCAAGGGGCTCGACCTGGGTGCCAACGACTACATCGGCAAACCTTTTTCACCCGGGCTCGTCCTCGCCCGCGCCAAGCATCATGTCGAACTTGGCCGCACATTGCGCATCATCGCCGATCAGAACGCCAACCTGGATCACAAGGTGCGCGAGCGCACGGCTGAGCTGGAGCAGGCAAATGCCGGCTTGAAACGCAAATCGGAGGAGTTGGAGAGAGCGCAGGACGCCACCATCATCGCATTCTCCACGCTCGCCGAATCCCGGGACAACGAGACGGGAATGCACCTGCGTCGCACGCAAAATTACGTGCGGGAGCTCGCCAGCGCCCTGAGCAGGAGCCATCCGCGTTTCAGGCAGCAGCTCGATGATGAGACCATAGCGCTGCTGTACAAGTCGGCTCCGCTTCACGACATCGGCAAGGTCGCCATCCCCGATAACATCCTGCTCAAACCGGGCAAGCTCACGGTGGAGGAGTTCGAGATCATGAAGACGCACGCGACTTGCGGCAGGGACGCCATCGTCGCCGCCGAAAAGGGCGTGGGCGGGAGCAGCTCCTTCCTGCGCTGCGCACACGAGATCGCCTACGGTCACCACGAAAAATGGAATGGCAGCGGCTACCCGCAGGGCCTCTGCGGTGAGTCCATCCCGCTGTCGGCGCGCATCATGGCGGTGGCGGACGTTTACGACGCCCTGATCTCGACCCGCGTTTACAAGGCCGGCATGCCGCATGAAAAGGCGGTGGCCATCATCCGCGAGGGCCGGGGCAGCCATTTTGATCCGGATATTTGCGACCAGTTCCTGCTTATCCAGGACGAGTTTGCCCGCATTGCGGAGCAATTTAGCGACGAAGCGGTGCTGCCCTGAAACATACGACGCCCCGGATCAAGTCGCAGCTGGTTCTGCTGGCGCTCTTGTGCCTTGCAATTATCTGGATGGCCACCGGGTATGAGCTTTATCGCAGCCACGCCGACTACACGCACGAAGCGGAGTTAAGAACCTCCGCCCAGGCCCAGGTGTTCGCGGAGTATTCGCGCTCCACGCTAAAGCGCATCAATCAGTTCATGCTTGACGTGCGCGACCATTGGGACGGTGATTGGCAGAAATTCTCGACGCTGGTCTTGAAAACAAAGGCGAACATCGACGATCTTACCTTTCAGGTTGCGGTGATCGACAAGGACGGAATCCTTGCGTTCTCCAACCTCGCGCCGACGACTGATCGCACGAATTTGAGCGAGCGCGAGCACTTCAAGGTTCATCAGCAAGGCGGCAATGCGGACAACCTGTTCGTCAGCAGGCCGCTCCTGGGCAAGGTTTCCGGGAAGTGGTCGATCCAGCTCAGCAGGCCGATCTTCCAAAACGGCCGGTTCAACGGGGTGATGGTGGTGTCGGTAAGTCCGGACCAGTTCGCCGGATTTGCAAAAAAATTGCTTAGCGGCAAAGATTCGGTTGCCACGGTGATCCGCAATACGGGGGAGGTGATGGCGCGCTATCCGGCCCTCCAATCGGACCTGGGCACGCTGATCCCCAAAGACCGGCCTTTCCTGATGGAGAACGGACCAGAGGCGGGCAGTTTTCGACGGATCGGGGCTGTCGATGGCCACGACCGGATTTACGGTTACTACACGCTGCGCGAATACGGCATGACTTTTGCGTTGGGGGAGGCGCTGAGCGATGTGCTCGGCCCATACCAGACCCGCCAAAACAATGTTTTGGCGGCGGCGGCGGCGATGAGCATTCTGCTGGCATGCCTGTTCCTCATACTCTTTCGCGCGCTTGCGGCGCGCGAGACGGCGAGTGCGCAACTGAACGCGATCTTTGAACTCAGCCCGGACGGTTTTGTCTCCTTCGACGGCCGCCGGTGCGTGATGTATGCGAGTCCGGCTTTCCTGCGCCTGACCGGCCTGGCGTGGCCGCAGATCGCAGGTTTGGATGACGCCGCGTTCTCAGCCAAACTGGCGCTCGTTTGCAGCGCGCAGGGGCGTTTTCCTGGCGTGGCGGCGCTGCGTGAGGCGCAGCAGGTCGTCCCGGCTGCCGGCGGCGCAGGCCCGCGGCGGCACCTGATCGAAATCGCCGGCGACACCAAATGCGTGCTCCAATGCGCTTTGCGCATTGCCGATTCGACGGCAGCGTCGCAGATCCTCTATGTTCGCGATGTCACGCGCGAAACCGAAGTCGATCGCCTCAAGAGCGAATTTGTCTCCTTCGCCGCGCACGAATTGCGCACGCCGATGACCACCATCTATGGTTTCGCCGAACTTCTGCTCAGTCGCGAGTTTAACGAGGCGGACCGGCGTGATTTTTTGTCCACGATCGTAAGGCAATCCAAGCAGACGGTGTCCATCATCAATGAGCTGCTCGATCTGGTGCGCATTGATGAGCAGCGCGGCAAAGACTTCATCATTGAGGACCTGGACCTGCACGCCCTGCTCGGCCAAATACTCAAGGAGTTTCCGGTGCCAGAAGGATACAGTCCGCCCGCACAAGCGGCTGCCACCGGCCCGTTTGTGGTTCGCGCCGATCGCAAGAAACTCGTCCAGGCCATCAACAACGTGCTGTCCAACGCCTATAAATACTCCCCCCCGGGCCGCGGCGTGGAGGTCAAGCTGGCGCTGCTTCCGGGCGACGGCGACCTCCCGGTGCGGGCCTGCGTCAGCATCACCGACCACGGCATCGGCATGACGACGCAACAACTTGCGCGCGTCGGCGAGCGGTTTTACCGGGTGGATACTTCCGGCAAGGTTCCGGGCACGGGTTTGGGCATAAGCATCGTGAAGGAAATCCTCCATCTGCACGGCGGAACAATGCAGATCGAAAGCAGGATCGGGGTCGGAACCACCGTGGAGCTGTGCTTTCCCTGCGCGCCTGCCGCCGCTTCAGGCGGGAGCGGCGGCTAGGAACCGGTCAAAAACGCGTGTGGCAAGCGGCCCGGTTCGGGCTGGCACGGGGAAACCTCAGGCGGACATACCCCTTTGACCGTTTGGCCAGACTGTCGGTGGCGGGGTATATACCCGGCCGGCAACCCCTCAGGCAGCCCTGCTCACCGGCACCCGCTGGGGCGAACTTACCTCACTCAAGGCGGCGGACGTGAACCTCTCGACCGCGCACCTGTACATTGCCGAATCAAAGTCCGGACGCTCGCGCCACGTTCCGCTAAACCCGGAAGGGCTTAAACACTTCAAGGACCTGGTGACAGGCAAGGCCGGTGACGAGCTGGTCCTGACGCGCGAGGACGGCAAGCCCTGGGGTCACAATCACCACGTCCGCGCCCTCCAGGCAACCTGCAAGGTCGCCAAGGTCAAACCGGCCGTGTCTTTCCACGAATTGCGCCATACCTACGCCTCACACCTTGCCAACGCCGGCGTAGACCTGTCACCATATCCAAACTGCTTGGCCACGCTGATACCCGCATTACCAGCAAGCACTACGCGCACCTGGCGGACAAAACGCTGGCGCAGGCCGTGACCAAGCTTCCAAGCTTTGCGGCATCAAAAGCGCCGCTGCTTCGCCAGGTAAAGTCCATTTGACTTTTTGTAATCTATAAATTACAATGTCTACGATTGAAATTCGCTACTTTCAAAGCGCCGATGGCGAACAGCCGTTCACGGAATGGTTGCAGAACCTGCGGGACCAGCAGGCAGGCGCAAAGATTCGGATTCGCCTCGACCGACTCGCCCTTGGCAACTTCGGAGATTGCGAACCGGTTGGTGGTGGCGTGATAGAGCTTCGGATCGATTGGGGGCCGGGTTATCGGGTGTATTGCGCCAAGCTTGGCCAGGTGATAGTTCTCCTCCTTTGCGCCGGAGACAAGAGAACGCAGAAAAAGGACATCAAACGTGCCAAAAACTATTTCGAAGACTACAAAGCCCGGGCAACAAAAAGCCCGCGCAGCCGCAGCTAGCCTGCCTTACAAGGACTGGCTAATCGAGAGCCTGAAAGACCGGAAGGCAGCAGCCGCCTACCTCGAAGCTGCTATTGAAGACGGTGACCAAGCGGTTCTTATGCTCGCGCTGCGCCACGTCGCGCAGGCCCAAGGTGGTGTTGCTGAAATAGCGCGCCGAGCTAACCTCACACGCGAGGCGACCTACAAGATGCTATCGAAAGTCGGCAATCCTGCTTTGAGCAGCCTTACTGCGGTACTTGCGGTAACCGGTCTGCGGCTCGCAGTGAAACCGATGGCAGCGCGCCAACATCAACATAAGACAACTGCGATCAAGCTGGCCGCGTAATGGGCCAAAAGTTGAAGATCGTACGCGGAAGCAAAAACGTATTCCTTGACCTTGGGTTTTCGCCAGATGAGGCGCAGAACTGATTCGAACCCCCGTACTCACCTTGAAAGGAACAAACATGAAACGCAGAGAATGGCTGGGCGGTATCGGCGCACTGGCGGCGTTGGCGCTGGCCGGCGGCAACGCCAACGCACAAGCTGACAAAGCCGCGGCAAAGGGCAAAGCCCCCGCTGCTGCAGGCGCTCATCAGCACCACGGCGCATCGGCCGAGGGCGAAGTGTTCATCGATTCGCTGAGCGATTGCATCAACAAGGGTGAGGCCTGCCTGGCGCACTGCCTGATTCTTTTGGGCGACGGCGACAAATCGCTTGCCGGATGCGCGCGCAGCGTGAGCGAAACCCTGGCGCTGTGCGAAGGCACGCGCAAACTCGTCGCGCAAGGCTCCAAACGCGCCAAGGAAATGGCGCGCATCGCCAAGGCCGCCTGCCTCGATTGCGAAAAAGAATGCCGCAAGCACGAGAAAAAACACGCCGAGTGCCGCGCCTGCGCCGAGGCCTGCGCCAGCTGCGCCAAGGAATGCGAGAAATTCGCCGCCTGACAGCGCGACCGCAACATCCGACGCGGTCAATGCCGGGTTAGGCCACCGGCGGCAACCTTGGCAACAGCAACAGCAGCAGCACCAGCACCAGCACCAGCACCAGCAGCAACATTAGCCACACCAGCAATACCTGCAATACCTGCAATACCTGCAATACCTGCAATACCATCAGCAGCACGGCAAACCGGCTGCAAACGCGCTCCAGCAGCGCGTTTGCAGCCTACGGCCTTGAAAAGGCCGTGGCCTGACTAGGCTTTTTTCAGACGATTTTCCACATCGCCATCATGCCGTGATCCTCGTGCAGGCCGTTGTGGCAATGCACCGGGTAGATGCCCTTGTAGTCGCGAAAGCGCATCGCCACCTCCATGGTCGCGCTCGGGTCGAGGCGGTAGACGTCCTTGCGCCCGCCCTCCAGCCCGATGTTGGTCGCCGGCGAAGTCGTGCCTTTTTGCGACAGGATGCGCGCCTCCTCGTAATGCGGATGGATGGGGTGCGACCAGGAGCCGCCGCCGTTCTTGTGCTCCCAGACCTCGGCGCTGCCCTCCTTGATCTCGTAGGGCGCGGCGAAGCGGTCGTAGAAAGTGCCGTTGGCGCTCCACGCCCCGCCCGATTTGCCCCACACCCATTGCTTGCGCCGCGACTTGGACACATCCACAGGAGCGGGCAGCGGCCGCAGCACCGTGCCCGGCCTGAGCAAGGCCTCGACCGATGTGCTGTTGTCGGTGAGATTGGCGCGCGCCGCATCGACCACGAACTTGAGAAAGTCCATGCCCTGCCCGTTGGGCAGCAGCTTGCCGTTCGGACCGTTGCCGCTGGTCTGCTCGGCGCGGTTGCTCATGAACAGCTCGGTGCCGGCCTTGAACTTGGAAAAATCGACAATGATGTCAAAGCGCTCGCCCGGCGCCTGCTTGAAACTTTGCGCCTGCTGCGCCGCCGGCAGCAGGTTGCCGTCGGTGGCGATCACCGTGAACGGCAGGTAGGTGCTTGAATTGGCGTTCTGGCGCAGCCACCACCACATAAAGCGCGACGGGCCGGCGCAATAAAGCCGGAAGCGGTAGCGGCGCGGCTGCACGCGCAGCACCGGCTGGATGGTGCCGTTCACCGTGCAGTCGTCGCCGATGGCGCCGTCAAAACAGGACAGCGGGAAAAAATCCACGCCGTCGGGGTCGAACTGGCGGTCATGGAACACCAGCGGCACATCGAACTCATACGGGAAGCTGGCCGCGTCCTGCGACTGGCTCGGGAAACGCACGCCGGTGGTGCCGGCACGGGTTTCGTCACCGGTGTCCACCTCGTCGTAGATCGTGTTGACGCCGAACATGCCGGCGTAGACGTTTTGCGCCGTGAAGTCGAGCTTGTGGTCGTGGTACCACAGCGAACCGAGTCCCTCGCGATAGTCGCCGCGCACACCCGCCCCGGGCGAGACATAGCCCTCGAGAATGCCGGCATACAGGTTGGGGTAGTGATAGTCCCAGAAACCGCCGGCGTAGTTGTAGTAAAGCGCGCCGCCGTCGCTCTCTGAAGGCGAGTGGCTGTTGTGCATGTGCGTGCTCAAGGTCGGCGTGGCGAAGCCAAGCGCGCTCACCTGGTCGACGCCGCCGTTGTCGGGCAGGTCATTGTGGATGCGCACCAGGTGCGAACGGCCGTAGCGCGTGCGAAACACCGGACCCGGTGCGATCGAGGGCGAAGTGCTGCCCAGCGGCTGGGCATTGGCATCAAAGCCCGGCGGCGCAAAACCCCAGGCCGTCTGCCCGGCGGCACCGGCGGGCATGTCGCTGTGCCAGACATGCTTGTGCTGGGTGGCGTGCAGCTCATAAAAATCCACCGGCGGTGCATACAACTTCGAAGTCGGATCAACCCAGGCCTGATGCGCCAGATCGGCATAAGGCGTGGCAGTCGCAAGATCGGGGTACTCCTGCAGCACGCGCAGCTTGGAATCCTTGCTGCCGACCACAGGCCGCGGTCCGGGCAGGCCGCCGCTCACGCTGCTTATACCCGGCAGCGGGGTCATCTCGTACAGCCGCTGCAACGGGTCCTTGAAGGGCGTCACCTTCGGGCTGAAGATTTCCTTGCCCGGAATCGGGCAGGCGCCCGCGGCATAGGCAGCGCGCAGGCTCAGCCCCTGAATCGGCAGCAACATGCCCGAGGTCGCGCTCAGCACACCCAGCTTGAGCAGATTGCGCCGGGTGAGGCCCGAGCGCACCAGTTCGCGCTGAACGTCCATGGTGCGTTTGATCAATTTCCGATTCACGATTTGATTCCCTTTTTTTCTGATTACCGGGTGCGGATTGACCCGGCCTTGCGCTCACCCGCCACATCAGGCGTTTCGCGTCCACTTCGCCCGACCCGGGCCTGGCCTTTACCAATAGACCCGGGCGAACTAATTGCAGAACTAATGAACTGATCGCAAGATTGATGCCGGTGCCGGCCGGCGCGGGAATATTTATGCAAGTGCATGAAAGCAATGCAAACAATATTCGCCGCCCGCCGCAGCATGGCGCCAGAGGATTGCGCTAGGGCAAAAAATTGGGTCATTTCACCCAATCGCACCCAATTTTTCCGCTAGGGAAGCTCTGATTAAGTCCATAAATCGTCATTCCCGCGAAGCTTGTCCTCGAATGCCTTAATCGGGGAGCGGGAATCCATTTTGACTCAATGAATCCACGCTTTAGGTCAAGG
>SESD01001644.1_pt1 | contig 12049 bp, 12 predicted proteins | sample 3171411 | NCBI WGS metagenome assembly SESD01 (sample SAMN06051880, study PRJNA518727) | freshwater metagenome | biome: subpolar coniferous forest; feature: holomictic lake; material: water; isolation source: holomictic Lake 442, 16.5 m depth | place: Canada: near Kenora, Ontario | collected...
TGAAGAATTAAAAAAGGTTGTTGACCCTGTTAATGCCTTACTAATTAATATCCAACGCGATCAAGAAGGCTTCTTTGTTGTGTTAAGATGATAAAAAAACAGGCGAAAGGTCATAACTCACGTTACCTTTCGCCGTTCCCTTTTGTCTTTTTTAATTAAGTATGAACGATAGACACTTTATTCCCTTAAATATAGCCATATTAGTGGTTTCAGACACCCGCACCGATGCCGATGATACTTCAGGTAAAACATTGGTTGATCGGGCTACAGAGGCCGGACACCTTGTTCAGGAAAAAATCATTGTACCGGATGATATTTATCAAATCAGAGCCGTTGTTTCACAATGGATCGCCAGTGACAACATCAATGTGATTATCAGCACAGGAGGAACAGGCGTCACCGGTAGAGATGGTACACCCGAGGCCGTCTTTCCTCTACTTGATAAAGTATTGGATGGTTTTGGTGAAACCTTTAGATGGCTATCCTATCAGGATATTAAAACCTCAACGATTCAATCCAGAGCGCTCGCAGGTGTTGCAAACGGCACTTATATTTTTTGCCTGCCCGGTTCTTCTGGTGCCTGTAGAACCGCATGGGATGCTTTAATTAAGGATCAACTGGATTATCGAACCCGACCGTGTAATTTAGTGCAACTAATGCCCAGACTTATGGAAAAATAATGATGAAGTCTATATTTTTATTGCTGGCCTCACTCAGCGCGATGACCGGTGTTGGCTTGGGAGCTTTTGGTGCTCATGGCTTGAAAAACGTGTTGAGTCCCGAACTGCTAACGGTTTATCAAACCGGCGTGACTTACCAAATGTGGCACGCACTGGGTTTAATGGGTATTGCCTTATTACATCAACAAGCCGCTGAATCTAAATTAATTAACTGGGCCGGGTGGTTGATGTTTATAGGTATAATTTTATTTTCAGGCAGTCTCTACCTCCTGGCCATACTCGATTTAAAGTGGATAGGTATCATTACCCCAATAGGTGGAGTCAGTTTTATCATGGCGTGGGTTTTAATCGCTATTTTTGCAACAAAAAAACAACATAACAGCAGGTATAAGAATGCGCGAAGCTAACCCACAAACCATATACTTAAAGGATTACACCGTTCCTGAATTTCTGATTAGTAACGTTGATCTAAACTTTAACTTAACTGAAGACAATACCCGGGTTATCTCGCGACTGACCTTAACTCGAAACCCTGCCAGTCAAACAGGCGATGCTCCTCTGGTTTTATTGGGTGAAAACCTAACGCTAATCCGCGTTATTATCCATGATGACGAGGAACTCTCTGAGTCAGACTACCAGCTAACACCCGATTCATTAATCATTCACTCCGTGCCACAACACCGTGAATTTGTCTTAACCATAGAAAATAGTATTAATCCAAAAGCCAATACAGCCTTGGAGGGCCTGTACCTTTCTAATGGGATGCTTTGCACTCAATGTGAAGCGGAAGGGTTTAGAAAAATTACTTATTTTCTGGATAGACCGGATGTGATGAGTAAATTTACCACCACTCTGGTAGGTGATAAAACTCAATATCCGGTGTTATTATCGAATGGTAATAAAATAGCTTCAGGTGACTTGGATAATAATCAGCATTGGGTTACCTGGGAAGATCCATTTAACAAACCCTGCTATTTATTCGCCTTGGTCGCTGGACAATTAGACTGTATTGAAGATCATTTCATCACAAAATCAGGCCGCTCGATTAGTTTACAAATATTTGTTGAACCACATGATTTAGACAAATGTGATCATGCGATGCAATCACTTAAAAACTCCATGAAATGGGATGAAGAAGTCTATGGTCTGGAATATGACCTGGACTTATACATGATTGTAGCGGTAGGACACTTTAATATGGGGGCGATGGAAAACAAAGGCCTCAATGTGTTTAATACCAAATTTGTATTAGCCCGCCCTGATACCGCCACAGACTTTGATTATGAGCATATTGAAGGCGTGATTGGTCATGAATATTTTCATAACTGGACAGGTAACCGCGTCACCTGTCGTGACTGGTTTCAACTCAGTTTAAAAGAAGGCTTTACGGTCTTTCGTGACCAGGAGTTTACCGGTGATCGTACCTCTAAAGCCGTTAAGCGCATTGAGGATGTGATCAACTTACGCACCCGTCAGTTTGCCGAAGATGCAGGCCCAATGGCTCACCCCATTAGACCTGACACGTATATTGAAATTAATAATTTCTACACGCTCACGGTTTATGAGAAAGGCGCCGAAGTCGTGCGCATGATCCATACCCTGTTAGGGGCAGAAGGCTTTAGAAAAGGCAGTGACTTATACTTTGCTCGCCATGATGGTCAAGCCGTCACCTGTAATGACTTTGTGAATGCGATGGAAGCGGCTAATGGGGTTGACCTCACTCAATTCCGGCGTTGGTATGAACAAGCAGGTACGCCCGTTCTAACGGTTCAACAAGCCTACGATGCCGCAGCTCAAACCCTCAGCTTAACCATTAAACAACATTGCCCTCCTACGCCTGGGCAAGACCATAAAGAGCCGCTACATATTCCGGTCACTGTCGGATTAATTAATCAAGACGGGGCAACGCTTAATTGCCAATTACAAGGTGAAACCAGTGCTACAGCCCAAGTCATTTTACAGTTGACCGAAGCTGAACAACGCTTTGTATTTAAAAACCTGACAGAGCAACCCATCGTATCGCTATTAAGAGGTTTTTCTGCCCCCGTCAAATTAGTGATGGAGCGCAGTCTTGAAGAGCTGGCCTTTTTATTAAGCTATGATCCCGATACCTTTAACCGCTGGGAAGCAGGTCAACAACTGGCCGGACAAATTATTACCGGCCTGATTGCTGATGTACAAGCCGGTCGTGAATTACACATAAACCCAATTATTGTTAACGCCTTTAAACAAGTCCTTGCACAACCTTGGGATGACTTGTCTTATTTCTCTTTATTATTAACTTTACCGTCAGAAACCTATCTGGCAGAACAAATGAGCGTCATTGATGTAGACGCGATTCATACCGCACGTGAATTTGTTTTAGTGTCTTTGGCTGAGCAACTACAAACCCAATTTAAAGCCCTGTATTTAGAAAACCATCGTGAAGAATCAGGTCAATTTGACGCCGGCGCCATTGGTCGTAGACGTATCAAAAATGTCTGCCTTGCTTATTTAGGTAGACTAGAGCAAGCAGACATTCAGCAATGGGCAGAGCAACAATTTACTGCCGCTAAAAATATGACTGATCAAATCGCTGCTTTAGCAGTTATCGTTAATAGCTCACACCCGGCTAAAGCAACTTGCTTAGACAGCTTTTATGATCAATGGCAGAACGAAGCCCTGGTGATCGATAAATGGTTTTCTTTACAGGCATCAAGTTCTAATCCAGATACCTTTAGTGTGGTGCAACGCTTATTGCAACACCCTGCTTTTGACTTAAGAAACCCCAATCGAGTAAGATCACTCATTGGCGCTTTTAGCCAAGCTAACCCTTTACACTTCCATGCGGCCAATGGCCAGGGTTATCAATTTTTAGGTGACCACATCATTGCCCTTAATACCTTAAACCCGCAAGTGGCTTCACGGATGTTAAATGCCTTAACCTCTTGGCGTCGTTATGATGAGGGTCGACAAGCATTGATGAAAACACAGTTAGAAAGAATCATCGCGACCGATGCCGTTTCTAAAGATGTTTATGAAGTTGCCAGCAAGAGCTTAGCCTAATATTATTAACACCCTTATCCATCGCTTATAAAGATACCCAGATACAATGACTTTTCTCACTTCTCAAACAACGGGCTCTGCTCATGATGATGTAAATTCTTCGAAATCTACGTTATGGATTTCGATAATCACTTTCATTATTGCAGCCTATCTGCTGTTTGGACACTTAGGTGGTTCGGCCTTAATCTCTCCTGATGAAGGCCGTAACGCTGAAGTAGCCAGAGAAATGAGTGAGTCACACTCATGGTTAGTGCCTACATATAATGGTCTAACCTATCTTGATAAGCCGGCGTTTTATTTTAAGACGGTCGCGCTGTCTTTTTCATTATTCGGTGAAACAGAAGCTGCGGCACGCTTTTCTTCCGCGTTCTTTGGCTTTGCATTAGTCGTTGCGGTGTTTTTCTTTTGCCGAAAAGTATACGATCAGCGTACCGCACTACTGGCAACGCTAATTGTTGCTTCGACACCGCTTTATATTGCGTTTGCAAGGATCGTTATTTTTGATATGACTTTAGCGTTCTTTGTTTCCAGCACCATTTTTTCGTGTTATCTGGCAGAAGAATATGACGATAAACAGCGTAAATACTGGTACTTACTGGCAGCCTTTTTAGCGGGCTGCGCCACTTTGGTAAAGGGGCCGGTTGGCTTTATTATTCCATCTCTGGTTGTCGCAATTTTTAATGGCTTTGAACATCGTTTAAGTGCTTTAAAGCGCGTTTTTGCCTGGCCTAACTGGCTGCTCTTCTTCGCCATCGTATTGCCGTGGTTTATTGGTTTATCGATACTCTGCCCTGATTTTCCTTATTATGGCATCATGAAAGAATCTATTTCGCGATTCACCACCACAGAGTTTCATCGAACCGCGCCTTTTTATTATTACGCTATTATTATCGCCAGTACATTTTTCCCTTGGAGCTTTATACTCCCGGAAGCCACTTTTGTCGCTTGGCGTAACCGGAAACAGTGGTCTAAAGCAGATCGTTTATTCATCATCTGGGTCATTGTTGTTGTCCTGTTTTTCTCTGTTTCCAAATCAAAGTTACCCGGCTACATTCTCACGGGGGTGATGGTTCTAGGCGTATTAACCGCGCGTGTTTTTGCTCAGGCATTGAATAACGAAACAGGGCGATCTAAACAAATTTTATGGCATGCGACTATTCCATTGTTGCTATTAAGTACGCTACTCGCTATCGCTGTGGGTGTTGTTGCAGCCGATCCTGAAATACTCCGTAGCCGACTTTCGGGTAAACAAGAGTCTTTTGATCTTTTTATACCCACTATATTGCCTATGGCAATCTCCTTTGGTATTGTTGCCTTACTCTCTATCGCGGCACTCTGGACTCGACACAGTCGAATATTATTTGCTGCATTTCTCAGCTTTCCCATCCTGTTAATGACGGTTAACTTTAATGTGTTAGCTACCTTTTCAGACATCCGTTCTGCACGGCATCTGGCAGAAAAGATTACCACGGCCATACCACCCGAAGCTGAACTTGTTTGCCTGGAATGTATGCCTAACGGCTTACCGTTTTACCTTAAACATCAGGTCACTGTCATCAGTCGTGACGGCAGTGAATTAACCAGTAATTATGTCGTCTTTAATCTTAAAACACTTAAACCCTGGCCAGAGGGGATGATTCCTTTTACAGAAAGAGAAAACTGGCTGGCCTCAAGAACGCACCCCATTTATCTAATGACCGACAGTAACCACCTGCCAAGTTTACAAGCCATTGCCACGGCACAAGGCGTTGAAATCAAAGCACTCGATTATAAATATTCAGCAATTTTATTGCCCACACCAACAGGACATTAATTATGTGTGGTATTTGTGGTTTAGTTGCGCTAGAAGGGCTTAAAGACAGTCCCGCTAGCCAGGAACGTGTTAACAAAATGATTGATACCTTAATGCATCGAGGCCCTGATGATACCGGTATTGATGGTGATGTTTCCGCCGTATTTGGGATGACCCGCTTAGCCATACGTGGCTTAAGTGATGGCAAGCAACCCATTATCGACACAGAGACAGGTGTCATGATGGCGTGTAATGGTGAAATTGACAACCACCAAGAATTGCGTGAATGGTTATTAAGTCGCGGCAGACCCGTTGCACAAAGTACCGATGTCGCGGTTATCCCCGGTTTATATTTAGAACTGGGCGATGCTTTTGTCGAACAACTAAAAGGCGCTTTTGCTATCGCCATTTGGGACCCACGGTCAAAGAAGCTGTTATTAGCACGAGACCGCGCTGGAGAACGGCCCTTATTTTTCTCTGTTAACGAAGGCGTGATCTCCTTTGCCTCTCTTATCTCCGCCTTAGTATCAACCAGCGAACAGCCCTTTGAAATCAACGAAGACGCAGTCCATCGTTACTTACAATCCGGATTTTTTGTTGCACCCAACAGCCCTTTTACCAATCTTCATAAAGTATCACCTGGCGAAATAATCACTATTAATACAGAAGGCATTGAGCGTAAACGCTATTGGCAATGGAATAATGTACAAACACCTAAAAAATCAGGCTCATTAGAGGCCTTTGATACCGTGTTTAGAGCCGCCGTCAGAAAACAAAGCGAAGTCGATGTTGATTTCGGCTTATTTTTAAGTGGCGGGCTTGATTCATCCCTGATTACCGCAGTAACCAAAGACATTCGTCCTGAAAAAACCCTGACGGCTTATAGCCTTCGCTTTTCCGAAGCTTCGTATGATGAAGGACATTATGCTGAACAAGTAGCCAACAGCATTGGTGTTAACTTCGTGCCCGTCTGGGTGCGCCCAGAAGATTTTCCTCCGACCATTGCCAAACTGGTTAGACAAGTCGGTGAACCCTTATCCGATCCCGCTTGGGTACCCAGTGCCTTATTGGCTAGACGGGCGGCTCAAGATGTACGGGTGGCTTTGGTTGGAGAAGGAGCCGACGAACTATTTGGCGGTTATCCCACTTACTTTGGGGCTGGATTCGCAGGTTATTATGCACAACTGCCAGCGCCAATAAGAACACTCATTCGACGTGCTGTGGATAGCTGGCCGTCCAGTGATAAAAAAGTAACCCTCGCTTTTCTACTCAAACGATTTATTTTGGGGGACGACTTAGACTTCCTGGGGCGGCATATTCTTTGGACATCGTCAATCTCGCCGACTATTTTAAAGCGTTTAGGTGTCACCCCACCGTTAATGAACCATTCGATTTATTCATCGTCAGAGATGCTCAATCGTTTACAACAACATGATTTGGAAACTTCTTTAGCAGAAGGTCTATTAACTAAAGCAGACCGCGCTAGTATGAAGTCCGCCTTAGAGCTTAGAGCTCCTTTTTTAGATCAGGACGTTATGGAATTTGCGGCCACACTGCCTGAAAGTGAGCGGGTTCAGCAGATAAAAACGAAAGTGTTTCTAAAGGAATATGCGCTACGCTATTTACCCAAAGACATCGTGTACCGCAAAAAACGGGGGCTTTCGGTTCCGTTAAGCAGTTGGTTACGGGAACCGTTATATGACTGGGCGACAGAAAAATTAACTTCACCATTGTTAGAAAGTGTGGGTGTTAATCCCTTGGTTGCCATCCAGCTATTACAGGAGCACACCCAACGAAAAGCCGATCATGCCCGACCTATCTGGACTTTATGCGTTCTGAGTGAATGGTTAGAATGGGTCTCAGAAACAGAATCTCAGTCAACCACTCTGTAGGATAACACTCAGCTCAATGTCACGTTCTTTCGTTGACGTTGAGCGATAAGCCATTTTAAGGCCATCGTTAACCCAAAGAAAGCACAGGCGGCGATGGCCAAATATTGTGCTAGATGAGATATATCAGCCTGTATGGCACCCGCGCCCACTAAGGTTGCAGTAACGCCTAAAGGCAAAAAGCCAATAAACGTACCAATCCAAAAGTCAGTATGACTGACGGTACTCATCCCTAACAAAATATCGTTATACAAGCCACTAATAGGCAGTTGTCGTACAAATAGGACGGACTGCCATCCTTGCGCTTGAGTGGTCTGTGACAAGGCAATAATTTTAGGGAACTTCTTGTGTACATAATCACGACCGCTCCATCGAGCAAAGACAAAAGCACCATAGGCACCCAGTACCGTACCCAAATGACTTAGAGCAAAACCCCAGTTAAAACCAAAGATAATGCCCGCTAGCGTGCATAACAACAATCGAGGCATACCAATCGCGGTTAAAAAAGCAGCTCCCAAAGTAAATATAACAGGCCCTGCATAACCCGCTTCAGCTAACCGGGCTTTAATTTCATAACTTTGATTAAGTACCTCTTTTAAAGGCACCGCATAAATAACATAACTACAGACAACCACTATAACCAGCAACATTAGCATAGCGATTTTTTGGGATAACTTAATTCTTGAATCAGCCACTATTCACCCGAAAAATTAATGGCGAGCCATCTTATCTTAAAAATGCATACTAAGTTCAAAGAAAAGACCCTCATAAAAATAGTTAATGTTAACACATAAGTTTTAGTCATCCTCACTTCAACTCACTAAAGTGGCTTGTTAACACGCGTTGTCACACAACCTTAAACAAACATTCATTTGTCTGTCACACAACAACTTTACTCTTTATGCATTAAGATTTGATTAATATAGGGTAAATATGAAGATTTTTTACGGCGTACAAGGTACAGGAAATGGACATATCACGCGCGCGCGCGTGATGGCAAGAGAACTCTATGCAGCTGGTATAGACGTCACATTTCAATTTACAGGCCGTCCGGCCGATAAATATTTTGACATGGATATCTTTAATGGCTATCAAGTACGTACTGGCCTAACTTTTAATACTCATAAAGGTAATGTTAATTACCTAAAAACCGCTTGGGATGCTAAGCCGCTGACCTTAATCAAGGATATAAAAAGCCTGGACTTGAGTGGTTATGATCTAGTCATTAGCGATTTTGAACCGGTGACTGCATGGGCAGCAAGAAATCAGAAAAAAGCTGTTTTGGGTATAGGACACCAATACGCCTTTAATTATGATATCCCTAGGGCGGGTTCTGATCCAATTGCCAATCAGGTCATGAAATACTTTGCACCCGCAACTAAAGGTATTGGCTTGCATTGGCATCATTTTAACCAACCAATCCTCCCGCCTATTATTGAAACACCCGACAGCCCGCGCTACACAGTCAGAAATAAAATTATTGTCTATCTTCCTTTTGAAGATCAAAATATAGTTATCAACCTGCTGTCCCCTTTTAAAGACTTTGAATTCCACTTGTATTCGCCCGAATTAGCGGAATCTTCGTTCGAGCATATTATTTGCCACCCGCTTTCACGTACCCAGTTTCAAGAAAACCTAATGGACAGTGGTGGCATTATCAGTAATGCAGGGTTTGAACTCGCTAGCGAAGCGCTACAGCTAGGTAAAAAGATTCTTGCCAAGCCGTTGCATTCTCAAATGGAACAAATCTCGAATGCTAAAGCCTTGCATCAACTGGGCTACGGCCAAACTATGAATGATATGGATGCCTCCATTATTGAAAAATGGCTGTATGACGAACGTGCCGTTCAAATCACCTATCCCAATATAGCGGCTGTATTAGTTAAATGGATACTAGAAGGTATGCCTGAAATGAATGCTGACTTTATTGAATCCGTTTGGAAGACGGTTGATGTTCGACACATTAACCTTTAATATAAAAACCAACTGCTATCAATCCCTTCTAATCAAAGCAAGCAAGATTTATAATTTTGCTTGCGATTATAAAAGGGCCGGGATGAGGACTTTAAATAAGACGCCACTCATTGATAAAGGCTTGATAGAAATCTAAGGTTTGTACGGTTGCGCCTTGTTGAGTGACTGACGCAGAGGCAAAAGCCTGAGCTCTGTTCATGGTTACCGATAATGACCAGCCCAGATGCAGTCCCAATAATAACACGGCAGAAAATGCATCACCTGCGCCAACGGTATCGACGACTGATAACTGATCCGAAGGAAAGACTTCTATAAATTCACCAGTTTGACTCAGGGCTTTAGCGCCTAAGTGACCACAAGTAACCACTAAAACTTCCAGCTCATAGTGTATTAAGAAATGCTGCATGGTTTCATGCAAGCTATTTTGAAGACTGCTATGAACAGGGAATAAGGCAATCAATTCCTCATGATTAAGTTTTACCCAGTGAGCGGTATTTAACCATTTTTTAACCGCATCTTTCTGCCACCAAGGGGCGCGTAGATTAACGTCAATAAAGATCTTGCCGGTAGTCTGCGTGCTTAGCGCTTTAAGAGCTTGCTCAGAAACGCGGTGTCGTAAAGCGAGCGTACCATGATAAATAATTGGATAAGCTGCGTTTAAATCCAGTGCTTCAGCATTAATAAAGTCATAAGCCTGTTCGGTTAAAATCTCATAACGAGGCTCACCTTGTTCAAATGTGACTGCGACAGTGCCCGTGGGGTGGATCGGATCAATTTGCAGTGCGTCTTTCGACAGTCCCCAGGTATTCATCGCATTTTGAATCAGTTGCCCTGTCTCATCGTTACCGATTCGGCTAATGAATGAGGGGTTTTGACCAAACGCTTGTAGATGCCAAGCGACATTAAACGGTGCTCCACCTAATATGCGTTGACCCTCAGGAAATTGATCTATCAGTACTTCCCCGAACAGGGCAATAGGGTGTTTATTGTTATTAGACATAGATTGTTATTAGCGGTGCTTGTTTAGCCAACGGTTAAAGAGCCAACTTAGTTGTGTATGGCGTTTTGGCGAAAGTATACGCTTTAGTTTTGCCATTTTCTGCTCTCAATCTTTAATTGCCCCACAAGTAAAAAATAATAAAACCTATACCAAGCTCCCATCTGGATTATGCTAAACTCATAGTTAAGTTATTATTTTTAAATTATTAATACTCATGAATATAGTAAACAGAATTACAATTGACCCGCAAATATGCGGTGGAAGACCTTGTATTCGGAATATGCGGATTAGAGTAAAAGATATTCTTGATTTATTAGCGTCAGGGGCCAGCACTTCAGAAATCCTTGAAGATTATCCCTATCTTGAACCAGAAGATATTTCAGCCTCTCTTACTTATGCTGCTCATCTCATTGATCATCCCGTATTAAGCGTGGCATAAAGTGCGCTTTCTGGTCGATGCGCAATTACCTATTGGTTTAGCTCGTATGTTGCAACAACATGGACACGAAGCTTCACATGTAGACGATTTAGATATGATGCAAACATCAGACAGAGATATTTATGCATGGGCCAAGCAAAACGAATCGGTCATAATCTCTAAAGACGAAGATTTTGTCATTTTACATAACGCTGACAAAACCCCTTGCTCACTTTGTTGGATAAGAGTGGGGAATACTAGACGTAAAGATTTATTAGAATGGTTTGAGCGATTATTACCCGTTATTGAAGAAAAACTACTTGCCGGTGAACGATTAATCGAGCTTGCGTAATATTTACATTCATAAGACTCCCAAAAGCTGAATGATGTTTTGTGTTTCAAAGATCTCTCGTTATTCCAGCTTTATGTTCAGCAAGTGCTGCATGGATAAGAAAACCAAGCTTTCCAGAATTTGAGTCGGCTTCTATTTTTTTATCCCACCGTGATTGCTCGTATTCAACAAACCAGTCTCGGAGTTTTGAAAATGATAAATCATCCAATTCAGTTATAAGCTGTTTTAACAACTCTACTTGAATCATAAGATATCTCTCGTGTTATGTTGGTTTTTCTTGTTAGTGGTTCATGAAATGTATCACGCGGAGTCTAGTTATTTCCCTTTAGGGACAGGTCGCGACCTATCCCTAAGTATAATATAACGTTGCCCTAATCCTAGTTGCTCTTTATGTTTTAATCAATTCATAAGTCGGACAGACGTCTGGTTATTCTTATTTGTGCAATTCCAAATCAAAAGCACATTCATCTCATGATAGACCACGCAAGCAATATGCAATGCATCTAATCTTGCTTTAGACGGCAACCCGCCACCGAGCAGTAGAAACTCAGCCAATACAGAAATTTCTTCTGAGATAGGTAATACTGGAATAGCTTGTATTGCCTTAATGCGTTCTGATGCGGCACCGAGGTCGCCAGCATTGGCTTCTTCAATCACATAGGGCGAAATAAAATGTTCAGATACCTTCACTAGTTACTCTTACTCTTGAATTAGGCTATATTTTGATGTTGCAAAATAACTTTTGATAAGGTTCTCAATGCTTCATTAACTGATTTTGCATCAGGAAATATTTGCGCCACATCAGCTTCAAGCATAATTAGTTTTACCCCTTCATGATATTGCTTGGCATATTTTCCACGAACGCCATTGCTCATTTGGGTAAAATCATATTCATCAAG
>SESD01001648.1_pt1 | contig 12039 bp, 5 predicted proteins | sample 3171411 | NCBI WGS metagenome assembly SESD01 (sample SAMN06051880, study PRJNA518727) | freshwater metagenome | biome: subpolar coniferous forest; feature: holomictic lake; material: water; isolation source: holomictic Lake 442, 16.5 m depth | place: Canada: near Kenora, Ontario | collected...
AACCAGTAATAAAAATCTCACTATTTATTTTTACCTGACCGCATAGATGCTCTTAAATAACTTAACTTTCCAACAATAACAAAAAAATTAGTTAATATTATTATTGTCTATATCTACAAAAAATCAGGCAAAAAAAAACCATTCAAGCCTTTAGCCTGAATGGTTTTTTAGGGCGTATTTTAAGAAACGCTAGTAAACGTCTCTGACGTAGCGTTTAGCTTTTTTAAGCTGATTGACGTAATCTATAGCTTGCTGTTCTGTTAGCTTACCGTGTCTTGCTATTACTGCATGCAACGCTTGATCAACGTCTTTTGCCATGCGGTAAGCGTCGCCACAAACAAAGAAATAACCGCCCTGCTCTAGCCATAAAAACAACTCGGCGCCTTGCTCAAGCATTTTGTCTTGTACATAAATCTTGGCTTCCTGATCTCGTGAAAAAGCCAAATCCAGCTTGGTCAGTAAACCGCTTTCTTGGTAGCTTTCCAACTCATCACGATAGATATAATCTGTCGCTGCGTTTCTATCGCCAAAAAACAGCCAGTTTTTACCTGAAGCATTACGATAGTGACGCTCTTGTAAAAAAGCGCGAAAAGGTGCGATACCCGTGCCAGGACCGACCATTATGATGGGGAGCTTGTCGTTTTCCGGGACTCTAAACACTTTATTCGGTATAAAGAAACAGCGCACATGGGTTTCTGCACCCACTAAATCAGCCAGAAATGTGGAGCAAACGCCTTTATGCTGACGACCATAACTGTCATAACGGACACTGGCTACGGTTAAATGCACGGCTTCCGGGTATTTTTTACCACTGGAAGAAATGGAGTAAGCTCGATGTTGTAATGGCTTTAAGAGTGCAATAAATTCTGCGGCGGTCAATTCACAAACCGGAAATTGCAACAATAAATCCAGTATGTCGCGTCCCCATAAATAATCCGACAATTTTTGTTTATCACCTGCTTCAATAATCCCGTTAAGTTCTTGATCTCCGGAACGGGTGGCAATTTCTTCGAGGAGTTCTTTGCCGGGTGTTTTGATCTCAAAATGGCTATGCAACGCGGCTTTTAATCGTATTAACTCGCCATTAACCGTTACGTCTTCATCACCTTTGCAGCGGATTGCTTTAATAATATCAGCAACCAGTTCGGGGCAATTGGTTGGTACGACGCATAAGGCATCGCCCGCTTCGTAGCTTAGACCTGAACCGGCGATTGATATTTCATAATGCCGTGTTTCTTTAGACGATGAAGCATCGGTCAATAAACGATTAACCAGCAATGTGCCGGGGAACGGATTTTTACGGTGATATTCGGGTTTATCTATCTCACGTGTTTCTGTTTCTGCAATCGTTGTTCCGGTACCACCCGCCATGAGTGGAATAACTGCAGTTATCCAACTTTCAGCCGCTTCTTCAAAATCAACATCACAATCGGTACGATCATAAATGCGGGTTGCACCCAGTGCTGTGAGCTTATTATCCCAATCGATACCGGCCTGACAGAATAAGTCATAACTGGTGTCACCTAACGCCAGCACGGAATAGTTTAAGCCTTCAAGTCGTAGCATGCCTTCAGCGTTAACGCTATCCCATAACAGTTGGGCATTATCGGGCATTTCACCTTCACCATAGGTACTGGTAATGATCAGTAAATACTCTATGGTTGTTAGTGCATTCGCTTCAATTTCATCCATGCTTTTTACCAGTGGCGTCAAGCCATAGGCTTTGGCAACTTTTCCGGCATCATTTGCAACGGATTCTGCGCTACCGGTTTGACTACCATAAAGAATGGTGATGGTTTGACTATCGGTTTGTGCCGACAAGCCGACATTTTGACTCATGTGAACGTGCATGCCAGCAAAAAATCCGCTTAACCACGCACGTTGGCCTTCGCTGTAGGGAGCATCATTTGTGAATTGAGGTAATTTCATTTAGTTACTAACAATTAAATATTATTAAGGAGCCTACTTCACGCAGCTTGTTCGTTCGACATATCCTGAACAACACCCAGACCCAAAAGTCCGGCCAGATATTCTTCTATACAGGGGATGCCGACCAAGGCTTGTTTATTGATTTTGTCTTGATCAATAATCCAGGCGGTAGAACCAATGGAATAAATACTTTGCACCGAACGATTAATTAACGCTGTTTTGTAATCATTTAAACGCTTGTCCGCCAATAAAACAGCAAGGTTGTCATCACTGTAATTACTGTAAGCTTCACGGGTACTTTTAACCAGTGCTTCTTGCAGTTTACGGGGGCGCTCCATAATCAGTTTACGCGCACCACGCTCTATTTCACTTTGTGTCCGTTGATTTTCGGGTAAATGCTTGAGCAAGTCTCTGGCACATTGTTGGGCTTTTTCCAGTACGGCAAAACTATTAACCAATTTAAAGGTTAACGATTTATCGTTGGCGTCGTGCCCCGGAATGGCGCCACCAAATAAGGGCTCGGCTGTTTTGTAAGCTTTTTTGACTTGCTCAATTTGCTGCTGAGCCAATGCCTGCGACAATTCTTCGATCATTTCTTTACGATCCAGTGATTGTTGCAAAAATTGTGTCGCTTGCGTTTTATAAAGCCATAAAGGCATCGCAAATTTAAAATGCTTGCGCTCGGTTGCCCAATTTTCAAGTAAGCGTTTAGATTTACTGGAGTTTGCGTAGCCGGCATGTTCTTCCAGCATGGCCAGAATAAACTGTTCATGTGCACGAGCCGTTTCAGTTTCTTCGGTTAGACTATGCAAGGAAACCGAGGTTTTGTCGTACAGATTTTCCAATAAATTTTCAGGGTCATATTGGTAAGCATTACCACCAGACATGCCGTTACAGAAGCCTTTACCAAATCCACCGATATTTAAAACAGCGCCATTGGTCATGTATTCGCAGGCAAAATCACCCACGCCTTCAACGACGGCCATTGCACCCGAGTTTCTGACTGCAAAACGGTCACCGGCTTCTCCATTGATAAAGAATTTACCACCGGTTGCACCAAACAGGGCAAAGTTACCGATCAAAACATTATTACCAGGGGTTTTTATACCACCACCGGGTGATTCAACGACTAAAGTTCCACCGCAAGCAGATTTACCAACGCCATCATTACAGGTACCCAAATGCTCCATACGCATGCCGTCATTTAAAAATGCGGCATAACTTTGTCCGGCCGAGCCGTGAGTACGAATCACAACACTGTCAGGTGCCAGATAACGACGACCTTGTGGATGGATATAAATAACTTTTGAATCAATCACTTGTTGCTCAGTTAGCTCATAAGCCAGCATCCGTTCAATATCAATCGCTGTTTGTCCACCGACTGTTTTATGGCAGTTATTAAGTTTAAAGGCATCGCCTTCAATGATAACTTGGGACTGCTTACCCTCTATAATCGAGGCTTTTACTTGTTGAATAATTTTGTCATCAATCGTAAAGCCGGCTTCCAGATAAACCGGTTTAGGCACGACTACGACATCCACTTTGGCCAGCATTTTGGTTAAATCCAACTGACCAACCATGGAAGGATGATCAATTAAATGCAGCAAATCAGTTTTACCACGAATCTCCTGCAAACTTTTATAACCTAATACCGCCAAAATCTCTCTGACTTCATGCGCCAGATTCATGAAATATTGCGCCAGAACTCTTGAATCACCTTTAAATTCTTCATGTTCGGTGGTCAAACCGGCAGGGCATTTAATATTGCAGTTTTTCGCCATGACGCAACGCAACATCATCAGTACCGTGGTACCAAATTCAAACGAGTCTGCACCTAAAATAGCAGACTTAACGACATCCAGTCCGCTTTGATGTGCACCACTACCCCGTAAAATCACTTTATTACGCAAGCCGTTAACAGCCAAAGCTTGATGCACTTCTGCGATACCAATTTCAGGTGATCGTCCGCTATTTTTAAGGCTGGTAACCGCTGCCGCACCTGTGCCACCGGTATTACCGGCAACGTTAATGACATCCGCGCCGGCTTTGGCTACGCCGACGGCAATAGTGCCTATGCCTTCAGAGGACACCAACTTAACACCGACTTTAACTCGCGCAGCTTTGGCATCATGTATTAACTGCCCCAAATCTTCAATGGAGTAAGTGTCATGATGTGGCGGCGGGCTAACCAATTCAACTCTGGGCGTACCACCGCGTAAAGCAGCAATTTCTACGGAAACTTTAGCGGCCGGTAATTGACCGCCTTCTCCCGGTTTTGCACCTTGAGCAATTTTTATTTCAATTTCTTTGATATTCGGATCGGCCAAATACCCAGCCCAAACGCCAAAACGACCTGAAGCAAACTGTTTGATGTTACATGAACGCAGGGTATTAAAACGACTGGAGTTTTCGCCACCTTCGCCGGAGTTACTTAAAGCGCCCACTATGTTAATACCTTCGGCAACCGCTTCATGGGCTTCGGCAATTAAAGCGCCATGACTCATGGCACCCGACGCCAAGGTTGCCGTGATTTCATGCGCAGGCTGTACGTCTTTTAAAGCAATCGGCTCACGGGCCGTTTTAATGCCGCCTAAATAGTTTGCCAACAGGCTATCCGTGTTGGCCACTTTAATAATCAGCGACTCTTTTGCAACGACGACGCTAAAATCAGCATCAGAAAAACGCTTGGTGAAGTGTTCCGCCAATTGCTCCAAACGTTGCGCAGAAGCGTCTGCTGTTAAGGTCATTGTGTAAGTATTGTCGCTAGACTTTGCTACGCTTAGACCACGAATCAAGTAATTAATATTACCGCGTAGGTTTTGTTTACCCAGAATACGATCAAAGTCTGCTACTGTGCTTGCGGTGCTCACATCAACAGGAAAGTCCATGATGTCACGCAAGGAAGCAGGTCTTGAATCACGTTCTAGATACAGATTTTTAGCAAAGCTACGATAAGCCGGTGTGATACCAAAACTATCAATTTGTTCGGGTGTGCGTTTTTCGTAACCGGTTTCAAGATAAGCGGTATCGCTGGCAACCGGCGATTGATCTTGAGGAATATATAAAATCGCCTCATCGGTCATGTTGATATATTCTCTTACGGCTGTATTACCATAAGAATGACCCGCGCCGTCCTGACGTTCTTTAAATAAGCCCAAAAACGGAATGTCTTTTTCTTCACGAACCGCCAAGGCTTTTTTATGCCATTCACTAACGCTGGCCGCAATGTCCGCATAACGCACTCCACCGACTGAGGCATGAATGTTGGGGAAATAAGGGCTTAATCTTGGCTCATCAGTATCCAGATAATTCGATTCAAAGAACTCACCACCAATATAACTTTCTACCGTACACAAACCAAACTTACCCATGGTTTTCATGAGTGATTTTTCTGTGCCTTTTTGAAATTTATACAATACTTTTTGGTGTTCTGCTACTGGATAATGGCTAATAACACGATTATAAACACTGACCGGATAAATCGCTGAGGCACCAAAACCTAATAGTGTGGCGATATCATGTGGACTGACTGCTTGTCCTGTTTCTGCAATTAACGACGAGTTAAAACGCAAGCCTTGTTTCACTAAATGTTGATTAGCAGCGGCAATCATTAATAAGGCAGGAATAGCGGCCCACTCGGCACTAATAGTGATATCACTTAAAATGATAATGCCGATGTTATTTTGGGCTGCTTGCTCGACTTGCTCGCAAACCTTTACTACAGCGGCTTCCAAAATATCTTCATTATGCTTTGCATCATTGAGATCTGGCTGATAAACCATCGGCAAGGTCATCGTACTAACCGCTGTTTGCCTACGAATTTGTTCCAGATGACTCCATTGTAAAATGGGTGTATCAATAACCAGTTGTTTACTTAATTCATGTGAAAAAGTCGGTTTTGCGCCTAAGGCCACGCGTAAAGTCATGCCGTCACTTTCACGAATTGAATCCAACGGCGGATTGGTTACTTGGGCAAAACGCTGACTAAAGTAGCGTGACATACCGCCTTCAGCACTGGACAAGGCATTAGGCGCCAAGCCATAACCCATTGCGGATACTTTTTCCGCGCCGGTTGCCAGCATTGGGTCAAGCAGAAACCTGAAACTTTCCTGATTAAGCGAATAGGCGGTATGTTGCTGATCTAACGTGAACGGATGTTCGTTACTGTGCTCTGATAGCTCAACAATGGGTAACTCGGAAAGATGAATACAGCGTTGCTTCAGTAAAGCTTGATAATCTTTCTCGTTTGCCAAGCGATCCATCACTTGATGATTATTGTAAGTTTCGCCGGTGTTGTGGTCAAAATACAGCATACCACCTGCTTCAATGCGGCCACGCTTCAAAACATCTTTCGGTGGAAAATCAATTTGACCGGCTTCTGACATGACCGCTAGATATTCATGCGTTTCTACTGAACGCAAAGGCCTTAAGCCCAGGCGATCCAAGCGTGCACCCACACGAATACCATCATTAAAAATCAAGGCAGCAGGGCCGTCATTTTTTTCTTCATACAAACTAAAATATTCCAGCATCGCACGAACATCAGGCGATAAGGTCGTATCGTTTTCCCAAGCTGGCGGCATCATTGCTAAAACCGCAGTGACAATGTCCATATCATCTTCGTTGATACGACGCGTCAATGTTTGATCCAAACGACCGGAATCGGATTGGCCGCGAGGAAAAATAAGATGCTTGTTATGTTGTCTGGCTATCGCACTTTCACTTAAACGATTTTTCTTGTCGGTATTTAACTCACCATTGTGTGCCATATAACGAAACGGCTGCGCCATCATGGTGGCAGGTGCTGTGTTGGTTGAAAATCGGGTATGAAAAAACAAGGTACTGATTTCGTGATCGGTATCGTACAGGTCTTTAAAATAAGGAATAACTTCGAATGAGTTTAAGCGACCTTTGTAAACTTGAGTGCGTGAACTCATTGATAATGGGTAAAAACCGGTCAATTCTGCACGACTAAAACCCTCTACTTCAATGTCCAGCAAAGCGGCCTGTATGTGTTTTTCAAATGCTTTATGCGTCGCATTTTTTAAATTGTCCGGACGGCCAAATACGCATTGTTTTATCGGTAATTGTGCCTTTACTGAGGCCTCATTGATAACATCCAAATCAACCGGAATGGTGCGCCACAAAATGATTGGCAAGTTAAAGTCTTTAAAATGCCGTTCAATCAACTCATTAGCTGCTGAATCGAAGTGATCGTGATCTTCCGGAAAAAAGAAATTGGCTACGCCAAATTGACCGAGCTCGAGAGTGTCGATGCCGGTTATTTTACGAAAAAAATTGAGGGATAAATCGATATTAACGCCGGCACCATCACCTATTCCTTCGGCACTCATACCACCACGATGGGGAATGGTGCATAAAGCTTGATGGGATTTAACCAGTAAATCGTGAGTTTGTTTACTTTGTTTGTGAGTGATAAAACCCACACCGCAACTGTCCTGCGACAAATCAGCGTTGTAAAGCATAGCGTTTTTATTACCTATTCGGGAATTTTTATTCATTATCCAGCCCGTAATCTCTTTTTTTCGTTATGTGTGCAGTGATTAGTGTTAGTTATTTCAAAGGTCATCAAAACTATAATCACCTGACTAACGCATTAAATTACCGTGATATTTTTTATCACTTAATAAACCGGCCAATGTTAGCATGACACAGCTGGTTTGTCATTTAAGGACTGGTATTTGTTATTTTTAAAATAGAATAAATAACCTGTTTATTGTGTGACTTTAACTGGCCGTTCACGGGATTTATAGCTTACTTGATAGTTACGTTATGACTGGGAAACAAACAGACATAAAAAGGCCTCGCTTGGAAAGACCGGCGAGGGTTTGGATTGGATTAATAAGCTAAACTGGCGGATATCTTTCATTAACTGAGTATTGTTCTGAGAGAACAGACTAAAAAGATCAGAGGCTTTAAATTATAAAAGACTAATTACTTGGACTAACTGCAGTTTTTAGGATAACTCGACCTTACGGTCTTGCCAAATAATTGGGTCTCTTCGCCCATGAAATACCGCCAAAACAACAAGATGATTTTTAGCGACACGAAAATAAATGCTATACGGAAAACGATTGGCAACAACCCGTCTAATATCCTGATAGATAATAACAAACTGCTGTGGATGCTTTGATGCAAGTGATACGCAACGCTCTATTTCTGCTACAAACTTAAGACCGAGTCCCAATCGCTTATCCTCATACCATACAGTTGCTGCGATAAACTCAGTATTAGCAGCACGGTGAAAAGTGACAGGTAAGTTCATTTTCCAATTATGGCAAGAGCAGCTGTTTTAACTTCACTCCAGGAAACAACATCATCAGGATTTTCGAGATGCTCAGCGAGACGCCTATCAAGCTCTATTTTCTGCGTATTTGTCAGCGAAGGCGCTACACTTCGATTAGCTATACTATCCCAGATAGCCTCAACCAGCTCAATCTGTTCGTCAATATCCAGCATGCTTGCTTGCTGTAAAAGATGAGTATTCATATCTGGATTCCCATTAAAATTTATTTGGCAACTCTAGCGTATATTATTTTTGCATAATCCGATTACGCAACTTTTTGTTTTATCTTTAAGAAGAGCATACTTAAATATACTCAAGTGGTAATTCAACTCAGTCCATCTTGGCAAAATCACCACCTTTCATATGATGGACATGCTTCGGCTCAATTAGAAAAATCATTTGATCCACAAAAAACACAAAAATCACTAACGTTTCAAAAGATACAATAAGCAGTGCGTTACCTAAAGGGTAAGGGGCTTTGGAAACTAATCGACCGTTTACTTTCTTGTCTTTTGTGCTTTTCGTGGACTAACTTAGGTTTTTAGGATAAATGAAACAAACTGGTATAGCAAGACCAAGCCATGCACAACCAGACTATCATTCTGCAGCAAATTGTTATCTTGGTAGCTCTGAAGCACCCATTAAATATTCATCAACGGCTCTGGCGGCTTGACGACCTTCGCGTATTGCCCAGACCACCAATGACTGTCCACGCCTTCCATCACCCGCAGCAAAGACTTTATCAATACTGGTGCTGTACTGTTTTTCGTTGGCTTTTATCTGACCACGCCCATCCAACTCAACACCCAACTGCTGTAATAAACCTTCCTGTACCGGATGCATAAAACCCATGGCCAACAATACCAGATCAGCTTCAAGGGTAAAGGCACTATCGGGCTTTTCACTCATTTTCCACTGACCACCCTCCTGCTTCCATTCCACTTCTACAGCATTTAGATGAGTAATTTCTCCCTCCTTACCGGTCACACTTTTAGTATTGGCACTCCAGTAACGGTGTTTTATACCTTCATCATGAGAAGTGGTTGTGCGTAGCTTGTTGGGCCAGTTTGGCCAGGTGAGTGCTTTGTTTTCTTTTTCAGGTGGTTTGGGCATAATTTCAAGCTGTACAACCGAAACCGCACCCTGACGAATGGATGTACCAATGCAATCAGAGCCGGTATCGCCACCACCAATTACCACAACCCGTTTGTCTTTGGCAGAAATGGCGACCTCATCAGGAATGCTATCGCCTGCGTTGCGCTTGTTTTGTTGACGTAAAAAATCCATCGCAAAATGCACACCCTGATAATCATTGCGACCTTCAACCTCCAAATCACGGGGTTTTTCTGAACCTATAGCCAAGACGACGGCATCATACTCGGTGAGTATTTTTTGTACCGAAACATCTTTGCCGATATTGCTATTAGGTCTAAAGCGAACACCTTCAGCCTGCATTTGGGAAATACGTCGATCGATATGGGTTTTTTCCATTTTAAAATCAGGAATACCATATCGCAATAAACCACCAATACGATCATTTTTTTCATACACAAAAACCTCATGACCGGCACGTGCCAACTGTTGAGCACAAGCCATGCCAGCCGGCCCGGAACCTATAACAGCGACGCGCTTTCCGGTTCGTTGCAGGGGTATCTGTGGTTTTACCCAGCCCATTTCCCAGCCTTTATCAATAATGGCTCTTTCAATTGATTTAATGGTCACGGGTTGATCCGTTATGTTAAGTGTACACGCGGCCTCACAGGGTGCGGGACAAATACTGCCGGTAAATTCAGGAAAATTATTGGTGCTATGCAATACAGCGAGCGCTTGTTGCCAATCACCACGATAAACACCATCATTCCATTCAGGAATAATATTATTAACCGGACAACCTTGGTGGCAAAAAGGAATCCCGCAATCCATACATCTTGCGCCTTGTTGTGCCATTTCTGAATCGCTGGGTGCTAAAGTAAATTCTCTATAATGCTTAATACGATCACTAGGTGCTTCGTAGCGTCGCTCAGCACGCGGTAGTTCCATAAACCCGGTTGGTTTGCCCATCTTTTAATACCTTCTAAAAAAAACAGTTATACAGTTGCGGATACTTCGCCTAGAGGACTTAGGCGAGAGGCATTAGCAGGACGCAGTAGCTTGTTCTGCCTGAATTTGTTTTAGTGCTGCACGGTAATCAACCGGCATCACCTTAATAAAACGCGGTAAATAATCGCTCCAGTTTTCCAGGATATGTTGAGCCCGTGGACTGCCCGTATAATGTTTATGATTTTGAATTAAATGTTTTAAGCGCTGAGCATCATGACGAGTCATGTCAGACATGATATGAACCCGTCCGTGCGTTTCCATATCGCCGCCTTGATGTGCGACAGTTTCCAGGATGTCATCTTCCACGGGAATCGGCTCAAGTTCAACCATGGCTAAATTACACAACTGATCAAAATTAGTATCTTTATCCAACACGTAAGCCACGCCTCCCGACATACCGGCAGCAAAATTACGTCCAGTTTTACCGAGCACAACCACGACACCGCCAGTCATATATTCACAACCATGATCGCCAACGCCTTCAACCACAGCAATGGCTCCCGAATTACGTACTGCAAAACGCTCACCGGCTACGCCATTAAAATAACATTCGCCACTAATTGCGCCATAAAGCACTGTATTACCAACGATAATATTCTCTTCAGGAATGATGGGACACTCTTTAGGCGGAAAAATAGCGATGCGCCCACCGCTCATGCCCTTCCCTACATAGTCATTACCTTCACCTTCAAGCTCTATACTGATGCCTTGCGCCAAAAATGCACCGAAACTTTGTCCTGCCGTGCCTTTAACATGAATAGCAATGGTATCTTCCGGCAAACCTTTATGCCCATAACGCTTGGCAACTTCTCCCGATAACATGGTGCCAAAGGTACGATTGACATTACAAATCAGTGTATTAATGACAACTGCTTTTCCGCTTTCCAGCGCCGACTTAGCCTCTGCAATTAACACATGGTCCAGCGCCTGCTCCAAGCCATGCTCTTGATGTTCGCAATGAAAAACAGCGGTGCCGTTATCGACGTCTGGTTTATAGAAAATACGGCTAAAATCCAGCCCTTCTGTTTTCCAATGCAAAATCGCTCGTTGCATATCCAACTTATCCGACCGACCGACCATATCATCAAAGTTTCGAAATCCGAGCTTTGACATCCAGCGACGCACATCTTCTGCAACCATGAAAAAATAATTTACAACATGCTCGGGTTGTCCGGTAAAACGTTTCCTAAGCTCGGGATCTTGTGTTGCAACCCCGACAGGACAAGTGTTTAAATGACATTTGCGCATCATTAAACATCCGGAAACGATCAACGGTGCCGTGGCAAAACCAAATTCATCAGCACCTAACAAAGCTCCGATAATGACATCACGACCGGTACGCAAACCGCCATCAACTTGAACGGCAATGCGTCCGCGAAGCTTATTTAACACCAAGGTTTGATGCGTTTCAGCCAAACCAATTTCCCAAGGCAAACCGGCGTGCTTAATAGAACTCATCGGACTTGCACCCGTTCCACCGTCATAACCGGCAATCGTGACATGATCGGCATGGGCCTTGGAAACACCTGCTGCGACTGTACCGACCCCCACTTCAGATACCAACTTGACGCTGATACGGGCTTGAGGATTGACGTTTTTCAAATCATGAATCAGTTGCGCCAAGTCTTCAATGGAATAAATATCATGATGAGGTGGTGGTGATATTAAGCCCACTCCTTGTGTGGCATGTCGTACTTTGGCAA